>Ga0180437_10010858_pt1 | contig 11036 bp, 10 predicted proteins | sample SS_ome_4_FD_132410 | JGI IMG/M metagenome (GOLD analysis project Ga0180437, IMG submission 132410) | Hypersaline lake sediment archaeal communities from the Salton Sea, California, USA - SS_3_D_1 metaG | ecosystem: Environmental > Aquatic > Non-marine Saline and Alkaline > Hypersaline >... | reverse complement strand
TGTCGATGTTGTTGATAAGGACTATGAAAGAATTGTGCCGGTCGGGAAGTTTGCTGTGGAACATACAAGAGAATGGTTGAGTAAGGATCTACCGCATCTAGATGTGAATTCAGATGTCATCATTGACTACAAGATTAGAGCAGGCAGCACTGACCTCGTTGGCAACTTTGACCTAGAAACTGGTGTTCCCCGATGTAATGACACCAGCTTTGGTGTTGGGTATGCACCATTCTCCCCTACCGAGTTGATCACTCTAGAGTCAGAACAGCTCCTGAATAGTGAGAAGGTTAAGAAACAGTGGCCGCAGATTGGAGAGGACATCAAGATAATGGGAACTCGTATCGATGACAAGATCCATGTGCAGGTTGCTGCAGCTATCATCTCCAGTGAAACCAAGGACAAGGAGGAGTATGCAAGTGTCATGGAGGGAATCCGGGACCTTGTGACAGACCTCGCTGTAAAGATAACTGATATGGAAACAGAGGTCAGCGTCAACACTGCAGATAGTCCTGAAGATGGTTTGTTCTACCTAACAGTGACAGGTACTTCTTCGGAACATGGAGACGATGGTCAGGTAGGAAGAGGTAACCGTGCAAATGGCCTAATCACACCATATCGACCAATGACACTCGAGGCAGCAGCAGGAAAGAACCCAGTGTCGCATGTTGGCAAGACCTATAATGTTGCAGCCAGAGAAATTACGCAGAGAGTCCATAAGGAGCATCCAGACCTATCACAGGTCTACTGCTATCTTGTCAGTCAGATTGGGGCACCCATCACCGAGCCAAAGGCAATCAATGTCGAGCTCTATGGAAACTGTGACATTGAGAAGGTGAAGGCTTCAGCTGAGTCAATTACAGAGGAAGTCATTGGCAAGCTCCCACGAGTCTGGGAAGGCTTTGTCAAGAGACAGTATCAACTCTGGTAATTAATCAAGCAATACAAAAACGAGTAGGGCAGGGTTTCTGCCCTACAATGCTCTTTCTTTTACTTTCCATCAAGTCCAAGTGACTTCATAAATGCATCAGTTTTCATCTCACGACCAAGGAAACTCTTGACCATGTCATCAGGGTCTAGACTTCCTCCTGGAGCAAGTATCTTCTGCCGATATTCGGTACCAATTTCCGAATTCATGAACCCATGTTCTTCGAACTTGGTGAAAATGTCCTCAGCATAGACCTGAGACCAGGTATAGCTGTAGTAACCAGCCGTGTAGCCAGTATTCATGAGGTGATCAAATCCAGCTTCAAAACATGTTTCGTCAGGGAGTGTGTATTTAGTGACCTCGGCAAAAACCTTCTTGAAAACAGCATTTGGATCATCTGATTCTTCAGTATGATAGACCATGTCAACCAATGAGTATGCAACCTGACGAAGTTGAAGCGTCCCAATGTTGAGCAGCTTTGCATCAATCAGTCGTTTGAGCATTTCTGATGGAAGCTTCTTCTTAGGATCCTTGTAGTGACCTGAAAGATCTGATAAGACCTCCTCCTTCCATGCCCAGTTCTGAAACATCATTGATGGTGTTTCTATGAAATCAGGAAGGAGACCACTTAATCCGAATCTTGCGTATTTCGATTGATTGCTTATTACATGCATCAGGTGACCAAACTCGTGGAAGAAGGTTTCAACCTCCTGATGATTGAGTAACGATGGTTTGTCCGGAGTTGGCTTCTCATAGTTGGACACCATCGCGCATACAGGGAGGAACTCCTTGCCATCCTTTACTCGTCGGTCCATGAAGTCAAAGACTGCATAATGCTTGAACTTGCCGTCTCGAGGATAGAGATCCAGATAAAAGACACCAAGTAGCTTTCCATTTGTCTTGTCATATACCTCATACTGCTGAATATCTTCATGCCAGACATTCAACTCCTTTGGTTCTTTGAATTCAAGATTCAGTACAGTCTGATAGACATCAAGCACACCCCTTATGACAGACGCCATTGGAAGGTACTGCTTGACCTCATTCTGGTCAACAGCATATTTCTCTCTCATCAACATCTCATGGTAATAGAACAAATCCCAGACTTCGATTTTCACTTCATCAAGTGGTATGTTCTGTTCTTTTGCCTTCATTTCTCGAAGTACTAGGGTTTCTCTGTCGCTAAGAGGAGTGAGTTTCTCCTGCAACTCATACATGAAATCTAGGACTCTCTTTGGAGTCTTCGCCATCTTCATCGTAAGGACATATTCTGCAAAATTAGAGAATCCGAGTAGTTTTGCTTGTCTGTCTCTAAGTGCTAGTGCATCTGCGAGTCTTTGGGTGTTCTCCTTCCCACCACGCTGCAAGAAAGCAATCTGCATCTTCTTACGGGTTTCAGGATTCTTCGCATAAGTTCTTACGGGAATAAAAACTGGATAGTCAAGTGGGCAGAGATACTTATCACCGTCTTTCTCTAGAGTTTCATACACAGGAGGCGGAACACCTTCGAGTTCCTCTTCAGTGAAGGGTACTGTAGTAGTAATTTCATTCAACACTCGTCTAAATTCAGTTTGGAGAACTGTGAGGTTGTTTGCAATCTCAAGGAACTCTCTCCTTTTTTCGTCGTCTAGAGCAGCACCCATATGTCTGAACTTTTTCAAAGTGTGATCAAGTAGAGTCCTTTCTTCAGGCTCAAGAGAATCCATTTCTGACTCGAGATTGACAATTACTTCATAGAGGTCTTTTCTACCCCAAATCTCATTTTCGAATTTCCTGGTATCTTTCTCTATCTCTTCTCCCATGTCTCGTTAATCTTTGTTTACGGACACATCTTTAATGAAAATGAGATAACCGAGATGATCACCTGCTGAACCTAAAACCTCCTCAAAATCCTTGAGGGTTTGTAGACTGACTTCGGTCGAAGGGGTCTTCGCAATGTTGTCGAGTTTCCTTTTTGCTCTTTCCAAATCTTCATCCGCAATAGACCGCATCTTTGCAGGTTTAATTGTCCAGTCGATTTTACGGATCACACCCTGTTCTATCATAGTCTTCGGGCATCAATTAATCATATTTAAGCAACGCCTTGTCGGCGATTCTGGAAGGCAAAATCTGGATTGAACACAGTTGTAACATGTTTTAAAAGGACTCAAGTATAGTCCCAAGCAGACCAACCCCATTTGTCATGCCAAGGGGGTTGTGAATATTCAGGAGAATCATTAGCATGGGTAAAGTAACAGACCCAATCGCCAAGAGAATCAGAAAGAAGGCTGCCTCGGACATCAAGGGAGGCTTCTTTGGAAAAATCACTCACTACATCCCCGGCTGGCACGGGTATCAAGAGAAGGAAGAACGACGCGCCGCAGACAAGGTGCTTCGAGAGTTCATAGCTGACCAGCTCAGGCTTGTGAAGCAAGATCTTGAGAAGCTGCAGATGATGGCAGTGGATTATAATCTCACAAAGACATGGGAGACATTCGACAGGATGCTCGCACTGACAGACAAGATTGAATCAGCCATCAGGTATGCGGACTATGGATACGCCGCTTGGGGTTCAAAGGAGAAAATCAACGAGAAGGAGCTCGATCAAGTATACGAGTTCGATGCAGTCATTATCGATGATATAGGTGCGGTAAATGACGTCGTGGAGGAGTTCCAAGACGAGATGAACCAGGGCAAGTTTGACAAGGCCTGGGACTATACTTATCGCATGTGGACTATCATGCAGCGTCTCGAGGAGAAATGGAATCAACGAGAGGGCTACATGAAAGGCTATCAAGATTAGACTATTCTATCATTCCGGGGCTTTTGCTCCGGAATTTTACTTCTTTTTCAAAGTCCTAGTAATCTGGTGATTACACTCAATTACGCAACCTATGGTGGATGATATTTGACCTTCCTAGATAGGAACCTATAGATTGCAAGTTGGTTTCATTAGAGAATTATATCGTATCGTAAAATCTAACTCAATAAAGGGACAGATGGAGTTGGAGAAAAAGCGATTATGCAAGGGGCGTATCTTAGAATCACCATAGGACTCGAGTTCTTCCTACTAGTTGGCTATCTTTTTTATTTAGTCTTCAGATTTTACACCAAGGGCGAAGATCGACTTTCACTGTTGAAATGGATCATAGTGATTATTAGTCTGATCACGGTAGGATTGACTGTTTCAATTTCACTAGTGGCAACTCGAATGTCGCAACCCGACCTTGTAATTGCAGTGGGCATAGTACTGATAGATATCGTAGGAGTCTATTTACTCATTGATGATAGCCAAAGGATTTCTCGGACGACTGAATCACCAATTTATACTAATAAACCATAGAAGTGATCTATTAATTCGAGAGCATGGTCTATAAGGCACACTTGTTTCTAATGTGGTATTAAAAGGGTAGGGACACTTCTTGAAATATACACGATTCCTGAAAGCATCTATTAGACTCATTGGAATTGTGATATTCATATACATCATGTTGGGCATCGATATTCAAGGCATGCTTACTTTCACCTTTGAGATTCCACCAATTTGTGTAATTATCCTGATTCTCTCTGTGCTTCCAATCACGGTTCTTCGAGGCTTGAGGTGGAAAGTCATTGCGGAAGGTATGGATTTGAACCTAAACACACAAGCAGCTACAGAAGCAATATGCATAGCGCAACTAGCAAACTTGGTCATCCCAGGGAGTTTTGGAGATTTCATACGTGTCCCATTTATGAAGCATAGAGGTAATCAAGTTGACAAATCGATCATCAGTATTTTACTGGACGCAATAATAGGGTCTGTCGTTCCATTCACCATTGGGATTCTAGCCTTGGTAGTAATCCTTGAGGTCAATATCTCAATTGAGGCATTCCTCGTGGTATCAATCTGGATAATTGGAGGATACAGTTTCTACCGGATATTAAGGGCTACTCTCTGGACCAGGTTTATGAAAGCTCGTCTAAAACGTCTAATGAGCGAAGGAATAAGAGGGAGATCGTTCTTTACCCTACCTTCAATGCTTAAGGCTATTGGGAGTAGAAAAATCGCAATTAGCCTAGCTTTCGCAACGCTTCTCTTTGCGTTCTATGTAGCACAGGCATATCTGCTCGCAATAGCATTACAAATGGAAATCGAGTGGACATACCTCACTGTAACGCTGGGTTTGATCATAATGATGACAACAATCCCTGTTACTATTCAGGGACTAGGAATAAGGGAGGGTGTTCTGCTATTCATGCTGACGCGAATTGGCATTGAGCCTGCGTTAATCATTTCATTCTCACTAACTCTGATGGTAGTTAACATAACACCAGCAATTGCGGGTTTTCTTATTTGGATTAAGAATCCATTTGTTGATATCACTGATCAAGAGATACTTGATGCAGAAGTGACCGAACCTCGATTTCTCAATCCACGTGTAGAATAACATCGAATATTCGTTTGTCAGTCTTAGTCAACTTAGTTATATCTGAATCTCAGTTTATCAGGAGGCACTCCAATTTGACAATCAATTGTCAATCTAGTCCAAGGTCTCTAAGAGCCTGATGAATCAAGCGCATACTGAGATGGCGCTCACAAGCACTACATGTGAATGTGTCAGGACCAGGCCACCTAACACCAGCATTGAAATCGATAATGCTTCCACAAGTGGGGCATTTCAATTGGCTGGCTCTTGGAGATGAGAGGAACTTCCGGGTTAGAGACTCGAATGATTTTATAGGATCCTCCGATGGTTCTCTATTACTCAGTGTCGTAGGACGATGTCCAGTTAGTCTCATTCTTAATCACCCAGTTTACTGTTATGACATCTGGGAATCATTCTATAAGACCTAGCAATACGTTGGGCAGAAACAAGTTAGAAAAGAAAGAGAAAGGAAAAGGAGGAAGACCTCCCTTTCCAGTGCTTTGTATAACTATTACTCGAACTTCTTCGAAATCTTGCTCATACCATAGATGAACAGGATGATGAGCAGGATTGCTCCCAAGTTAGTATTTCCAAGAAGGCGTAAGCCAGCAAAGAAATCAATGGATGCTGATACTCCTGTTGTATAACCCCAAGGATCGAGTAGGGTGTATGCTGTCGCATTGTAGAGTATACCGAGTAGGAAGACAAGCACCATTAGCATGTAGAAGACCTTAGCCAGGTCGCCAAAGTATCCGCCCACCTTTTCTCCCAAGTACATCTTGAAGAGATTGAAGAGCCCATAGCACATGAGGATGAAAGCAAATGCAATCATAATACCCCCACCCATGTAGATGAATTGGGGCATGATGTGGTTAGCACTTGTAGTTCCAATCATGGCATCCAGGTTGAAGCTGGCATAAAAGGCCACAGCTAGAATTAGGAACAGACCCTTCAGGAAATGGAACACGTTCTTCATCATATCCCAGTTTGACATTCTATTCTCAAGGAATGGTGCAATGAAGAACAGCAATCCGGCGAGAAGAACAAAGACGGCTGCCGCAATCTGTGCGGCATCGGCCACCATCCAGATTATGGAGTTGAGAATCAATGAGAGACCCAACAGAAGCCAGGCTGTGTTCTCCTTTCCAATGGCATAGTACATCGGGAACAGAAGTCCGATTACCAGAGTAAAGTAGTATACCCAAGTCAATCCAGCATTAGCAAGTACTGCATCAGACAGGTACGTCCAAGGCATGTAAATCAAGAAAAACAGTGCTAATGCTATTGCGCTTAGGTACTGAATTAGAGTGTTGAAATCAATATTCTCGCTCAAGCTCAATTCACTCCTTGACCCTAAGGTCCACGCAGTTATCAAAGAAAATGACACGCATTGCTTTTGAAAGTGTTGTTTTTCAGAAAATGAGTTCGGCAAAAGCCGATTTTCAGACTAAAAACGAGGGGTAGGAACTCAGTCTACTACGGATTTTGGCGCGTTTTTTGGTTTTAAGAACATCCTTTTGGAAATTTGCTTCATGTTCGACCACTAGGTTATGAGAAAGACTCTCTGCAGATCTATGCGAAAAATGTTAGTTGAAACTGATACATTACCCAAATCCCAATCAAGAAGAACATCACTGCCATCACAAGGAGAATTCCTTTTGACACACGATTCTTCAATGCAAGAAACGCTACCCATGCAGATAGCATGATTCGGGGGGAAGCTATTCCAGATATCCCTTCCATGCTAAGCGTAAACCACATGAACAGCAATCCATAAAGACCCAGTTCTGCATCATCCTTGAAAAGAAGCAGAGTCAGTGTGAGAAAGGGAATTGTGAATATATATCTCAACAGCATTAACATGAAGGGATCAACACTAGGATTGAGCTCAACAAAGTATCCCTCAAAGAACCACCGAAACTGATGGTAGGGTGTCGCTAGGTTATCACCAAACCAGGCATGTGCCTCAAAAGCGGCAAAAAACCTTCCAGTCAATGACTGAAAATATAGAAACACCAGAGTGACACAGACGCCAGGGATGAGGAACCAAAAGACCCTGAAGTTGAATGCCTTCCTTAGGGAATGTTCCTCCCGATACCTGTCAATGAATTCGGATAGAATAATGAGTCCAAATATGAGGACCAAGAGAACTGAAATATATCGCGTAAGAATTGACAGGGTCATGAAGATGGCGCAAGGCAGGTACAATTTCTTCTTGAAGAAATACCAAGAAGATATCGAAAAGAAGAGGTATGGTGCTTCGGAGTAAGCAAGAGTGCCATATACCAAGTAGGTTGGGAACAATCCGAAGGTGAGAGAGAGAAGACAGGATTTCTCATAGTCCATATATAACCTGGCTACTGCAAAAAAGCTGATAATAGATAGAAAATAGAAAGTGTTTGAAACAATGACGCCCGAGGTATAGAGATTCCCCACTAGCTGATTCAGACCAGCGACCATCCATGGGTATACTGGAGCAAAGGCATAGAGAAGACCGATCTCACTACCTGCAGGATAGCCATTCCTAGCAATCTCTAGAAAGTGTTGAGAGTCCCACCGATTAGCCAGTCCTAGGATGATCTCTGGAGTTCCTTCGATGTCATTGGCATCGTAGGGATCAAGATACAACCAAGAGTTGGGTAATACTTCATCAATTATTATCCAATCAAGACTGAGGATGAGGAGTATCTTCGCTATAACTAATGTGGCAATGACTCCAATAAATAGGAAGGGAATTCTTGAGGAACTTAGAGTCTGGTATATGCCAACGAAACGCGCTCTAATGATAGATGATTTACTGGTTATGTCCCTCGTTTCATTCTCTTCTGAAGTATCAGCATCTTCATCACTCAAGACTACGACACCCAACTCCTTGTGCTGGCCTTGTTCAAAGAATGTCCACGGGTATATATCTGTGTATCAAAGTGATTGTGAGAAATAAGTGGCAGATAAATAGTGCTTTGCTGAGTAAATGTCCGGTGACCGGGACTGTATCAACGACGCAGCGAGGATATACAGCGGCCATCTGGTCCAGATGACAACCTGGGCAATCGCTTTCTCCTAGAAGCAACAAGCATGACTGGACTCGTTTTGGAAGACGCAGGCAATTGTGTAGACAGAAATATCCTTCTGAAACAGCAAGAGGTATTGGTTGAAGCTCTCGAGGAGATTTGGAACGGTGTTGAGAGAGGGGACATCAAGGTGGAATGCCTTCCTCTCCTCAGGACCGCCCGTGCTGTGTCCTGTCCAGAGATTGGTCGAAAACTTCGCTCCCCTGAAATCGACCATGCGAAATTAATACGGGATCTAAGGCTCCTTGTCAACACCTTCACATATGTCATCAAACCAAAGAGTTCTAGATTTGCAATCTAGCCATTGATGCAAACACAAAGGAAGACTGAATACACTCTGAGAATATTGCAACAGTGATTGTCATGAGAGTTGTCTTGTTGGGTACAGGCACATCATATCCCGATTCGAATCGTGTTCAGTCGGGCATACTTGTTGAAACCGAAAATACCAGAGTCCTTCTTGATATCGGATCTGGAGTGCTTCATAGACTAACTCAATTGCAGTTTGATATCAGGTTGCTGGATGCTGTATTCATCAGTCATTTCCACATTGATCATTGTGCGGACTTCTTACCTCTCTGTCAGAGTCTGTGGTTATCAGGATATGATAGGACTTTGAAGCTCTTTGCTCCGCCATCGGTTAGGGAATGGTCTCGAGGAGTGAATGATATTGCTTTCACATATCTGAGAGAGAAGGTGCTGATTGAAACTACTCTACTTCAGGAGCGTCACGTTGTTCCACTAGGTGATCTCTCAATTGCGACTAGTCCAACGTTACACGGAAACTATGACACTCGTGCGTTCAGAGTTGAACATGGCGGAAAGATGCTGACCTATTCATCTGATACCGCCCCCTGTAGAGACATCATAGAGCTTGCAGAGGGAACTGACATCCTGATACATGAGTGCAATTGGCTGGATGGGGTTCATCCAGAAGGTATGCATACAAGCCCGAGTGAGCTTGCAAGGATTGCAGAAGAAATTGACCCATCTAAGATAGTCTTGACTCATGTATCTCCAGAGATTGTTGAGAATAAGGACAAGGTGATCGAGATAGTGAGTAGGAGAACCAATGCGGAGGTCATTCTGGGAGAAGACCTCATGATTCTCGAGCTATGAATTCAAGGATATTGAAAACCTGTCCTTCTTGGACCATACATTCGTTTGATATTGGCCATTCCAAAGAGACCACCAAGGATAAACATGGGAGACCAAGACGCCAAGTCTCTAACCTCAGGAAGGATGGGTGGTGTAAGTCCACGAGTGATGGCAATACCATTCACAACAAGGATGATGAAGAAAGTCACAGAGTAGCAGAGATTTACCACTGCAGCCTTTCTGGCGAAGGACAGTTCGTATGTCTTCAAGACATGCTGTGTGTCCCGGATTAAAATGATGACAAAGAACATTGTGAACGCTATCAATGCTGGGTAATAGAACAGCCAGAATAGGATGTAGCTAATCAGAACAAGTCCAGTATAGACAACATATGTGGCAAGTGGATTGAAGGGTTTCCCTGCCGGGATGGTTGGTTCCCTTCTTTCCTCCTCAGGTTGCTCCTCTGTCATCAAAAACCACATCTAGACATATCCCTCCGTTCATATAACTAACTGCTTAGGAGCAAGAGATAACTAGCTCTTCACGCTTAAACCATACCATGTCAATGTTTAAAACATATGACACATCTATCAACACAGAACTCGAACACAACATAACGAGTCGATGAATCATGGCCGACGCGATAGAGTGGACTAACGCCAGCCCAGACCACATTGTTTGGCGTTATCCAGATAATAGGATTAGATGGGGATCACAGCTAATTGTAATGGAAAACCAGGCTGCTATCTTTTACAGGGATGGCAAGGCACTGGACACTTTCCTTGCTGGCCGTCACAAGTTGACCACAAGCAGTATGCCTGGTCTTGTAGGTTGGTTGCAAAAGGCAGTCAAAGGCGATGTCTTTGAGGCGACATGCATCTTTATCTCACGTTCTCAATTCCAAGGCAAGTTTGGAGGAAGAGGTCAGACTAGTGACTTGGCCCCCTTGATGTTCCATGGCAACTTTTGGTTCAGAGTCAAAGAGCCAAAGATCTTCACAAACGAAGTAGTCAGTAATCAGGACGCCTTCTCGACGAAGAAGGTCAACGATTTCCTGCGCTCATTCATGAATGAGCAGATAATTGACGAGTTTGCCCACTACGACCTTCAAGCAGTCTTCACTCAGCTTGACGAGACCTCTCTTAAGGTTAAGACAAAGGTTCGCATGAACTTCGAGAGGATTGGTCTAGAGCTTGTGGATCTAAAGTTTGAGGGGATGGACACCACCGAGAAATATAGAGAACGCTTGTTCTTCATGAAAACCGGTGGAGTGAGCGGCTCTCAATTACTAGGTTCAGAAACCGTAAAGGATTCAGCTGAGTCTCTTGGCAGAAGTCCCGGTGCTGGTTTTGGTGCTGGCATGGGATTCATGGCAGGAGCTGCAGGAATGATGGGACAAGGCGGACAACAGCAAGGTGGACCAGCTGGTACCCCAGCAGGCGCCAAGTTCTGCGCCAATTGTGGAACAGCCCTCAACGGAGCAAAGTTCTGCCCGAACTGTGGCTCCAAAGTAGGATAATATCAACAGATGGTTGGGCTCGAAGCCCAACCCCTTTA
>Ga0180437_10010857_pt1 | contig 11036 bp, 12 predicted proteins | sample SS_ome_4_FD_132410 | JGI IMG/M metagenome (GOLD analysis project Ga0180437, IMG submission 132410) | Hypersaline lake sediment archaeal communities from the Salton Sea, California, USA - SS_3_D_1 metaG | ecosystem: Environmental > Aquatic > Non-marine Saline and Alkaline > Hypersaline >... | reverse complement strand
GTTGAAAACGGGCCGCTTCTGAGGCCGCCGGCACAGCCGGAGTGATGGCGGCTTAGCCTGCGGCAAAAGCTGTCGGGCCACGCTGCTCGAGACGGCCAACTGCCTGTTCGCCTGTAAGCCCCTTTTTTCGTGGTATCCATGGCTTCAAGAATCGCGATCGGCATGAATGTCGTGCAGCGATCGAGGCAATGACGACCTTAGGGTATCATTGCCAAACTGCGCAGCTGGATCGGATTACGCCCTATTCATACTGCCATGCAATCCCCGGGGCTGTGCATCAAGATTCTATTCCAGCGAATGTCTGCGCAGTTGATGCTTCCTGTTGCCGGAAATATTAAGATTGCCGGTACCTTGATTTGCAATATGATGACATACGCAAATAATAGTCTGACTGTATTCCTACCCTTCGAAACGAATGAACATGAGCCAGATCCAAAAAGAAAGTATGACATTTCGCGAAGGCGTCGACCTGATGGTCGATCACGCGGCCCTGATCATGAAACTGAATCCCGACGCGATAAGAGCCGTAAAGGCCTGCAATGCCGTATTGCAGCTCACGTTCCCTGTCAGGCTCAAGAAAAGAACCGAGGTGATCAGCGGCTGGTGGGCCATTCATAGCGCACACCGGCTGCCCGCAAAGGGCGGCCTGCGCTATTCACCCGCGGTTGGCATGGATGAAGTCGAGGCGCTGTCAGCGCTGATGACCTACAAGTGCGCAATCGCTGACATCCCGTTCGGCGGCGCCAAGGGCGGCCTGATGATTGAGCCGGCGCACTACGATGAAGACGAACTGCACGAGATCACACGCCGCTTTACTATCGAACTGGCAAGAAAAGATTTTATTCATCCTGCGACCAATGTACCCGCACCCGATATGGGCACGTCCTCGCGCGAGATGATGTGGATCGCCGACACCTACAAGACCCTGTTCCCGGAAGAGCTGAATCATGAAGCCTGTGTCACCGGCAAGCCGCTCGGCCACGGGGGTATGCCCGGCCGTGTCGAGGCGACCGGAAAAGGCCTGCAATATGCACTGCAGGAGTTTTTCCGCCATCCTGACCTGGTGGAGCAGGCAGGCCTGAGTGACGGACTGTCAAGCCAGCGCGCCGTAGTCCAGGGCCTGGGTAACGTCGGTTTTCACGCCGCCAAGGCGCTGACCGATGAATGCGGTGTTACGATCATCGCCATCATCGAACGTGACGGCGTAATTGCCAATCCCGATGGACTGAATGTGCACGACGTACGCCAGCACATGGTTGAAACCGGAGGGCTGAAAGGCTTTCCGGGCGGTAGCTTCTCCCCGGACGGTCCCGCCGCGCTCGAGATGGAATGCGACATCCTGATACCGGCTGCGTTGGAATCCCAGATCCACGCAGGCAATGCGATGCAGATAAAGGCGAAACTCGTGGTCGAAGGCGCGAACGGCCCCGTAACCTATGAGGCCGACGAGATCCTCAGAACAAGGGGCATTACGGTTTTACCGGATGTCTTTGCAAATGTCGGCGGCGTGACCGTTTCCTATTTTGAATGGACACGCAACATCTCACACATGCGTTTCGGCCGCCTGCAGCGCCAGTACGAAGAAATGCGCGGTGAAAACCTGGTCGCAACGATGGAGCAGCTGTCGGGAGGAAAGGTCGATGAGCAGACCCGCAGGAAGCTGGTCAGGGGCGCAAGCGAACTCGACCTGGTACGGTCCGGCCTGGACGACACCATGCGCATGGCCTTCCAGGATATTCGCGAAGTATTGAAACGGTATCCTGATATCAAAGATTACCGCACTGCAAGCTACGCCCTGGCACTCGGCAAAATCGTACAGAACTACGAGGACATCGGTTTGATCGATGCCCGGCGCGAGCAGTGAAAGCACGCTGAATCAGGGTATTCGCAACTGCCCCGGTTGTGTATTTCTCGCAAAGGCGCAAAGCACGCCAGGTGTTCTTTAATTACTTTGGTATTGATAAGCACTGCGCTCCCTGCGAGAGTAAAAAGATAGGCAGCTCTCGCAGGGAACGCAGGGAACGTGGTGGGTATGTTTGCCTGACGTGAAGGAGAAACAAATAATAGCCTTTGCGTGCTTTGCGCCTTTGCGAGCGCAAAGATCCTGATTTTTCTCGCAGAGGCTAAGAGAGCGCAGGGTTTTATAAACAAAAACACCTGGCGAGCTTGGCGCCCTGGCGAGAAAAAAGCCCTGATCAGCCGTCATCTGCGGCCCAGGCGAGGTAATACCTGACGGTGACTGTCAGGTGAAATTTATACTACTACACCTAAAACTCGTCTTCGTACGCGGCTTCGTGCTTCTTTGACATGGCGCTCATTTTTTCCAGTTCTTCATTGTAAGGCGCCTGCCAGTCTTCACTGCTCATCTCGGCATCGATCGAGCTCAGGTCTTCCATATCGACGGGCCCGGTCCAGTCTTCCGGTGCTTCCACGAGTTCGACATCCATCGCATACCAGGTAACAAGATCGATCTCATCCAGGGTGCCGTCGAAATACTGTATTTCCACTGTATCGCTATGTTCGTCTATCGCTGTAACCAGGAATCTCTGCGCTTTCTCAGCCTGATGGTACCAGCTGTCAATCATCGGGTTTGGAGTCGTTGTCATGTTGTTATCACCCCTGCAAAATCAAAATTACTACAGAAACAAGATAAGCTCCTTCAGCTACCGCATTATTAGAATATACAACCACAAACAAACGGATTAAAGCATCCCTTTCAAAGCATCTTACAGCGTCGCCACGATTGGATTTAATGACCTGCATCAAGTTACCAGCCGGTAGTTATTAGATATCAACGAACATCGAAACATACAACGCAGGCTTGACAAATGGCGACAAAAGGACACCGGTGATCCCGGTTTGGCAGGCGCGCCCCATGTTGCCCTCGTTGCCGGCACCTGGGCGATTCCCGGAATTATTTTGCAGCAAGCACCATGTTCTTGCCTGAATTTTTCGCAGAATACAGGGCTTCATCCGCCCGTGAAATCAGGCTTTCGACCGTATCGCCGTGCTCGACCTGGGTAACACCAAAGCTGGCGGTTTTATAGCCGGCATCCTCGAATTCATTTTCCTCTATTGCAGAGCGCAGCTTCTCGGCAAGCGCGAAAGCGCCGTCGGAACTGGTATGCGGGCAAAACACTATGAATTCTTCTCCACCCCAGCGGCCGCCGATATCGGACTCGCGAATAGTCCGGCGTATCAGACCGGATATTTCCACGAGCACACGATCACCGGTATTATGGCCGAACTTGTCGTTGGTCGTTTTGAAATTATCGATATCAAGCAGGATGATCCCGAAGGTACTGTTGTAGCGCTTCGACCTCGCGATCTCGTTCGTTATGATCTCGTGAATCTTTCTTCGATTGCTGAGCCCGGTCAAATAGTCTTCTTCCGAAATGCGCTTGATCTCGTCAGACAGCTGTTCGTGTTTATCGATCAGCTTGTGACCGATGATGGCCGGCAGAATCAGCGCGAGCGCGGCGAATATCGCGACAGAAAAAACATACTCGAGCCTGGTGGACAGGGTTTCCGGCACATGGCCATCATGGATCGAGATGCCAACGAGGTCCTCGAACACGAATTCCCAGGCGGAACTCAACACAATCACCAGAAACAGTGTTGCGATCAGTACCATGTTGAATTGGTGCTTTTTCATATCGTTGTGCAAAAACTGCACTCCCATGCAAGTTCCCGTCGCCATCGCCAATCAATGACCGCAAACCTGGAAAGAAGGGATTAACTTTAATTTTCAATTAGTTATATAGTACATCTGCAGTGAAAAATTTGATTTCGGGCGAGAATCAAACGGCGCAGGCCGCGCGGTTCCACCGCTGCGGGGAATCCACGCAAATCGGGCGATCGAACCGGGCTGTTGTCCGCCCGGCCGTACAAGGAATTCAGGATTTAAAGCGGAACTTCGGCAGGCTCAGGTTGTACTGGATTGCCAGCAGGCGCGCGCCGAATATCGCAAGGCCGGCGATCACCGCTGCGATCGTCGCATCGATCCCCGCATGCAGCAATGCGATAAACCCCAGCGAACCACCCCAGCAGACCGTGGCGTAAAGCGGGCTTTGAAACACGACCGGCGGTTCATTGCTCAGCACGTCGCGAAAGATACCGCCCATGGTCCCGGTCATGACGCCCATAAAACTCGCTACCAGCCAGGGAGCGCCATCCATCAACGCGACAAGCGTACCCGCGACCCCAAAGGTCGCCAGGCCGGCCGCATCGGGAATCAGGAAGAATTTCTGAGACATTGCCACCATGCGCGCAAGGACAAAGATCACGATTGCGCTGCCCAGCGAGGCGATGAAAAACACCTGCTCTTCGATCCAGAAAACTTCACGGTCGAGCAGCATATCGCGCAGGGACCCTCCTCCGAGCCCTGTCGCTATCGCAATGATGATAACGCCGAAAAGGTCGAACTGCTTGAATCCGGCCTTGAGTACACCGGAAGCCGACGACACGACAACCGCTATCAGGGTGATCCAGTAAAGACTCTCCAGAAGCGCCGGCGTGGGGTTCAGAATCATGAAAAAACCTCGGTCTGCATTGAATGGATAGGGTGCCGCATGAAATCTCCAGGCCGCGGCCCGGCAATGCTATTGCTGCAGCCATTGCAGCAGCTTGATCGCGACCAACAGCACGACGATGATCACGCCGAGATAGGCCGCCAGGCTGATAAACGCGCTTTTCCCTGAACTGCTTCGGTCAAGCGGATCATGCGTCAGCCTGTAGAATGTTTCAACGTCCACTTTGTTTTTGACTTCGTATTCCGGATTCTCGATCAGCCTGACGGCTTCATCGTATTGCTCGTCGAGGTATATCCAGAGGTCCGGCTTCGACAACAGGAACGGCAATAACCGCCCGGTATCTTCGCCGCTGATGAACACCGGTATTCCGTTTGATTCCAGCAGGTTCCTGAGCACGTAGAGATCTTCTGTATCCGAACTCCTGATTACGCGCTTCATCTGAATGACTCTCTGAACACTGGTTGCCGCCGGGTTGAGAGTATGATTGCACTGTAACGGGATGTATAGCGCTTTCGTTTTTTCGTGCCCGCAATCCGCGCGGTAAAAGCGTCTGCTGCTGGCTGCCTGCTTCGCTGCAAAGGGGTAATCCGGGCGACATAAGTGCCCAAAACGGCGCTCTTCAATATAAGGAGTTACAAATGTGTTAAATTACTATATTTCTAATAACTTAAATTAGAAAATACTCATAACCATTTATATTTATTAAATTTTCCGGACCAGCTATTGCTATTCTGACCGGTAGCCTTATAATTGCTCATCCATCTGCTCAATAATGCAGTGCAATCACTTGTTTTTACAGGTGAAAATACAATAAGTACACGGAAATGCCCTAAAAAAACATCAAAAACCCAGTGGAGTGAAATAATGAGCAATAACAATAATCATGCAGGTGTCGTTGTCCACATCAGAGAGGATCTAAAGCAGGACCAGATCAGTTTGCTTGAATCCTCTTTAGGCAACGACGAGGGGGTCAAAAGCGCAAAAATCAACCCGGACAGAAAACATCTGATGCTGATCGACTATATGCCGGGCGTCATCTCTGCGCGGCAGGTTTTGAATTACGTCACCAACAAGGGATACAACGCTGCACTGGTCGGGTGGATCTAGTCGCCCGGTTGCAAAAACAACAAACAGACTGATATTGAAAACAGGCCCGCCCAGGGCCTGTTTTTTTTGCAGGTTCCCGTCTCTGACCGCTACCGCCTCGCGACCCGCTCGACTCAACCGCCCTGACCCGCCGCGCTATAGAAAGCGCCAGTAGACGTAGACCGTGCTTATTACAATCGACACCAGCATCAGCGGAAAAGCCATGAGCATGAAAGGCAGAAACCGGATCGGCTGGCCCGAGCGCTCAGCGAAACCCGCGACAATCAGGTTGGCGCTGGCGCCGACCAGGCTACCGTTGCCGCCCAGGCAGGCGCCGAGCGCGAGCGACCACCACAAAGGCATCAACTGCTCGTCACCTCCGAAATCTGCAGACATGGATTCGATCAACGGTATCATGGTGGCCACGAAGGGGATATTGTCAACGATGGCGGACGCCACTGCGGAAACCCACAGAATTGCAACCGCGGTTACACCGCGGTCGCCACCCGTCAGATCCAGAACCCGCTCTGCCAGCAGTTCGAGAATTCCGGCAGTTTCCACGCCGTATACCACGATGAACAATCCAATGAAAAAGAATATCGTGGTCCATTCGACATCACCGAATGTACGATAAACATTATCCGATTGCTCCTCGATATGACGAGGCAGGTTATCGAGTATCAACAGCAAAGCGGCACCGAACAGCGCAATCGTGGCCGGCTCCGCCTTTAGCTTGTGCGCCAGAATAAAACCGCTGATGACCAGCGTTATAACGAACAGCGACTGCTTCAGCAGGCGTCCGTCGGTGATGGCATCTGCTTCACGATAGTTCATCACGGTTCGCCGCCTGTCTTCGCTGGCTTCCAGACGGTGTCCCCAGATGAAATACAACGGCAGCAGGAACAGCAGCAGCAACACAGCGGCTATTGGCGCAAGATTGATCAGGAATTCGTTGAAGCTGAGCCCGACTGCGCTGCCGATCATGATATTCGGGGGATCACCGATCAGTGTTGCAGTACCGCCGATATTGGACGCGAATATCTCTGCGAACAGGTACGGGTAAGCGCTGATTTTCAGCTCGTCCGTGATCAGCAATGTAACCGGGGCGATCAGCAATACGGTAGTCACGTTATCGAGCAAAGCCGAAAGCACCGCAGTCACCAGCACCAGCATGACAAGAATGCCCCAGGGATCCGCCTTGACGCGCTTGGCGGCCCATATCGCCAGATACTGGAAAACGCCTGATCTGCGCGTAATGGTTACAATAACCATCATACCTGTGAGCAGCCCGATGGTATTGAAATCGATCCCCTGCACTGCCGCTTCCTGCGTCAATACACCGCCGACAACCATAAGGCTTGCCGCGCTTACCGCGACGATGGCGCGATTCAAACGCTCTGCAACGATCAGAGCATAGGTCAGCACGAACAGCGTCCCCGCATACCACATGGGATCGATACCGAATATTACCGCTGTAGCATGTGTCTCGTGCATTCCGTTCTACTCTACGGCAGCCAGTATTTTTTTGCCGGCATCCCAGTACGAGATCACGCCGAGCAGTTTGCCGCTTTCCGGGTCGACCACCGGTATGCTGTTTCGTGCGTGATACAGCACCAGCAGGGATTCAACCAGGGGCGTATCAGGCGCAACGGTTTCGGCATCCGTGTTCATGCACATTGAAATCGGTTTGTCCTCAATCTCGACCAGGCGGTGATGCAGATCCGCAAGTGTTTGCTGCACGAAGCCAACGTTGTCCAGCCCATGCTTCATGGTCACCGCCTTGGGCAACACGTTCTTCAACAGGCAATGAACACCGAAGCTGCCCAGGTAGCGGCCTTCATCATCGACAACCGGCAGGTTTCTGTAACGGTTTTCCATGATGTAGTCGATAGCTGTCCTGATCATGTCGTTCGGCCTCAACACGGTTGGGTTGGGGTCCATGATTGCGGTAGCGTTCATAAGTTAGTGCTCTCGGGCAAACTCAAAGCGTAGTATTGAAGCATGGTCTTTGTCACCGGTTCAAATGAAACGAAAACAATGCCGGGACAATTTTTGCCGCAAACAACGCAAATAACGCAAATAACGCGAAAAGGTTTTTCTGGTTTGTACCGCCTGATGCGTTAATACTCCATCGAACGCTTTCGCGCCTTTTGCGTTTTTCGCGGCTAAAGCCGCTCCTACATTGTTTTGTTAAACCTCATAGGTGGTCGAAGCGACCTTGCCTCCCTGTCCGGTCCAGTTGGTATGAAAGAATTCACCGCGCGGCCTATCGACGCGCTCGTAGGAGTGCGCGCCGAAGTAGTCTCGCTGCGCCTGGAGCAGGTTGGCCGGCAGGCGTGCACTGCGGTAGCCGTCGAAGTAAGACAGGGCCGACATAAACGCCGGTGCGGAAATGCCGTTGTTCACCGCGAGCATGACGGCCTTACGCCAGCCTTTTTCGGCTGACTTCAAGGCATCGGTAAAGAACTTGTCCAGCACCAGGTTCTCCAGTTCCGGATCCGCGTCATACGCGGCCTTGATGTTGCCGAGGAAAGCACTGCGGATAATGCAGCCGCCGCGCCACATCAATGCGATCTCGCCATAATTAAGGTCCCAGCCCTGCTCCCTGGCAGCTTCACTCATCAGCATGAATCCCTGGGCATAGGATATGATCTTTGAGGCATACAGGGCGTCATGCAAAGCGTTTATATTATCCGTCTCGCTTCCGGTGACAGCGGGCTCCGGACGCGGGCCGAGTATCGGGGCTGCACGAACACGCTCTTCCTTGAGTGCCGACAGTACGCGGGCGAACACGGCTTCTCCGATCAGCGTCAACGGTACGCCCAGATCGAGCGCGTTGATGCCGGTCCACTTGCCGGTGCCTTTCTGCCCTGCCGTGTCGAGTATCTTGTCCAGCAGGGGCTCACCGTCCTCGTCTTTCACTGCGAGTATATCGGCCGTGATTTCGATCAGGTAGGAATCGAGCACACCGGCGTTCCAGTCGATGAACACTTCGTGCATGCGTTGATAGTCCATGCCCAGTGCGTGCTGCATCAATGCATAGGCTTCGCAAATCAGTTGCATGTCACCGTACTCGATGCCGTTGTGCACCATCTTGACGAAATGACCGGCGCCGTCCTTCCCCACCCATTGACAACACGGCTCTCCGTCAACCTTGGCCGCGATCGACTGGAAGATGTCCCTGACCAGCGGCCAGGCTTCGGGGTCGCCGCCGGGCATGATTGACGGGCCATGACGCGCACCCTCCTCGCCGCCGGAAATACCGGTACCGATGAAACGCAGCCCCTTTTCCCTCAGATAAGCAGTGCGGCGAGTAGTATCGGGGTAGTAGGAGTTGCCGCCATCGATGATGACATCTCCCGGCTCCAGCAAGGGAACGAGCGAATCGATAAAACGGTCGACCACTTCACCCGCCTTGACCATCAGCATCACCCTGCGCGGCTTCTGCAGCGCAGCCACGAATTCCTCCATGCTGCGGGTACCGGTGATGCTTTTGCCCCTGGCAGGACCATCGATGAACTCGTCCACCTTGCTGGTGGTGCGGTTGAACACAGCCACGTGATAACCGTGATCGGCCATGTTCAACACCAGGTTCTGGCCCATGACAGCCAGGCCAATCAAACCAATATCTGCTTTATCCATAGATCTTTCTCAGTTGTTGCGTTGTACGAATCGGGCAACCCGTGCAGGTGGACATTTAACGGGCCTTGCGTCACGGGACTTATAGTACGAAATGCCGGACAGGGTGCATTCGTCTTTATTGTTCTGGTCGGAATATTACAGGATGTGACCACCCGGATGTTACACGAATATGACGGCAGTCCGCTGCGACTGACCTCAATTTCTGACATTGTGTATAGCGCATAATTGAAGAACCGCTGTTCATAATTGGCACGGGTCTTGTATGCATAATCAGAAAGTGGCTGAAGTGACAGCGATTGCGGTATTTATGCACCCATCTGAACCATGCTGTTTGAAATTGGTGCGCGGCGCCCGGGTCGAATAAGCAGTTATTGACGCAGATCAAAAAATCCTGCGAAAAAAAACCGCAGCGAGCAACATCGCACCTCGATTGCGTTTACAGTCATGCACGACGACGGGTGATTGCATATAATCCGCGTTCAGAACAGATTCGCGCCGATGACAAAAAAAATAAATTTTCCATTGCAGTTCCTCAATCTCTGGCTGACGCTGATGTTGATCTGGGTCATCGCCAACGGGACGCTCGCCAGCGACACCTTGATCGCAGGGGCAGTAATCTCCGCCGCCATAGCGCTGGCGTTCGCGGCGTTCGCCCGTGTCTACAGCGTGATACGCTGGACGCCGAAAGTGGTCTTCTACTACCTGCTGTACTTCGGCGTCTTTCTGCTCGAACTGGCCAAGGCCAATCTCAACGTCATGCGCCTGGTGTTCTCGCCGCGCATCGATATCGAACCCGGTATCGTCGAGGTCAAGACCGAGCTGAAATCGCCGATCGGCCGTCTCGCACTCGCGAACTCCATCACGCTGACGCCGGGCACGCTGGTCGTCGACATCAAGGAAGATACGCTGTTCGTCCACTGGATCAATGTCAGTGCGACCGACCCGGTAGCCGCGACCAAGGAAATCTCCGCGCGCTTCGAGAAATACCTGAAAGTGGTCTATGGCTGAGGCTGGCATGACTGAAATCGCCGTTATCATCTCCGCCCTGTTAATCTTTTTCAGCATCGTATTCGGGATCATCCGCCTCGTGATCGGTCCGCACACCGTTGACCGCGTTGTCGCTATCGATTTGCTGACCATCGTGACGATCGCGCTGATTGCGCTGCTCGCGCACCATGCCGAGCGTTATATCTACCTCGATGTGGCGCTGGTGTACGGCCTGCTCAGCTTCCTCGGTGTGCTGGCCGTGGCCCGCTACCTGGAGAAAGGTTTCTGACCGCCATGTCAATTCCCGTCATAACATTGCTGACCATCGTGCTGTGCAGCGGCATCCTTATTAGTGGCTTCCTCGCGGTGACACTGGACAATATGCTCAGCGCCGTAATCAGCGCCGGGCTCGCCAGCCTGTTTGCATCGGTGGTCTACGTTGTCCTGGCCGCACCGGACGTCGCGATGACCGAAGCGTCGATCGGCTCGGGTCTGACCACGATGATCTTCCTGTATGCGCTACGCAAGACCCAGGGCGAGGATTGAGCAGCGTGTTTGAATCCATTGGCATAGTTACAGGCAACCTGTTCCTGGTCATCGGCGCGCTGTTCCTGTTCTCCGCCGGACTCGGTGTCCTGCGCATGCCGGATACCTATAACCGCATCCAGACCGGCACCAAGGCCACGACCCTGGGCACCATCATGATCCTGGTCGGCCTGGCGTTTCTTCATCCTTCCTGGACATGGAAGCTGATCATCCTGATCTTCTTCGTGATGCTGACCAACCCCG
>Ga0180437_10010856_pt1 | contig 11038 bp, 9 predicted proteins | sample SS_ome_4_FD_132410 | JGI IMG/M metagenome (GOLD analysis project Ga0180437, IMG submission 132410) | Hypersaline lake sediment archaeal communities from the Salton Sea, California, USA - SS_3_D_1 metaG | ecosystem: Environmental > Aquatic > Non-marine Saline and Alkaline > Hypersaline > Sediment... | reverse complement strand
TCTTCGAGCGCTGGCGGCAGCTCCGCCGCAAACTGAGATTTCGCACTTGGCGGTCTTCCTGGGACATCGCCTTGGGCCTGCTCCTGACGATCGGCGTGGTCGCCCTCATTGGCTGGCAGGACAAGTGGTCGTTCTGGGGAACGGCTTGGCCCTACCTGGCCGTGGCGGCCGGCTGGGCCCCCCGGCTCTGGCGGATGATCCGCTGGCAGTGGAAAGCCTGGAGAATCGCCCGAAATACCCGCTCCCTGAACCGCAACGTCAACCTCATGCGGCGGATCTTCGTCCGTTTTCCTGCCGGCGAGATCACCGGGCAACCTCTGCCTGCCTACGCCCGGACCGACGACCGTTACGAGCTGTTGGGCAAGCTGCAAAACGTGCTCTCGACCCTCGGCTTTCCCGCCATGCTCGTGCTCGTCGACCGCGTCGACGAGCCCTACCTGATCGACGGTTCGAGCGAGCGGATGCGGGCGCTTCTGTGGCCGATGCTGGACAACAAGTTCCTCAAGCACCCGGGGCTCGGCGTCAAGCTGCTGTTGCCGATCGAGCTCTTGCACTTCATCGACCGCGAGGAGCGGGAGTTTCACCAGCGGGCGCGGCTCGACAAGCAGAACCTCGTCCGCTCGCTGGAATGGACCGGCCCGTCGCTCTACAGCCTTGCCGACGCCCGCGTCAAGGCCGCGGCGGCCGACTCCCGCTCGCCGCCCGACGCCTGCCCGCCCGCCTTGGCAGACCTTTTCGACCCGGCGATCGACAAGCGGCGGCTGGTGGAGGTGATGGCGTCGTTGCGGGTGCCGCGGCACTTGTTCCAGTTCCTCTACCGGCTGTTGGTCACCCACACCAACGCCCACCCCGACGAACAGCCGGCGCGGCCGATCTCGCTGGAGACGTTCGAGACGACGCTGGCCCTCTACCGCCGCGATCAGGAAGCCTACGCCCGCAGCATCGGCAGCGCGTAGATGGAATTGCCCGGACGCTGGGAAGGTCCGGGGCGTTGTCTGGTGGTAACCCAACCCGGCCCGCGTTTGGGCTTGTCTTTCCACCCTCCCCCTTTCCCCCAATTTCCGCCTTGACTCACAAGGCCGATCCTGAGACACTCCGCCACCTCGGCCGCTGCGCCGAACGGGTTATTGGTTTTCGGCAGGCGAGGGTCCCCGGCGTGGACGGCCGGGGATGCCGTGAACCCTGAAAGCAGGAGAGCGATAGGATGTGCTACAGGTACGGGATGTTCCCGATGGCGTTGGCCGCGGCACTGATGGCCGGCTGTGGCGGTTCCGGTGATTCCGGAGAGGGCACGGGCGCGGCAGCGACTCCGACCCAGACCGGGGCAGCAGTTCCCGGTGCGGTGCCCGACCCGGCCCAGGCGGTCACCGCGTTCCTCGAGGCGGTCCGCAGCGGCGACGACGCCACTGCCGCCGCCATGTTCACCGAAACCGCCCGCCAAAAGGCCGCCGAGATGAACATCGAAGTCGCTCCCAAGGGAAGCGATACGGCCCGGTTCCAGGTGGGCCAGGTCGAATATGTCGATCCCTCGTTGGCCAAAGTGCCCAGCAGTTGGTCCGATTACGATCCCCAGGGCGACCTCCGCACGGACCAAATGGCCTGGATGCTGCGGCGGGAGCCGGAAGGCTGGCGGGTAGCCGGAATGGCCGCCACGGTCTTTGAAGGCGAGCCGCCGCTGCTGTTGGACTTCGAGAATCCCGAGGAGACTCTCCGCAAGCTGGATAGCTTGCGAGAAGAGATCATCCGCCGCAGCGAGCAAGAGGCGCTGCAGGCGGCCCAGCCGGGAAGCCCAAGCGGCGAAGTCCTGCGATGAGGCGGCAACCCCACAAAGGCGGGGCGTTCTCGATGGCGGCGGCGCTACGGCCAAGCTCTCGGCGACCGCGGCTGAAGCCGAAAGGAGCGATGGTTTAAGGCGATAACGCTTTTTAAGAGAACAACTTACGTTTACTTCTCGAGGAGGGGTCCGGCTGCGGGCTCCTCCTTTGTTTTTGCCCTTGTGGCGAGGCAGCAGGGGCTGTGCTACTATTTCCAGTCGGCTCCCGCAAAATTCCCAAAGCCCCAATGGGCCCCAATGCGCATATTTTCTCGCTTTCCCCCGCTTGACAACACAATCATCCGTGCTAGCCTAACGTGCAAAGCTGTGACTGTGTTTCCACTTGGCCCAGACCTCAGAGCTTCAACAGGGCGGTGGGAAGGTCGTATGTCGGGTGGAACAGCTCTGTTTGTGGAGGCTCCCCTTTGGTAAACCGTCATGGAGGGGAGTTGGAAGGAACGACGGTTTAAGTGCGAGACCCTATCGCTACGGTACCTGTTAGTTGGAGGATTCTCGAATGAATCGCACCCTTGTTGTTTGCATCGCGCTGATCGCGGTGCTCGGCTTCGCCTTGACGGCGGACGCCGCCCGAACCTGTCGTCCGAAGACGTGCTGTGCGCCGACTTGCGAGCCGGCCACCTGCGCCCCGGCCACCTGCGCTCCGGCGGTTTGCGAGCCGGTCACCTGTGCTCCGGACACCTGCGCGCCGGCCACCACCTGCCGCAGGCGGTGCCGTGTGCCCAGGACCTGCCGTCCCAGGACCTGCGCCGCGCCGACCTGCGAGCCGGCCACTTGTGCTCCGGCGGTTTGCGAGCCGGTCACCTGTGCTCCGGAGACCTGCGCGCCGGCCACCTGCGCGCCGAGGACCTGCCGTCCGAAGCGCGCCCGGACCTGCCGGCCGAGGACCTGCGCGCCGAGGACCTGCTGCCCGCCGACCTGTGCTCCGGCCGAGGCCGCTGCGCCGCCTGAAGCCGCCCCGCCGGCTCCGGCGCCAACCACGTAGTAACTTTGCCACAGCAGCCCGAGGGGAGCCTCTCTCGGAAACCCCCGAGGGCTTTTCGGAGCCCTTTGGGGCACGACGGAAGCACTTCCGAGGGCCGGAATTCGCCCTGTTGGTTCCGGCCCGGAAGTTCGGATCGATCCGGCCGGACCTCCGCGGAGGTCCGGCCTTTTTTGTTTTCTCGCCGGCCCTCGGCCGTCTGGGGCTGAGCGGGCGCGCCCGACTGGCATTGGAGCCGCCGCTTGCCTTGTGGTATAAGTCTGCCCCGGCCGCAGCGGTTTCCCCGGCGATCGGGATCGCCGGGCCGGCCACGGCCGCCGCCCAGAACGCCTCCGCCCGAGTCAGACCATGGATGGCCTGCAAACCCAGGTGGTGACCGCCACGGTGGGCGAAACGGTCGCGGCCTGCCAGCTCTCGGTGGTGCTGCCCGCCTACAACGAGCAAGAGGCCGTCGAGCACGTCTTGACCGAGATCGTCGACGCGCTGGCCGAGGAGCCGATCCGCTACGAGATCGTGGTGGTCGACGACGCCTCGACTGACGGCACGGCGGAAGTGGCCGAAGAGTTTGCGCGGACCTGCTGGCAGTGCCCGGTCCGCGTGATCCGCTCTGCCGAGCGCCGCGGCGCCGGCGCCGCCCGCAAGGTCGGCATCCGCGCCGCCGGCGGCGAGATCGTCGTCATGCTCGACGCCGACGGCAGCTATCCGGCCGACGCGATCCCCGGGCTGCTCGCCCACTTCCCCGCCTACGACCAGGTCAACGGGGCGCGGACCAGCGAGCAAGGCACACTCCCCTGGCTCCGCGGTCCGGCCAAGTGGTTCATCCGCAAGCTCGCCTGCTACCTGACCGGGCATGAGATTGCCGACCTGAACACCGGGCTGAAGGCGTTCAAGCGGGAAGCGATGCTCGACTGGCTCTGGGTCGTGCCCGACGGCTTCAGCTGCGTGACCACCATGACCCTGGCCTTTTTGACCAACGGCTACGCGGTCAAATACGTGCCGACCGAGTATCGCCCTCGCATCGGCAAGAGCAAGTTTCGCCCCGTCAAGGACACGCTCAGCTACCTGGCCACCGTGTTGCGGATGGTGCTTTACTTCCGGCCGCTGAAGGTGTTCTTGCCGCTTTCCGGGCTGATGATCGCCGCCGGCGCGGCCAAAAGCGTGGCCAGCTTCGCGCTGACCGGCAGCATGCAGGAGTCCGACGTCGTGGTGATGACGGCCGGCTTCATGACCTGCATGCTGGGGCTCTTGGCCGAGGTGATCGTCGCCCATCACCGGCGGTAGGGTTGAGAGTTGAGGGTCGAAAACGTGTCCAGCGACGTCCGATTCCCGCGGTTTGACATCCGTCAAGAGTATTTCGTGCCGGGCACGGGTTTCGCCTGCAACCCGCACGCCTGGCCGCCAGAGCCCGCCGCCGCAGGCCGCCGCAACTCGGCCTGGCGACGCCGCTATCTCGCCCGGGCGCTGGACCAGATCCCGCGGCTGTTGAGTGCGGTCGACCGCAACCCGTTCCGCAAGACCTACGGCTGCCTCGACCGCCAGTTCTGGCATTACCGCACGGCCGCCTTCCCGTCGGAGATGTACCAGGAGGGCGTCCTGCCCTTGGCCATGGTCTACGCCGAGCAAATGCCCGGCAACCGCTGGCACGGCGACCGCCGGGTGAAGGAGCTGGCCGTGGCGGCGATGCGGTTCGCCGCCCGATCGAGCCACGCCGACGGCTCCTGCGACGACTACTACCCCTTCGAAAGAGCGCTGGGGGCCGCCGTGTTTTCGCTGGCCGCCGCCGCCAGGGCGTATCAACTGCTCGGCCTCGACGACGCAGAGCTATGGCGCTGGTTCGAGCGCCGCGGCCGATGGCTGATCGACAACGACGAGTCGGGCCGGTTGGCCAATCACCAGGCCCTGGCAGCGCTCGGTCTGGTGCACCTCGGCCAGATCACCGGCAAACCGCTTTACAAAAAGGCCGCGGCGGAGCGGGTCGAGCGGGTGCTCGCCTGGCAGAGCGACGAAGGCTGGTTCGAAGAGTACGGCGGCGCCGATCCCGGCTATCAGACGGTCACGATCGACTGCCTGGCCAAGATCCGCCGGATCAGCGGCGACGCCCGGCTCGACGAGCCGCTCCGTCGCGCGGTCGACTTCGCCGCCCTCTTCCTCCATCCCGATCACAGCTTCGGCGGGCCCTACGGCAGCCGCGGCACCTCCCACTTCTACCCGCACGGCTTTGAACTGCTGGCCCGGCACGACTCCAAGGCGGCGCGGCTGGCCGACGGCTTCCTGGCCGGTCTGGCCGACGGCAGCGTCGCCCGCTTCGACGACGACCGCATGTTCGCCCATCGGCTGGCGAATCTCATCGAGGCGTACGTCGACTGGTCTCCGGCCCGCCCCGCGTCGCCTCCGCCCGAGTCGGAGCAGCCGTTTCGGCATCTTCCCCAGGCCGGGATGCTCATTCGCCGCGCCGGAGGCGAGCACACGGTGATTTCGTCCGCCCGTGGCGGTAGCTTCGTACACTTCGCCCCCGGCCGGCCGCCGGCGAGCGATGCCGGCCTGATCGTCGAAACGAGCGACGGCCGGCTGGCCGTCTCCCACCGCCACGACCGCTTGCGGCCGGCCGACTTTTCGGCCGGCGATCCGTCACCGGCAACCTCCGACGGACTTTCCTACTGCGTGAGCGGGCCGCTCTCGTGGGCGCGGTTTGAGACCGCCACGCCGATCAAGCAGGCGGTGTTTCACGCGGGGATGTGCAGCGTGGGCCGCTGGTGCCGCACCACCGTCCGCCGGCTCCTGCAGCGGCGGCTGATCAGCGGCGGCCGCGAGTGCCCCATCCGGCTCACGCGGCTGTTCGAGTTCCTGCCCGGCGATGGTGTCTCGAGCCGCCTCCGCGTGACCGACACGATCGAGCTTACCGAGCCGGGGGTCCGCGTCGGCCGCATGGCCTTCGGCGGCGACCACGAGTCGTCCTACGTCGCGGCCGGCAGCGTTTACCAGCCCTCTCTGTTCACGGCGTGGACCGACCTGGCCGCGCACGTCGACGCCCTTAACGCCGGACGACGTGTAACCATCGTGCGTCAGTTCTGACCGCTGGAAGGCTCAATGGCTCAGCTTGCCGCTTTGCCGCTCTCGGCCTTGGGAATGCCCAGCTCGCTCAGCTTTCCGGCCACATCTTTGGCGTGCGAGCCCGTCTTGACCTCCTTGTCGACGTGGAGGATCTTGCCGTCCAGCCCGATGATGAACGTCCAGCGGCGCGGCAGCGGGCGGAGGGCGTCGATCACGCCGTACGCGCGGGCGACGTCGCCTTCGGGGTCACTGAGGATGGGGTAGTCGAGCTGGAGCGACGCGGCGAACTTCTTGTTGACCTCCGGCTCGTCGACGCTGGCGGTGAAGTAGGCGACGTCGAACTCTTGGATCGCCGCCCCGTCCTCGCGGAACGACTTGCACTCCTGCGTGCAGCCGCCGGTGAACGCCTTGGGGAACCAGGCAATCACGATCGCCTTCTTGCCCTTGAAGTCGCTCAGACTATAGGTCTTGCCGTCGCTCGCTTTGAGCGAAAACGGCGGGGCCGGGTCGCCCTTCTTGAGCTCGACGCCGTCGCAAGCGGCGATCGCAGGGATGGCCAAAAGGATCGAACCGAACGTGAGAAGTGGCAGGCGTTTCATAGCCGTTTGTCTCCTGTCTTCAAACTTGGGATGCCGCGGGGGGGTTTCCGATTCTGCGTTTGGACGCCGGCGGTGCAACGAACGCCGCGGAGCGGCGGCAGTCGTGAGGCTTTCCATTCCAGCGGTTGCGGAACCGACGCGGCATTCTATGCCCCGGCCAGGGGGAAGAAGACGCAAATCCAGGATTTATCGGGGATTCCGCCCTGTGGACATTTTGCCGACCCGGTGTTATACGCATGGTGGTTCGACGCCCTGGAGGGCGGGAGACCTCACCGCCATGTGGGTGCGCAAACGGCTGGACATCGGCTGGTCGGATCTCGCGTTCGGGTTGACACGGACGGCGTTGTCGGCCTCCGAGATGGCGGTCCGCGGCCGGCTCGAGCAGCGATTTTCGCCTGCCGGCGACGCGCTGGCCTGTCTATCGGTCCGCAGCGGCTTCGACCTGCTGCTCGCTGCTTTGGACCTGCCGATCGGGAGCGAGGTGCTCTTGTCGGCGGTGACGATCCCTGACATGGCGCGGATCGTCCGGCAGCACGGTCTGGTGCCCGTGCCGGTCGACCTCGATCCGGCAACGATGGCCCCAAGCGCCGAGTCGGTTCGGCTGTCGCTGACCCCGGCCGCCCGCATGCTCGTCGTCGCCCATCTGTTCGGCAGCCGGGTGCCGCTGGAGCCGCTCTTGGCGTCGGCTCAGGCCTGCGGGTTGTTGGTTGTCGAAGACTGTGCCCAGGCGTTTGACGGCAGGTATTTCGGTCATTCTGCTGCCGACGCCGGCATGTTCAGCTTCGGGCCGATCAAAACCGCCACGGCGCTAGGGGGCGGAATCATTTGCGTGCGAGATTCAGAGTTGCGCGAGCGGATGCGGATGCGGCAGGCTGCCTGGCCGATCCAGGGGCGCCGTGAATACCTGGCGCGGCTGGGCAGGTGCGCCGCGCTGAAACTGGCCTCGTGCCGGCCGGTGTTGCGGACCTGGATGAAGGCCTGCGATCTCACAGGCCGCGACTTCGACCAGATGGCCAATGCGACCACTCGCGGTTTCGCGGGGCCGGATTTCTTCGACCGTGTCCGCCGGCGGCCGTCGACCCCGCTGTTGGCCATGATGGAGCGCCGACTGCGGAAGTTCGACTCGTGGCGAGTCGCCGCACGAGCGGCAGCAGGCCGGCAGCTTGCCCAACTCCTGTCCGGTCGCGTGTTGTGTCCGGCGGCGCAAACGGATGGGCACAGCTACTGGGTCTTCCCAATTCTCGTCGCCAATCCGTCGGAAGTGATCGCGGAGCTCCGCCGCGAAGGTTTCGACGCGACCCAGGGAGCCAGCATGTGCGTCGTTCCGCCCCCGCCGGCCCAACCCATCCTCCGCGCCTCGCTGGCCGAATTAACGCTGCCCGGCATCGTCTATCTGCCGCTGTACCCGGAAATGCCGCCGAAAGCCCTGCAGAAAATGGCCAACGTCGTGCTGCGGACGTCGCAGGCCGTCGCGCCCCTGCGCGAGAGTGCCGGAGTTTCAGTCGGTCCGTAGCTCCGACTGCCCACTCAGGGAGGTCTGGCTTCGCGGTTCCGGACAACTTGCATGAGGAGGAAGGACAAATGAAACGAGTGTTTTTCATCGCGGCAGTCGCCGCCTGGACGCTCTGTGGTTGCGTCCCTTCGCTGCACCCGCTCTACACTGAGGCGGACACGAACTTCGATCCGGCCCTGGTCGGCCGATGGTCCCAAGGAGACTCGAAGGATAGTTGGACCTTCATGAAGGAAGGCGAGCAGCAGTACAAGCTGGTCTACCGCGACCCGAAAGGAAAGAGCGGGGAATTCAAGGTTCATCTGCTCAAGGCGAGCGGCCGGCTTTTCCTCGATCTTTTCCCCGCGGACCCGGATCTCGACGAGCCCGACTTCTACAAGCTGCACGTCTTGCCGGCCCACACGTTCATGATCGTCAGACAGATCGAGCCGACGCTGCAGATGGCGCCCTTGAACCCGCAGTGGATGAAGGAGTTTCTGGAGGATCATCCCGACGCCATCGATCACGAGGCCGTAGACGGCCGCATCATCCTGACGGCGGAGCCCCGGCAGTTGCAGGCGTTTCTCGTCAAGCACGAGAAGACGGAGGATGCCTTTGGCGAGTTTTCCGATATGACGCGCAGCGCTGTTGAAAAAGAGGACTGACTTGCCGGTGATCGAGCGGTTCGGCTAAACTGGAGTTATGGAAAACGAGCCATCGAGCCTGGCCGGCCGGACTGCCGAAGAGATCGCGCTCGCCCGCCGCTGGGTACAGGTATGGAAGAAGGCAGGCCCGGAACTGGAGAGGCTGCGGCGGGAGGAACTGCGGCGGCTCGATCCCCAGCGGGCGATCGCGTTGTTGTGCGGGCCGGCCGACTACTCTGTTCCCCCGCGGGCTCCAAAGCCCACCTCGGGGCTGATCGAACAGCAACGCTGGTTCATGAAGGCCGCCGGCCGTGAATGAGGTCATCCGAGCCGCCGCCGAGGTGCAATCCTTTTGCGAGTCCCGCAGTTGGCGGTTCTGCTTCATTGGCGGTCTGGCCTTGCAGCGCTGGGGCGAGCCACGCGAAACGATCGACGAGCGTGCACAGCAGGCGTCGCGTCTGTACGCTTGAGAATCAGATGATTTCCTGCCCGCAACGGCTCCTGACGGTTCTTGTTGTCCCGTTTCTTATCCGGCGGTGAGGCGTCGTCTCAAAACCTCGGCCACATTCGCGGCGCTGCGGGCGAAAGCCTGTTCTGTTTCCGTGGACCGGGATTCTTCTTCTGACGGAAGCACGGCCCAGAGAGTCAGGGCGGTCACCTGGCCGGAGATGGCATTTCTCTCGACGTGAGCGTGTACAGGCAGAATACAGGCCGCCCCGCACTCCTTTGTGAGGATATCACTGTGTTGTCCGGAAAGCGGCGCATGAGCTGGGACGTTTACAGAGTGCCTTACGCGCCATCGGCCGTCTTCAGTACGGCTAACAGAAAGTTGTAGAGCCTCCGACATAGCATTTCCCCTTCCGTATCTTGGAAGTTCTTGCGGAAACAGAGCGCATGAAAGCTGTTCGCAGATTAGTCTCATTTGTGGAGCGATGCAATGGTCCCCTTGCCTCTCCCGACGTGCTGAGGTGCCTGCGGTGCGCGCATCGGAATGCTACTCCATCATCAGCACGCCGGTGCCGGCGATCTGGTCGTTCTTGAGGTCCACCAGGGCGCGGTTGGCGTCGGCCAGGGGATAGGTCGTGGTGTGCGGCCGGATGGGGATCTCGGCCGCTTCGGCCAATAGCTCGCGGCCGTCCTCCCGCGTGTTGCAGGTGACCGAGTGGATGTCGCGCTCGTAGAAGACGTGGCGCTCGTAGTCCATCTCGGGAAGCGGCGTCATGTGGATGCCGGCCAGGGCCAGCGTGCCGCCCTTCTTCAAGGCTTCAAGCGCCGGTGGCACCAGCTCGCCGGCCGGCGCGAAGATGATCGCGCTTTGGACCTTGACGGGCATGTCCTCCGCCCGTTGGCCGACCCAGGCGGCGCCCATTTGGCGGGCGAGCCGGCGATGGTTTTCGCCGCGGGTGACGACGTAGACGTCCGAGCCGCGGTGCTGGGCGATCTGGATCACCACGTGGGCCGAGGAGCCGAAGCCGTACAGCGCCAAGGTTCCGCCGGGCGGAAGCTCCGCCCGCTTCAAAGCCCGATAGCCGATGATCCCCGCGCACAATAGCGGCGCCGCCTCCAGGTCGCTGAAGGCGTCGGGAATAGGGTAGGCGAAATCTTCCGGCACGACGGCGTACTCGGCATAGCCGCCGTCGGCATGGTAGCCGGTGAATCGGGCGCCTTGGCAGAGGTTTTCGCGTCCGGCCGTGCAGAACTCGCACGCGCCGCAGGTGTGCCGCAGCCAGGCCACGCCCACGCGCTGGCCCAGACCGAGCCGCCGGCAGCCGGGCCCCAAGCGATCGACCGTGCCGACGATCTGATGGCCGGGGATCAGCGGCAGCTTCTGCCTGGGCAGGTCGCCTTCGATGACGTGCAAATCGGTGCGGCAGATGGCCGAGGCCCGGACCTTCAGCCGCACCTGGCCCGGCTCCGGTTCGGTCGGTGGCAAGTCGGTCAGTTTCAGGGGCGAGGTGTGAACGGGGGCAATCTGCTCTAAAGTCATGGCTTTCATAAGGATTCCTCCCGCGCTGCGTTGATGCCGGCAGCGTACCATCTTGCGCAGCAAAGGCAATTGCGAGTCGTGCGACCAAACGCCCTGCCAGCGGCCGGCCAGTCTCGGTGAGCCGGCCCCCCCGGGAGGGCCCTTGTGACAACGCTACCCAAGCGGTAGGCTCTTGGGTTTGCGAGCGTCGGGTTGAGGGAAACCAAGGCTCACGTTTGGGACCTTCCTATAGAGAGGAGAAGCGCTGTGGCACAGAGACGCTTCGTGACCATCGACGGCAATGAAGCGACGGCCAACATCGCCCACCTCGTCAACGAGGTGGCCGCGATCTATCCGATCACTCCTTCGAGCGGGTTGGGAGAGATGCCGGACGCCTGGGCAGCCGCCGGACGCAAGAACATCTTCGGGACCATTCCCGACGTCGTCGAGATGCAGAGCGAGGCGGGCGCCGCCGG
>Ga0180437_10010855_pt1 | contig 11038 bp, 12 predicted proteins | sample SS_ome_4_FD_132410 | JGI IMG/M metagenome (GOLD analysis project Ga0180437, IMG submission 132410) | Hypersaline lake sediment archaeal communities from the Salton Sea, California, USA - SS_3_D_1 metaG | ecosystem: Environmental > Aquatic > Non-marine Saline and Alkaline > Hypersaline >... | reverse complement strand
TGGACTGCGTAGCCGTCCATGGTAGCACGATTAAACTCGGGGAGGTCAATACTGGAAAACAGATCCTGGGCCAGGATCCGCCCCACAGACTCATCCAAAGGCAGCACCTCTTCGTCAACAGCCGGAAATGTGCGTATCCGTTCCAGTACGGCATCAAGGGAGGCGACCTTGAAAAATTCCTTACCCGTCATAGGCCTGTTACTCTCCCTGCGCTGTTGTAGACAATCATCCGTCCCGCGCACACGAGCCCTACAAGGGTAAGGTTGGTCTTTCTGGCCAGATCAATGGAGAGCCGTGTGGCAGCCGAACCAGACACGAGGATAGGGACCCCGAGTCGCAAGGCCTTTAACAGGATCTCTGAGGCAATCCGCCCGGTCGTCACGATGAGTTTGTCTTTGGTGGGGATTGCCTCTAAGAAGCACTGGCCGCAGATCATGTCAATGGCATTGTGCCTGCCGATATCTTCACGAAAGAGAAGCATCTCTTCTGGTGTGCAAAGGGAGGCATTGTGACAGCCCCTGGTCCTCTGGTATAGGATAGATCTCTTCTGGAGTTCAGATGCCAATGACAGGATCTGCTGAGGCGAGATGGTCCAGGTGGAAGTGACCTGAGTGGCAGCAGTGGTTGCCATGTTTTGCTCAAAATTCGTCCCCTTTCCACATCCGGACGTAATGGACCGGCCCAGATGCGGAAGCTGGAAGGAATCAGGAGAGGTGTCGACATACACCTTGATCCTTTCCGTCTCTTCATCAACGCGAACTTCCTGCACCTGCTTCACGTCCGTGATCAGCCCGTCAGACTTGAGGAATCCCACGGCCAGGTATTTGGGATGCTTTCCCGTGCAGAGGAGAGTGACTACCTCGTGATTGTTGAGAAAGACGGTCAAGGGGACTTCCTGAATGGCCGTCACCTCAGCCTCTTTAAGGCCGTCGTCTACGAATTCGGAGACACGGTAGGTCACGGCCTCCTTCACAACGACTCCCTCACAAAGGTCCCGCTTTTGCCTCCTGATTTCTTCTTCAGGCAGACATCCGTAATCGTCATGGCCCGGTCATAGGACTTGCACATATCGTAAATCGTCAAACCCGCCACAGCCACCGCGGCAAGGGCCTCCATTTCCACACCAGTTTGACCTTGCACACGGACAGCCGATTCTATCCTCATGCTGTGGGTCTCAGGGTCAGGGTGAAAGTCCACCTGCACGTGGGTAATCAAAAGGGGATGGCACATGGGAATAAGGTCTGCCGTCTTTTTGGCCGCCATCACCCCTGCAATACGGGCCGTCTCCAGCACATTTCCCTTTTTCACCTTCTGGTCCCTGATGAGATCAAAGGTCTCAGGTTCCATGGTGACGACCCCTTGAGCCACGGCCTCCCGTGCCGTTACCGACTTCTCAGAGACATCGACCATACGGACGCTCCCTTGTTCATCAATATGGCTGAATTCAGGCATAGACTCCCTCCCCGGTCGTGAATTTGGCTATGGTAAAGGGCTTTTACTCAAGCTTCGCGCCCTTATCAAACGTCTGAAATAACTATAAAAGCGCACTGCCGTTTTGCAAACGGCTGGGCCCTGGTTTGGGCCTTTTCTCTGCAATTGAAGACTCGGGATGGGGACATCCGCTTCTCTTCGGCCTCCAATGCCTTTAGTAGCTGGACGGAGATTGTAGGTGGCAATGGCTGTAGGCCTTCGTTCAACGAATAGCCCCATCCCTATGTTGCCACATCAGGCGGGTACAAGTCTTGACACACCTACCCTCTGTGGAAACGACGGGTTCGCCTCTTTTCAAGCCGCCAGGCGCAAACTTGAATCTGCTATAAGAAGTGTTCCGTCTTGTGGGTGACACCTTTCTTAATGGCATTCAAGGTGTCTTCCAGCACTGGGATGACGTGGTCCCGTATATCGCCGGCCACCACAATGAACATGACCTCATCCCCCACCTTGAGCGAGCCTTCGCGGATCTCCACCAGTATCTCCACAATGCCGGGCCTTTTGCGTTGTTCAGAGAGGATGGATTCCAGGGCACCTCGGTCCATCGTGAGGTCCAGGCCCGAGACAGGACGCCCATCCCTGGATGTCCCCCGCACCACACCCACGTGGCAGAGTATCATGCCGACCTTGGGAAAGTCCCGATGGGCCTTGATGCTGTCAATCAGGCGTTTCAGTTTCATAGTCTTTTCCTAACCCCGTGATCTATGGCAAAAGAATCCCACAGTCCACCCCTAAAAAACGAATCCCACCTTGCTCAACTTCCTGATGGAACCGGCAGTCCCTGAGAGGCCCGCGCCGCCCTGCGTCGGCCATTGCCGTTGCGATTATTAAGTCTAACATGACATATTTGAACTTGACAATAGGCAAAAATGCTCCTACCGTCGCTCCTGTGGAGGACACACGCCCCCCGGAGGAAAGAGCATCTTCTGGCCACGGACCAGTTGGTGTCCCCCCAAGAACCCGGATGGAATGAAAGGCCTTCCCAGTCCCAATGGGGTTACATGTTCCCCGCTGTGTTGATAGAAGAAAACGAAAGATGGATAGCCTAAAGCCGGTGTCCCGCCAACAAGCCCTTGAGATCATCTTGGGCAGTATCGTTCCGCTTGAAACAATAACGCTTCCCCTGGAAAAGGCCTTGGGCCATATTGCAGCCAGGGATTTCCATGCCCCTCATGACATCCCCTGTTTTGATCGTGCTGCCATGGACGGCTACGCCATTTGCAGCAAAGACACGGTCCATGCCACGGACGAACACCCGGCAAGGCTCAAAGTGGTGGGCGAAATACATCCACGTATCGGAGAACTGCCCACCCTTGAAAGGGGTCAAGCGGTGCGCATCGTGACCGGGGGGCCCATTCCTCCTGGGGCAGACGGAGTAGTGAAAGAAGAAGATACCCCGTGCAGCGGAGAGATGATCGAAGTTGCGACCCAGGCGTCTCCCTTTCAGTATGTCTCAAGGAAGGGAAGAGACATCAAAAAGAACAGCCTCGTCCTTGAACGAGGAGGCTGCCTCACGCCGCCTGTCCTGGGCACTCTGGCCAGCCTGCAGATAAGAAAGATCCCTGTAACCAGGAAACCCCGCGTCTCCATTATCGCCGTTGGAAACGAACTGATCGATCTTGATGCCAGACCTGCTGACCACAGTATTGTGGCCAGCAATATCTATATGCTCTCGGCCATGGTCAAGGAGCACGGCGCCTTGGTCGATCACGTGACCATTTCCACAGACGACGCAGACACCATCAAGAAAGATGTGGAAGAAGGTCTCAAGGGCGACATGGTTATTACAACCGGCGGCTCCTCAAATGCCCGCTCCGACCTGACTCGCCTTCTCATGAAAAAGATGGGGATCGACGTGAAGTTCTCCGGCCTGTCCATGGTGCCTGGGAAGGGGACTTCTTTTGGCATGGATGAGGGCAAACCCGTATTCTGCTTGCCCGGGACACCGAGTGCCGTCTACGTCGTCTTTTACACCCTCATTCTGCCGGTCCTCTCAAGACTTATGGGCCAACAGGTGGATCGGATGCTTCCCATAAAGGCCGTTCTTGAACAGGACCTGGAGAAAAGGCCCGGCATAGAGCATTTGGTTCAAGGCTCGGTCAGAAACGAAGAGAGTGCTTACCGCGTTCTTCCTCTTGCAGGGCCCGGTGTTGAAGTGTTCTCCGCCATGGACATGGCCAATGGGCTGATCCTTGTGGAGCCGGACAAGAGCCGCTTGCACAAGGGCGAACAAGTGCTTGTCCAACCCTTGAACCCCTTTCAAGTCCCTTTGTCCGAAAAGGCTCTCCCACAACAAAAGGGAGCCAAGGGGCAGGCGGCTGCCACAGCCCCCATGGTCTCCATTGTGGGCAAATCAGACTCCGGCAAAACGACCCTGTTGGAAAGGCTTGTACCGGAATTGAAGGCAAGGGGCTACCTGGTGGGAACGATCAAGCACGATGTCCATGGCTTTGACATTGACCATGAAGGAAAAGACAGCTGGCGTCACAAAAGGGCCGGGGCCCACACCGTGGCCATCTCGTCGCCCAAGAAGGTGTCCATCATCAGGGATGTGGACACAGAAGAGACCCTTGACGGCCTTGCTTTAAAATATTTTCAAGACGTGGATATTATCTTGACCGAAGGGTACAAAAGGCAGGACAAACCCAAGATAGAGGTCTTTCGGAGCCAGGTCCATGACAGACCCCTCTGCAAAAACGACGACCATCTCGTGGCCCTGGTATCAGACATCCCCCTGGACCTCGGTGTTCCCCGTTTCGAGTTGAACGACGCAAAGGGTGTAGCGGATTTCGTAGAAGAAAGCTTCTTGGCCTGATCACGCCATCCCATCCGGCACGATCTTCTCTGACGCCGCCAAATCCTCCGGGGTGTTGATGTTAAAGAAGGATACAAGATCAGGATCTACGGCCCTTAGCTTCTCTTCCGGCACCTCTTTTACCTTGACCTTGGAGAAAAACTTCAAGATCTTCGGGTCTTCATGCTGAAGCTGGTGTTCAATGGGTTTAATGCAACGTTTTGAGTAGATCGCACAAAGGGGTTGATGCCCTTCCTCGGTCACCGGTATGATCACATCCCATTTTTGCTCAAGTTCTTCCAGGAGGTTCCTGATGAGCGCCGTTTTTAGAAAGGGCGTGTCACAGGCCGTGACAAAGACATGGGGTTGGGAGGCATGAAAAAGGGCCGCATGGATGCCGGTCAGAGAGCTGCGGATGGGAAGAAGGTCGCTTACCATCATCATGTCCCACGAAAGGTAGTGCAAGGGATCATTGGTGACCAGTAGAAGCTCTTCAAAAAGGTCCTGAAACGTGTTGTTTAGACGGTCTAGGATCCGTTCATTCCCTACCACAAGAAAGGCCTTGTTATGCCCTCCCATGCGGGTGTTGAGACCACCGGATAAGATCGCCCCGGAACAGGAATAGCTCATGGCCTCCAGGAATCTCCAAGCCTTAAGGGGGTTGGCCCAACAAATCTTTCGGATATCAGGCACATAAGCGTCGCAAGCCGCCTTAACGGTGAAGCATCAACATTTAGAAGCACTCTCCTTGACTAATAAACGGCAAGGTGATATTGAGGCCCACGTTGTCAGGAGATTGAGCTTCACGCAACAGGCGCACCTTTTGACTTGGCAAAGTCAAAAGGTGTTAGTATTATATATATAAGGTTGCACATCTCAAGGGTCCCTCTTTGTGGCGGTGTAGCTCAGTCGGTTAGAGCATGCGGCTCATATCCGCAGTGTCCGGGGTTCGAGTCCCTGCACCGCCACCATTTTTTTACATCTACGCCCGACATCTCTCGCCAACGACAAGGCCATGGGACAGACGGGCTCTCCCCGTCCGTCTAATCGGTCCCCTCAAGTAATGCCTTTGATGCCTTGCGTCTTTCCTTATAGGAGCGCTTTGGACGTATCCCTTCTATTTTATTAGTAAATCTTTTGATAATCTCGAAGTAGTCTTTCCCGGCGTGGGCCATGATGGTGTTGTGGTCAGCGCCTGGGATCATGTGAAATTCCTTGCTTCGTGCCCCACAGTGCACCTGCAGAAGCTCTGCGCTCATTGCAGGGATGATCTGGTCATAACGGGCATGCATGGTAAGCGTGGGCTTGGCAATTTGTCCGATCTTTTCCAGATTCCTAAAACCATCGGCCTCGGTGATACCCAAAGTCTGTGTGTCAATGCCCAGACAATTCAACAGAGGCACTGTGTGGGCGAATCCGCTCTCAATAATGAGACCGGAAACGTCAGCCTCGTAGGAAGCTGCCAGATCCACCGCGCACGCACTGCCCAGGGATCTCCCCATGACTAGAAGGGGACCATTTCGATTCTCATCTTTCAGCCAGGTCAGGATCTCTTTAAAAACCACATGGGCGTCGTGCATCATGGCCGTCACCGTGGGCAGCCCTCCGCTCCTCCCATAACCCCGATAGTCCACGGCAAGAAAGCTCATTTCGTGGTCATTGTAGATGGGGCCCACGGGGTCGTAATCAGCAACGATTTCTCCATTTCCATGAAAAAACAAAATGTTCGGAGCTTCGTCTCCGGCCAAATGAAACCTGGCACCGATGGAAACGCCCTCTTGTACTGTCACGTCATAGTCAATGGCGTCCGGTGACGAAACAGCGCCAATCTCTTGACGAGGATGAAACAGTGCTTCCAGCACTGCAGGCTGATCGAGTTTACCGTAACCAAAGGCATGGGGTGTCATCATGGCTATCTACTCCTCGCAAGCGTGTTAGACAATGTTGATGGTTTCGTAGCGAGTGCCTTTTGCTCTCTCCGTGCGCTTTTTGGGCGAACCTGTAATGTTCATCTATAATGCTAAAACTCAGGCTAACGCCCTCAAACAGTTAGCATTTATTAACGCTGAACACACCAAATGCTTGTTTCCCAAAATGCTCAATGTCGTTCGCAAAAGACTCTTTACGAGACCGTCAGTATTGGCAATAAGCCGTAATGAAGGTCCTTCTTTTAGCACAATCGGCAGGGCACCGCAACGCATCGGCATCTCCAAAAATCCTTGAAAGATGGGCTGAGAACGTATATGAAATACCGGATGCGCAGCCCGTCATAGGGTTGGTGGCTTTTCAAAGAGAATCGACAAGTTGTAGGTGCACATGCTCTGTTTCCAGAGAATCGCTGAAAAGCGTATCGAGCAAGCCATCCGGGACGGTACCTTTGAGGACCTTCCTGGGGCTGGAAAACCCCTGAAATTGGAAGACGAATCTCACATACCGGAAGATCTTCGAGTGGCCTACAAGGTGTTAAAGAACGCAAACTGCGTTCCCCCTGAGGTCTCCCTGAGAAAAGAAATTGCAAAGGCCGAGGATCTCCTGGGAGGCATGGAAGACACGAAGGCCAAGTATCGCCAGATCAAGAAACTCAACTTCCTTGTCATGAAACTGAACGTTATTCGTGGCACTCATGTCAGCTTTGAAAAGGATCAGCGGTATGAGGAGAAGCTGATAGATCGCTTCGGACCATGATGGTCCTGTAAAAAGTGCCTTTTGCTCTCTCCGTAGGCCTTTGCGCCTGTGGGCTTGAGAAGAGATGGGCGCACTTGCATTGTTTGGCTGAAACGCTAAAACTCTCCACGGCGGCGGATCAAGGAGTTGGCACCTCTTTACGCCGAACACCCCAAGTGCTCTTTTCCTCCGCCACGGCGAACTCAATTTCATTCGCAAAAGACTTTCTACGAAACCGTCATCCCTTGAAGGTTGGGTGAAGAAAACGGACTTCTGGTGATACCGCCATGTTGGACAGAAAGAGGATTCTACTGGATCTCTACAACAGGTTGTACAAGGCCTTCGGCCCGCGCCATTGGTGGCCGGGAGACTCTCCCTTTGAAATCACTGTCGGCGCCATTCTTACACAGAATACGGCCTGGCGAAATGTGGAAAAGGCCATCAGGAACCTGAAAGCGGCAAACCTCCTTTCCCCGGACGCCCTTCGGCATCTTCCAGTGGAAGATCTGGCAGCCCTCATCAGGCCGGCAGGTTATTACAACATAAAGGCCCAGCGCCTGAAGCACTTCTTGGATTTTCTCTTTACACAAGATGGGGGCAATCTTGATCGTCTTCTGGCCGGAGACCTTGACACCTTGAGGGGCAAGCTGCTATCCATCAACGGCGTGGGACCGGAAACGGCTGACAGCATTCTCCTTTATGCCGGCAACAAGCCCGCTTTTGTCGTAGACGCCTACACGAAACGGATCCTCTTCAGGCACCGTCTCATGCCTGAAGATGCGCCTTATGATGAAGTTCGCGATTTTTTTATGGACTGTCTTGCACCCGATGTGGCCATGTTCAACGAATACCATGCACTCATTGTCCACCTAGGGCACACATTTTGCAGCAAGAGAATGCCAAAGTGTTCCGAATGTCCTGCCAGGGGGTGGAATGATGAATAAGCTACGCAACAGCCTGCACCCAAAGGAAAGCCACTTCAGAAGTGTCCTGTTGGCCTTCTTTGTCCTCTTCCTGCACGTTATCTTGATCATGGGCCTCGGCTTCGTCATGCTCTTGTTCGGGGGTGTTGTTACCTATCTGCCTTGGATCCTGGCCATTGGAGGGGTTCTTATCCTCGGGTCTGGATATCTGTGGTGGAAGCACATAAAACGGCGCGGGAAGAAACTAAGAGACATCCTGGAGGACCCTGTGCTCCAGGGACGCACCGTCGAGGTCTCGTTCCTGGGAGGATTTGCAAGCCTCAAACTGGGACAGACGCAGGAGCCCCTGGCCATTGGGCAAAGCCATTTGCACACAGCCAAGCAACTCCGAGGCCCAAACACGGATCGTTCCGAGCAGCTCGCCAACTTGGGTCGTCTCCTCAAGCAAGATCTTATCACCATTGACGAATTCCTGGAGGCCAAGAAGGAACTCATGGGGCAATGACAAAGCTGAACGTGGCCCTCCTTTCAGGTGGTATCTCCTCTGAACGTGAAGTCTCCCTCAAGGGTGGAAATCAGGTTTATGACGCCCTGGACAAGACCAAGTACGGCATCACACGTTATGACCCCGCTGGGGACCTCGGAAAGCTTGTAGCCAATGCATCCAGCATTGATGTAGCCCTCATCGTGCTTCACGGCCCTTATGGTGAAGACGGAACTGTCCAGGGCCTTCTCGATCTCCTCAACATCCCTTACCAGGGCTCAGGCGTACTGGGAAGCGCCCTGGCAATGGACAAATGGACCTCCAAGCGGCTGTACAAAGAGGCGGGCCTGCCCGTGCCCCCCTTTGACGTGCTTGCCCGGCGTCAAACCTATGACAGGGGGACCTTTGCCGAGAAGCCGGGATTCCCCCTGGTCGTCAAGCCACGTCATGGAGGGTCGAGCATCGGCACCAGTATCGTGGAAAGCGCGCAACTGCTGGACGAGGCCCTTGACAGGGCCTTTGAACAGGGGCCCCACGTGATCGTCGAGCGTTATCTGAACGGTACGGAGATTACAGGTAGCGTTCTTGGCAACCATGTCCTCCAGGTGCTCCCCATTGTGGAGATCATTCCCCAATCCCACTACACATTCTTTGACTACGAGGCGAAGTACACGAAAGGGGCTACCCGAGAGATCTGTCCAGCCCGCATCAGTGACACGCTTTCCAAACGTGCCCAATCTTATGCTGCCAGGGCCCACAGGGCACTGTGTTGCCGGGGATATAGCAGGACCGACATGATTGTTTGTGACGAGACCATTTATGTGTTGGAGACAAACACGATTCCTGGAATGACGCCGGTAAGCCTCTTTCCATTGGCAGCCAAGGCTGCCGGGATGTCGTTCAGCCGGCTTCTGGATCGACTCATCGAGCTCGCTTTGGAAGGCAGAAACTGAGGCTCCACCAAACGATTCTGAGTTGGAATAGGAAATAGCATGAATCCCGGGAGACCAACACAGTGGAATCGGATACTTGATACTGGATGCTTGATACGTCTGCTTCGCTGCAACGCCAGCTCTCAAGTGCTCTTCTACCAGTATCCAAAAACCGGCATCCCCTATGACACAGGCTTCGCCAGAGGTTCCACGCTGGGTTCGGGGCGAAGATAAAGAGAGTTCTGAGACCGAAGGAGTAGCTTGAATTCACTGCCATGATCATTCGAAAAAACATGGAGCTGAAGGAGCGATACGATGAGCTAAAAGCAGGGGACTGTTTCATAGGCATCCTGGGTTTTAAGCACGTCAGACGTCGTATCTTCGTGGACCTGATAGAAAGAGGGGTTCGATTCTTCCCGTCTGCCCTTTCCCAAACCCTGGCCGGCTCAAAGGTGGCCCAGGCTCTTGCCTTTCGGCCGTGGATGGTTCCTCGCACGCTGATCATCACAAGACGGGCCGATCTCATGCATGGCATCAACACCTACAACGAGCACGGCATCGGTGCTGTGGTCACCAAAGAGGACAGTCGGCACTGCGGGTTCGGGGTACACCGGTGGGACAACCTGGAGGCCGTATACAACCAAGCGTCCTTCAACGCCATCTTGTATCCCTTTGTGGTACAGCCCTTTCTGGAAAACTACACGGATGTGCGGGTCATTATCGCAGGGGACTATGTCGACGCCTATATCCGAGAAAATAAGCACAACTTCAGAATGAACCTAACGGCAGGCGGAACGAGTAGGCCCTACGACTTGGGAGAAGATCAGCTTGACTTGTGCCGCGCGGTTATGGAGCGGGGCAAGTTCCCCTACGCACACATAGATTGGCTGGTTACTCAAGAAGGGAAGAGATATTTGTCCGAAATCGCCCTTAACGGCGGCATGAAAGGCGCCCGCATTAACCGGGAAGACCTTGATGCCATGAAAAGAGACATCCTTGAAAGGATGGCCGAATCTTGAAGGGGCTGTCACCCAAATCTTTTCTCCCTTGGCTCTGCGCTGACTTTTGACACGTCTAGACGCAATCAACAGCTCGAAGACATTTTGCTCCGGGTAATGGTCCGTTAAAGAAAGGCTAGAGGTGGTCCGTGTCATCCCATAACTTCCCTCCAAGAGGGGTCCAGTGGTGCCTTGAGATAATGGCCATGATCTACGTGGCAGTGGCCGTGCTTTTTGTCGTGAATCCGGACTATCCCATTCTCATGGCAAACAAGGCCTTTGCTCAGTTCAACTGGCCTATGGTCTTTTTCCCCGTTGAAAAGTTCTGGTACTGTCTGGCAGTAAGCGTTCCCGGAACCCGTGCCTTTCTTGCCTTTGCAGCAGCGCGAAGGCCGGTTGAGGCCCGACTGTATGTGAGGGTGCTCCAGGTATCCTTGCTACTGGCAGCCGCCTTGTTTGCAATGCAATTTCTCTTCCGCAAGCATGCCGCCCTTTATGCCTTCGGTTTTTTCCTGGAATCGATTCAGGTGGTTTTTTACCTCTTCTTGAACCGAAAGCTTCCGTAAGAATTCCAGAGGATTCCCTCCGCTCCCCCATTGTCCGTGCCCCTGCCTTTCGTCAGAAGCAAAAGGCTTGAGCTTTCTGGTTTCGCTGTGATTTTTCCTTGACAAAATGAGGACTTCAGGGTAAAGGGGACGGGATGTCTTGGTGGCACAAGTCGTGATTTTTTCACCATTATAATCTCGTCTGAC
>Ga0180437_10010853_pt1 | contig 11039 bp, 10 predicted proteins | sample SS_ome_4_FD_132410 | JGI IMG/M metagenome (GOLD analysis project Ga0180437, IMG submission 132410) | Hypersaline lake sediment archaeal communities from the Salton Sea, California, USA - SS_3_D_1 metaG | ecosystem: Environmental > Aquatic > Non-marine Saline and Alkaline > Hypersaline >... | reverse complement strand
TTGGCCATGACCTGCATCACCTGCATGAATAATATTGCCACCCATCGCTTCCAAGATTGGTTTTGCGCGCTCAAAAGCACTTAATTCTCCTCCAACCATAAATGTTAAAGTCTTATTGATTGCCCCTTTAACACCACCAGAAACTGGTGCGTCCAGCATTGCAATATTTGCAGATTTTGCCTCTTCATGTAATTCTTTAGTAACTGAAATATCTATTGATGATGAATCTATATATAAAGAGTCTTTATTTAAATTCTGTAATAACCCATCTTCTCCCAAACAAATACCTTTAACTTGATCGTCTGTTTGTAACATAGTTATAACTATATCGGCTTGCAAAGCTGCATCTTTTATTGAACTTACAGCAGTGGCGCCGAGCTTTACTAATTCAGCTTCTGCTGCTTTATTAATATCAAAAACAAATACTTTAAAACCAGCTTTCACTAAATTTGCTGCCATGGGATTACCCATATGCCCCAAACCAATAAAAGAAATACTTTCCATATAAGCTCTCCTTTAATCATCACTCATGTGTAGGCATTATGAACTTTGAAGAATCTTTGCTTTTAATCCAGCGCTGCAAGACTTTTTTTTGTCTAGTGAAAAAGTTAATGCCTTCTGCACCGTGCATACCAATATCGCCAAACATAGATTTTTTATTGCCGCCAAAACTGTGATACGCCGATGGAACAGGTATTGGAATATTCACACCTACCATCCCTGTTTTAACTTTAGATGAAAATGCATGGGCTATCTCACCATCTCGAGTAAAGATAGCAGCACCATTACCAAATTCGTTATTATTAACAATATCTAAAGCTTCAGCAAAACTATTTGTCCTGACAATTGAAAGTATTGGGCCAAATATTTCATCTTTATAAATTTGCATATTCGGCGATACACAATCAAATAAAGAAGCCCCTAGAAAATATCCTTGATTAAACTTTTGGTCTCGCCCATCAATAACTAACTTGGCACCTTCTTTTAAACCTATATCAAGATAAGAGCTAACGCGTTGCAAATGTTCTTTAGTAATGAGTGGCCCCATATCTATATTTGGCTTATCACCAGGGCCTATTTTTAATTTTGCAACTCCTGATTTAATTTCTGCAATCAAGTTATCAGCAACCTCATCGCCTACAGTTACTACTACTGAGATAGCCATGCATCTTTCACCAGCTGAACCATAAGCTGCACCAATAATATTATCAGCAGCGTGTTTTAAATCAGCATCACCCATTAATACGCAATGATTTTTTGCTCCTGCAAAGGCTTGAACTCTTTTGCCAGTTTGAGCTGCAGTTTTATAAACATGCTCAGCAACTTTTGTTGAACCAACAAAACTAATTGCTGCTATATCCGGATGTTGCAAAAGCATATTAACAGCTTGATCATCTCCCTGAACTATATTAACAACTCCATCTGGCACTCCAGCTTCTATAGCAAGCTCGACAATTTTTAATGCGCATGATGGGTCTTTTTCTGAAGGTTTTAAAATGAACGAATTTCCACAGGCTATTGATATAGGAAACATCCATAGAGGAATCATAGCTGGAAAATTAAATGGTGTTATTCCAGCACAAACCCCAATAGGCTGTTTTAAGGTGAAACTGTCAATGTCTGTAGCAACATTTTCCATATATTTGCCTTGCAAATGGCTAGGAATACCACAAGCAAACTCAACTACATCAATACCTCTTTGCACAGATCCCTTGGCATCCTCTAAAGTCTTACCGTGCTCTTTGGTAATTATTTTAGCAAGATCAGTAATATTAGACTCAAGTAAAGCCTTAAATTTATACAAAATACGGGCTTTTTTTATAGGAGGAAACTTTGACCAATCATTAAAAGCAGCAGTAGCAGCTGTAACTGCTTGATTTATAACTGTTATATCGGCTAATGCTACTTCGCCAATTTGTTCACCAGTGGCAGGATTGTATATAGGTTTGGTTTTACCTGAAGGAGGAATTTTCTTACCTCCGATATAATGTGGCACCTGATACATGAGTTCCCTCTCAAAGTATTTCTGTACAACAAAAGGTCATAACGATATAATTGACCAAAGCACTATGATAGTATATCGTGAGTTTCACTAATAAAAAATATAATAATTTAATTTATACATGCAGAACAATCCTATATGACAAATAAATTTTTAAACCTTTCTTCAGAAGATACAATATGGATTCTTAGCTTATATGGCACAGCCATTGGTGCTGGGACTTTATTTTTGCCTATAAATGTAGGCATTGGTGGGATTTGGCTTTTAGCTATAGTATGCGTCTTAGCGTTTCCCTTAACATACTTTTCACATCGTGCACTTACAAGATTTGTTTTGTCAGGGTCTTCTAAAAATGGGGACATTACAGATGTAGCAGAAGAGCATTTTGGCAAAATTGCTGGCAAAATAATTACAGTCTTGTATTTCTTATCTATTTATCCTGTGATTCTGGTTTATAGTGTTGCTGTAACTAATACCATCAATTCTTTTTTAGAAGCGCAGTTAAATATATCACCTCCCCCTAGAGTCATTTTAGCCGGCATTTCAGTATTTTCTCTAATGCTCATTGTTAGCTATGGTAAAAATTTAATTTTAAAAACTATGAGTTATTTAGTTTTCCCGTTTGTGTTTTCATTGATTGCAATATCGTTATACCTAATCCCACAGTGGGATCTAACTGTTTTGCAAGAAGCTAAATTTTCCAACTTTCTTAATTTAGACTTTTTAAAAAACTTATGGCTAGCTGCACCTGTAATGGTTTTTTCATTTAATCACTCGCCTATCATATCTTCATTTGCTGTTTCACAAAAAAAATCATATGACACAAATGCTGAACCTAAAAGTAATAAAATTTTAGCTTTAAGTCATATTCTTATGGTATCGACAGTATTATTTTTTGTTATAAGTTGTGTATTGAGCTTGAGCTCTAATGATTTAGTTTTAGCAAAAGATGAAAATATTTCAATCTTAAGTTTTATTGCGCTACATCAAGATAACTTGATTTTCTTTTATGTGGCGCCAATTATTGCTTTGATCGCAATAAGCAAATCTTTTTTAGGGCACTATCTTGGTGCAAAAGAAGGGCTTGATGCAATATTAATAAAATCACTGCAACCTAAGTTTACAGCAATAAATTTTAAACTAATTACAGCCATACTCTTGGGCACAAGCGCATGGCTAGTTGCAACTATTAACCCTAGCATTTTATCTATGATTGAGACTATGTGCGGCCCAATACTAGCTTTAATATTATTTATAATACCATTATATGCAATTCGCCACGTGCCTAATATGCAAGCTTACAAAGGTAAACTCAGCAATGTGTTTCTGTTTGTAGTTGGCATTGGCGCCATAAGCTCAATCTTGTACTCTACATTTTCATAGGTTGAGGCAATGGTTCGGCTTCTGTCTTAGCCTCCTTTTTTTCAACTTCTTTATGAAAAAACTTTGAATGTGAACGAGAAAGTGATGGTTCAATTAATAAATCATTATCAGAATCATCGGCACCTGATAATAATGTTAATTTAACTTGGCCTCTTGGCTCAGGGTTTTGCATATTTTCAATGCTACTTGAAAGCCATGGTTCACATAATTTATAATATGCACTGCGGCCATCAAATTCTAAAATGCCAGCAAATTTTTTAGGTTCAGGTCGTTTTGCTATGAACCAATCTCTGGTAATCCATTCGGTAGCATGTCTAGGCAAATCTGCATCTAATGCTTGGAGCCCAACAACACTGCCAATAATAATATAATTGCCGCTACTTTCTGTAGGCCTTATTATTAATTTTTGCTTAGGGGTTACATTTAGTTTTGTTTCCATAGAACTTGAGATTCTTTTATGCAACAGTGTATTAGAGCTAAAAAATTTCCCCTGATTTTTTAGCAACAAATCAAAACTCTTTATGCCTCCTGAAGGATCATTTTCTTTAACTAAGATATCCCACCTAATAACAGCTCCAGAAGGTGGTAAATTTATTTGAAAATGGTCATCATCTTGGGTAACGCTTACAACTTCAGCTATAATCTGTCGTGATAACATATCTACATTAGCTTCAATCTCCCTTATCTTTGATGCACATTTATTTATTATTGTGACTAGTTGATTTTTAACTTTAAATTGCCTTTTATGGAAATCCGAGCTTTGCTGATCATCATCTGAGTACTTTTTTTCTTCTAACTTAGGAATATCTAAAATAATTCTTTTACTAATTTTTGCTGGCATATTAGTTAAATCAGTTTTGCTAAAAATAATTTCTGCCATAATATCTTCTATAATTTTTTTATAATAAGTTGCATATGTGAAATATTCTTCAAGCTCAAATATATTTTTCTTGGCATCTTTTCCTAATAATTGAAAATATCTTGCGCCTACAAGTATTTTTTCAATACTGGGAATAACAAGACGGATTTTATTATAAACCTCATCATAATTAGCAAGTAATGATTGTACCATTGATATTTGATTGGCTAGTTCTGCAGCCTCTCTGTTTTGAATTATTGTTACATATGGCTCAGCAACATAAGCTATAGGTGAACCACTAATTGGGGCTTTATTAAATTTATCAATAAAAGAAAATAAGCCTTCAATATTTGTTGCAACACTTGGTAAGCCAAGATTTACCCCTGAATACTCAATACTTATATCAGTTAATGTTTTTTTAACTTGACTATTGTTGTCAACACCTACCCTAGCTGTAGCACCAGCAGCAGGCGCCGAACTTTCAGAAAGCTTTGCTTCAAGGGCTTGTTTTATATGCAAAGCTTCTTCTTTTGAAGTATTAACAAAATTAATTAACGCATAGATCTTCTTACCATACATTACTTGGCTAATGTACTCATCACCATTTGCAAGAACAAAAGTACCGCGTCTTTTTTTTAATGTCTCTTTATGTTCTTTACTTATTATCACATCTGACGGCATGATATTTACATCATCAATCATTTTACCTTTAATTAAGATTGAGACAGATTGCTTGCTTAGTCTAGCTTTTTTAAATATGGTTGATTCAAGTGTAAGATTGCTCGGACCTGCTGATGCATTCATGCTTGCTTTTAAATCTAAGGCTTGATAAAGCTCAGTATAATCACCAACAATTGATACGTCATATTGAGTATCACCACTTTTGATCATATTCTTAGGAACTTTAGATCTTTGATATTTTTTACTCTTTACTTCTTTTGCGGCTGATTGTTGCATAATAAGTTGATTTTTTTTTGATTCAGTTTCACACTCTTCATCTTTAAAATCAATAATCCCCCTTCCTTTATGTGCACCAGTAATTGTGTCTATTCCATCTCCTAATTCAAAAACAAATCTATTAACAGTCATGATTTCATTCTCCAATAGAATAAGTTCATACTTATTGTCTTTTGATTTTTTTAGAAAGTGTGTTTAATACATTTGAATTAATTTTAACACATCTAGCTTTATTTTTTCACTACAACCCATGTTGAAATATAACACTATAAGCAAACATATGTTGATTTAGAAACTATAAAAATATGCATTAACCATTTAAGATATTTAGTATATAATTAAATTTTTGATGACTAATAACCTCATGAAGACAAGCAAAAGCTGGCAATATAAACTAGGATTAACTTTTATATTTATAGGGATGATCCTACCGGTATTTTCTTTTTTTGTGCCTTTTCTCGGATTTTCTACAGGTGAGTCTGCAACTATTATTGCTATTTTAACTATAGGTGGACCAGAAGTAGGTATTATTTTAGGAATAGCTCTCGCTGGAAAAGAAGGTTATGAAACTATTAAAAACAATATTATCAAACTTTTCAGATACAAAACAAAAACTATAATCCCTGTAAGCCGCCAAAGATACAATATTGGACTTGTCTTATTTTTTATAGGATTAATTATACCAGTTTTAACGTTATACATCCCCTGGGTCTTAGATAGTAGTTTTAGCCTAGAAAATCAAAGATATTTAACCTTGGTTGGTGATTTAATTTTTATAGTTAGTTTGTTTGTTCTTGGAGATCAATTCTGGGATAAACTGAAAAGACTTTTTGTTTGGGAAAAAAAATACGAGCCATATCATGATTAAAATTTCAAATTCAAATATTAACAGCCTCTTTACTATAATTGTTCTTGTTACTATTAGCAGAATCTCTATACCACATTTATTTCAACACCCAATGAATTTTTCTGCAATTGATGCTACAGCATTAATGTGCGGTGCTTACTTTTCCAGAAAAGGTTTTGCAATTGCTACTGTACTAGCTTCGGTTTGGGTTGGTGACTTATTTATCAATAAAATCTTAACTGGTAATTGGATTTTATTTTACTCAGGGTTTTATTGGCAGTATGCATCTTATATTTTAATAACTTTTATTGGCTTTGCATTAAAAAATAAAATTAATACCAGATTTATATTGTTTACATCTCTTTCTGCATCAACCTTATTCTTTACTATTTCTAACTTTGGAGTTTGGATTTCTAGCGGGCTTTACCCCCCTACCCCAACTGGCTTAATTGAGTCATACATTGCTGCTATTCCATTTTTTAAAAATACAGTCTTAAGTGACTTATTCTTCTCTATTTTACTTTTCGTCATTATGGAAAAAACACAACTTACCTATCCAAAGCCGTCATATTTGTTATAATATTCGAAACCTATTAAAGAATGTATAATTTATGCGCATATTAATTACTAGTGGCGGCACTAAAGTACCAATTGACCCGGTACGCAATATTACCAATATTGGCACAGGAAGGCTTGGTTCTAGTATAGCAAAAGAAGCTTTAATCAACGGACATGAAGTTATTTACCTGACATCTGAAGATGGTATATCACCGTTCATAAATAAAGTTGATTATAACCAACCTAAAGCTGATACGCTTAATCAAATAAAAGAACTATACGAATTAGGTGATCAATTTTACCAAGATTATAAAGAATATCGCTATACAACATTTAATGATTATGCTGAAAAAGTTGAATTTATAATTAAAAATAATAAACCAGATATAGTTATTCTTACAGCAGCAGTTAGTGATTTCTTAATTGGAAACCAACACAGTAATAAAATTAACTCAGAAGCTGATCTTCAATTAGATTTTATAAAAGCGCCTAAAATCATAAACTCAATTAAATCATTCAATAAAAACATTATTTTAATTGGTTTTAAACTATTAATTGATGCAAGTGAAAAAGAACTAGTAGAAACTGCTCTAAAGTCCCTTAAAAAATCTCAAGCTGACTTTATTGTTGCTAATAATTTATCTTCAATTCAAGATGGCAAACATGAAATCTATATTATAAACCCATCAGGAAGCTTTGAAAAACATACTAACAACTTAAACAAAGCTATAATTGAAAAATGTTTGCAGGTAATTAAATCATGAAAAATATTCTCATTGGTGTAACAGGCAGTGTAGCCGCCATAAAAACTATTGAATTGGCAACCCAACTCAGTGATTTTGCAAATATTAAAATTGTTACAACTAAATATGGTTATTATTTTATAGAACCTGAATTAAAATTTTTTGAAGAAAATTCAATTGAAATTTTACATGACAAAGATGAATGGCCAGAGTTGAGTGCAAATTATGATATTAGCAAACCAATCTTACATATTGAGATGAGACGCTGGGCTGACTTATTGCTTTTAGCGCCACTTGATGCAAATTCACTTGCAAAAATTTCTCATGGTTTCTGTGATAATTTATTAACTAGCATAGTTAGAGCCTGGGACTGGCAAAAACCATTAATTGCTTGCCCTGCTATGAACACCTTCATGTGGGAAAATAAACCTACACAGCAACACATTGACACCATAAAACAATGGGGAGCCCATATAATAAACCCCATAAAAAAGAAACTTGCATGTAATGATATAGGCATGGGCGCCATGGAAGAAATAACTAATATTACTAAAATAGTTAAAAGCACTTTATAAAAAAATAAAAAGGAAGAAACATAATGGATTCCATCGTAATATCCGGCACAGGATTATTTGTACCTCCACATAAAATTTCAAATGAAGAGTTAGTTGAATCATTCAATACTTACGTAAGTGAATTTAATAAATCAAACCCTGAAACACCTTTAGCATTTTCTGATGCTGAATTCATCTATAAAGCATCCGGTATAAAAAGTCGTTATGTAATGGAAAAATCTGGAATTTTAGACATAAATATAATGCGTCCTACCATACCAATTCGTCATGATGATGAAAACTCAATCCAATGTGAAATGGCTGTAAATGCTAGTAAACAAGCCTTTGAAAATGCAAATGTTACAAGCTCAGACATTGATACTGTTATAGTTGCATGCTCAAATATGGAAAGACCTTATCCTGCAATATCCATAGAAGTACAAAATGCTTTAGGGATTTCTGGCAGTGCTTTTGACTTAAATGTAGCTTGCTCATCTGCAACTTTTGCTATAGAAACTGCTATGAACTCCATATTGGCAAATAAATCTAAAGCTGTTTTAGTTGTAAACCCAGAAATATGCTCTGCCCATTTAAATTTTAAAGATAGAGATAGTCACTTTATCTTTGGCGATGCATGCACTGCAATAGTTTTACAAAAAAAAGAGCGATGCAAAAGTCTGAATTCTTATACGATTCTTGATACTAAGCTTAAAACTAACTTTTCTAACAATATTCGCAATAATTTTGGTTATCTAAATCCTTGTAATATTGAAAAAATCTCGCCTAATGAATTATTATTTAAGCAAAATGGCCGCAAGGTATTTAAAGATGTGGTTTCTTGGGTAACCGATCACCTATCGGAACAATTAAACAGTTTAAACATCAACTCTGATCAAATCAAAAGGCTTTGGCTGCATCAAGCAAATATTAATATGAACCAATTAATAGTAAAAAAAGTATTAGGCAGAGATCCCACAGATAGCGAAGCACCTATTATAATCGATGAATTTGCTAATACCAGTTCAGCTGGATCTATTATCTGTTTTCATAGACATAACCAGGATATTATTCAAGGAGATATCTGTTTGCTTAGTTCTTTTGGTGCCGGTTATTCAGTTGGTAGTATTGTGTTACAAAAGAATTAAAAAATTTAATATTCTTGTTATTTCGGTAAGGTCTAGGTAATTTATTGACAAAACGTGTCATCCTAGAGACTAGCGAAAGCTAGTCGAAGGATCTCTTTTGATTTAAACTAACATACAATTAAGCTTTATGATTGTTGGCTTGGATAAAGATCCTTCGGCCAACTTACGTTGTCCTCAGGATGACAGATGACATGTAAATAATAGCTTACAACAAAAGTAAAAAGCAAAACAAAAGGCACAAGAATATAACCAGCATTCAAATATGAATAAAAAAACTCAAAATTCCGCAAAAAAAATGCTGAATAAATTATTCCTGTTATATAAAAAAGACTGCTGCCTAATATTATGCCGTGATTTTTATAATTATGACTGCTAATTAAAAGCAACAATAAAAGCAAACTTAGAACAATTGGTTTTTTTATAAATACTATGCAAAGCAATAAAATAACTGCAAAAAATATGATTGCAGGTTTATATATTATTTTTTCTGATATAGATTCTCGGCTTTGATATATAGACATCCAAGTGAAGAGAAACATGAATATAATAATAATGGAATTCAAATCACCCAACCAAAATAACAAAAACACTTTTATGGTTTTTCCAATATTTAGGTATACATTAGTTTTTAACGCAAATAATTTAAAACCACCGGAAATTACACATGTAAATAAAGCATTGATTAATACAAATTTCTTAAATTCTCTAAACTTAATCAAACGTGGGACATCTGAACTAAAAACATTTTGACACAAATAAGCGCCCAACACCCCGCAGCCAACATCTGATATTGCATATAAAAATATAGATATAAAATTATAGCCTTTTAAAAAGTATGCTAACAAAGTGCCTAGCAGCAAACCTGGGATTGTGTTTCTTCCTAAAATAAAATACATACTAAATGCAATGCCTATCGCCGGATATAAAGGCGAAATAACAAATTTTCCTGGTATTGATATTATGCTTAAATACTGAAAGATAAATGAGATTAAGCTAATAGTTACAAATCTTTTTATTCTTATTAAATTGTAGCTTAAATAATAACTACCTAACTCTTTCATATATATAACACCCTACTAAATCCCAACTACAGTGTAAAAATAATTTCTTTTTTAATTTAAAATTTTCTAAATATGGCAATCTCCTAAAAGATATTATCTGTCTTAAAGAATTGATTGAGTTAAGTTTTTTGCCAAGATTTTCTAATAATTCAAAGCTAAATATTGTTGAGCAAACGTATGCTATATTAACTTCTTTGATGGTTAGCTCAAGAAAGTTATCACATCTGAAATCTAAAATACGATTATTTGGTTGTTGAAATTTTAAAAACGATTGCTTGGCTTTGCAGGCAATTTCACTTCTTGGTTGATTAATTTCTACCCCATATATATTCTTAATGTCTGTTAATATATACATATAAAAACAAAGCTTACCAATTCCTGAACCTATATCAACGAATGTATCATCTTGATGATAGTCTATCTGTTTAAGTAGTTTTAATACGCTATAATAGTAGACCTCACCATACAGTTCATTATCACGATAACACAGTGTTTTTTTTATGGTTTCTTTATAAGGATTATAAAGTTCATCAATAATTTTTTGATTTTTGTTATGATTCATTTCATTCCAATAGAATCTTTGCAATACTTTCTTATTTTTCTGATTGACTCTGCTGCCACTATGTAACGGTTTTTAAAACTTTTCGTGGCAAAATGAAACATAATTTGAGAAACATAATCAGAATCTTCAAGCTTACCACGCCAGTGATGTAGCTTATTGCCGAAATATATCAAGCCATCACCAGGCTCTAAGTTGAGGCTGTGAGTGTTTTCATTATAGTCAACCAACCATAAAGGCCAAGGATTACCTTTCTGTCCTAGATTAACTGTAACTGAAATCTCTGCGCGCATACTGTCTTTATGCATACGCAAAACAGCTCCATTGCGATAAACCCTGTAATAACAAAAAATTGTTAAAAGTTTTTTGTC
>Ga0180437_10010850_pt1 | contig 11040 bp, 10 predicted proteins | sample SS_ome_4_FD_132410 | JGI IMG/M metagenome (GOLD analysis project Ga0180437, IMG submission 132410) | Hypersaline lake sediment archaeal communities from the Salton Sea, California, USA - SS_3_D_1 metaG | ecosystem: Environmental > Aquatic > Non-marine Saline and Alkaline > Hypersaline >... | reverse complement strand
GATGATCCCCGCGGTGTTATTCGGAGATCCTTGACCGGCGCGCTGTGGCCACCAGAACGGCCGGTTGTAGACCCAGTGTGCGCTGTGCTCCGACCCTACTTCCAGGCGTCGGGGCCGTACTCCACGCTCTTGGTCCAGTCCATGAGCTCACGCCAGTCGGGATAGGTGTAGCGGCCCATGTTCATGTCCGTGGGGTGCTCGTAGCGGGCACCGGCATAGAGCACCACCGTCCTCAGGTCGATCCCCTTCTCCTTGGCCTTGCCGGCGATGATGTGCTCCAGGTAGGCAGGATCCTCGTAGCAGTTGGCCCAGTTGTCGTGGTGCATGGGGATGATGACCTTGGCGTTGAGCGCCTCGGAGATGCGCCACAGGTCCCAAGGCGACATCTTGTCGGTATAGCCAGGGGCGTTGTTGCCCATGTTCATGGTGCAGACATCGATCTTGTACTTTTCACCGACCATGCGGTAGCCGTTGTGGTAAAGGGTGTCACCCAGGAAGGCAAAGTTGCCGCCCTCGGTGTTAAAGATAAAGCTGGTGGCGACCTCGTCGAAGGATGCCGGCGTGTCAAAGCCGGTCTTGGTGGCGATGACGTCAAAGTTGGGCGCAAAGTCGATGCGCATATCCTCGATCTCGACGTACTCGCCCACCCGGGCCACGATCATACGCTCTTCCGGGACGCCCATGTTCTTCATCATCCGCCGGGCAGACTCGGGCGGGGCGATGAACTTGCAGTTGGTGGTCTGGAGGGCAGCGGAGATGGTATAAAAGTCCATGTGGTCCTGGTGGTGGTGGGTGACGCACACTGCGTCCAGGCGCTCGAACTTCCAGGGGTCGACGACGTGGGGATTGAGACGCATCCACCACAGCTTTTCGGCGCCGCTGGTGCGGCAGACGCCGCAGTAGGAATAGTCGGTGAAGAGGCTGGGTCCTGCGTAGAGGTCCACGGTAAAGACGGCCCCACCCCTCGACTTTAAGGCCCACGAAGGGCCACCAAAGTACCAGGCGACCCCGGTACCGGGCTTGACGTCAAAGTTGGCGATCTCGTAGTTGATGAAAGTGCCCCACTCGGGAAACACTTCCTGCAACCAGATGTCGCGGTTCATTTCCCGCGGCAGGCCGATGGTCCCGCCATCCATAACGCCCATCTCGTCGTACTTGACAACCTTCTCATCGCTCATTTTGATCCCCTTTCGTTTTTTGATTGGTCGATCTACAAATTGGTTCGTCGATTCTTCCAAGATTCTACGGCTTATTCAGTTGGTGCGCAATCCACCCTAAAGATCGCGCCTGTGCTGGCGGAGGTGACGAGCTGGGCGTAGCGGGCCAGGTAGCCGTGCTTGACGCGGGGTTCCGGGGGGGTCCACCCGGCGCGGCGGCGGGCGATCTCGTCTTCGTCCACCTCGAGGGTCAGGGTGCGATTGGGGATGTCGATGTGGATCGCATCTCCCTCCTGCACCAAGGCCAGCAGCCCGCCCTCGGCCGCTTCGGGCGAGATGTGACCAATGGCTGCGCCCCGCGTGACCCCGCTAAAACGCCCATCGGTGATCAGCGCCACCGATTCACCCAAGCCCACACCCATGATGGCCGAAGTGGGAGCCAACATTTCCCGCATGCCGGGTCCCCCTTTGGGTCCCTCGTAGCGGACCACGACAACATCCCCGGGCTGGATCTGGCCGCCGAGGATGACCTCCACGGCGTCCTCCTCGCAGTCAAAGACCCGTGCCCGGCCCCGCCGCTGTAGCATGGGCGGCGCGACAGCAGCCTGCTTGACCACGGCCCCATCGGGGGCCAGGTTGCCCTTGAGGATGGCAATCCCCCCCCTGGCATGCACCGGCCGGTCGAAGGGCCGGATCACCTCATCGTCCCGGATCTCGGCTGCCTCCAGATTGCGACCCAAGGTCTGCCCGGTGACGGTAGCCACCTCGAGATCCACCAGGTCCCGTTCGGCCAAGCGCAGCATGACGCCCTGCACACCGCCGGCCCGGTCGAGGTCATCGAGGTGATGGGGACCCGCGGGGCTCATGTTGACCAGGTGCGGGACCCGGTCGGCCACTTCCTGGAACAGGTCCTGGGGGATGGGAATGCCCGCCTCGTGGGCGATGGCCGGCACATGGAGGATGGTGTTGGTCGAGCAGCCCAAGGCCATGTCCACGGCGATGGCGTTCAGGAACGCCTGGGACGTGGCGATGTCGCGGGGACGAAGGTCCTCACCCAACAGTTCCATGACCTTGCGACCTGCCGACTTGGCCAGGCGCACGCGGGCGGCACTGACCGCCGGGATGGTCCCGTTGCCGGGCAAGGCCAGGCCCAGCGCTTCGGCCAGGCAGTTCATCGAGTTGGCGGTGAACATGCCCGCGCAGGAGCCGCAGCCTGGACAGCAACACAGTTCCAGCTCTTCCATCTCTTCAGGTGTCATAGTCCCTGCGGCGACCTGGCCTACCCCCTCCCAGACGGTGGTCAGGTCGGTCTCACGACCGCGCCAATCGCCAGCCAGCATCGGCCCACCGCTCAGGACTATGGCCGGGACGTTCAGTCGCAGGGCAGCCATCATCATCGCCGGCGTGATCTTGTCGCAGTTGGTGACCATGACCAGGGCGTCAAAGGGGTGGGCCATGGCCATGACCTCCACCGAGTCGGCGATCAGCTCGCGGCTGGCCAGCACGTAGCGCATGCCGTCGTGCCCCATGGTCAGGCCGTCGCAGATGCCGATGGCCGGAAAGACGACTGGCGTGCCACCGGCCGATGCAACCCCGCGTACTACAGCATCGACCAGGTCGTCGAGGTGGACGTGGCCGGGGATGATCTGGTTGTAGGTGTTGACCACGCCGACGATGGGCTGCTCGACCTCGCGCGGGGTGTACCCCATCGCATAGAGCAGCGCGCGGTGTTGGGCCCGCTGCGGCCCTTTTTTCATGGCGTCACTTCTCATCCAACCCCCTTCTCCGGCAGATTCAAGAGCTTGCGTGCTTCCTCTGGCGTGGCCGGCTCGCGGCCAGCTATGCGGGCGATCTGCACCGCCTTTTCCACCTGGTCCCAGTTGCCCTTTGATTTCGTCTTGGTGAGCGGATCGATGTAGATATTATCCTCCAGCCCGACGCGGATGTGCCCGTCAAAGACGGCGCTGGCCATGGCCACCGGGAAACAGAAGGGCCCGGCACCAATGCCCTGCCAGGTCGAACCGGGCGGGATGGCGTGGATGAAGCTGTTGAGGACATCGGCATTGAAACGCACCCCACCCATCACACCAAAGACGAAGGAAAAGTGCAGCGGCGGCTGGAGAAAGTCATAGTACTCGAAGAAAAAGAGGGCGTTGTGCACGTGGGAAATGGCAAAGCACTCAAGCTCGGGCTTGATGCCCTGGGCGTGCATCTGCCTGCCGAAGGCCAGCGTGCCTTCGAGGGGATTGTAGTAGGTCTTGTCGTGGATGATGCGGCCGTCCTTGTAGCTGACGGTGCAAAAGTTCATGGTGCCAGGGTTCAGGGAAGCCAGATCGGGATTGTGATGGACGACAGGCCGGATGCGCTCCTCGAGCGTGGACTCGAGGCTCACGCCAGTGCTCAGGTTGAGCAGCACGCTCGTGTTCTCACGGATACCTTGCACCACCTCTTTCATGATCGCCGGGTCGGTCGTCGGCACGCCGGTCACAGGGTCGCGAAAGTGGACGTGGACGACAGCCGCACCCGCTTCCTCGGCCCGCACCGCCTCGCGGACGTACTCCTCCGGCGTGTAGGGCACGTTGGGATTGTGCTCCTTCATAGTCACACTGCCAGCTAAGGCAGCGGTGATGACGACCTTCTGAGCCATACCTATCCTACCTTCCTACAGATTCCGGACCTCGCGCAACAGCTTGAGCTGCCGGATAAAGTAGAGGTCCCGCTTGCGCAGGATCTCGTCGCGGGCGTCGGGCGCGTACTTGAAGAACCCCTCGCCCGTCTTGATGCCGTACTTGCCCGCCTCGGCAAGTCGATCAAAGAACTCGGGCGTCGTCTGCATTGTGCTCAGTTCCGGGAACAGGTATTGGGATATGGCGTGGAAAACGTCCAAGCCTCCCAGATCCACTGTCTCTAGCTGGCCCAGCCAGGGATAACGAAAGCCCACGCCGTTTTTGAGGGTGCGGTCTACGTCCTCGGCACTGACGACTCCCTCTTGCACCAGGTGTAGGGCCTCGCGCAGCAGGGCGTACTGCAGCCGGTTACTGGCAAAGCCAGGGACTTCCTTCTCGACCACGACCGGCATTTTGCCCAGTTTTTCTGTGACACGGTAGATCACGTCCACGGTGTTGTCCGACGTCTGCTCGCCGCGGATCACTTCGACCAGGGGCACGATCTCGGGTGGGTTGGCCCAGTGCTGTCCGCCGACTCGCTCCGGGTTCTCGCAGGCTGAGGCGATGGCCGTGATGCTGAGCCCGGAGGTGTTCGTAGTCAGGATCGTGTCAGCCGAACAGAGTGCGGACATCTGGCGGAACAGATCCTGCTTCAGCTCCAGGTTCTCTGGGACCGACTCTAGCATGAACTGGACACCCGCCATCGCCTCGTCCAGCCGCGTCGTGGTGCTGATCCGCCGCCGCGCTGCCTCTGCCTCCTCAGCAGAGACCAAACCTTCTTCGACAAACACCTGCTGGCTGTTGTCGATGCGGTTCAGCGAACGCTCCAACCCCGCCGAGGTCTTGCTGTATAGGGCTACCTCGAAGCCAGCCTGGGCATAACACATCGCAAACCCGGAACCCATGGTACCAGCTCCGACAATGGCCACACGTCTTACGTCCTCAAACTTCATCGTTCTGACCTCCATAAGAAGCCACACCTCGCCCGGCATTGCCTGCCATCCATGCGCAAGGTCCTGGTGCAGCCTTTTCGAAATGCTCAATGTGCCTTATTCGCCAATGCCCAACAGTCTCTTTGCCAGCGCCACCTTCCCTTCTATGTCTCCCTGGCGGCCGATCATGATGCGTTGAGCCATCGGCGACCCCGCGCCATGCATCGACTCGACCAGGTAGGCCACCGCCCCAGCACCGACCACCAGGTTCTCGATGAGGCGCAGTACCTTCATACGGTCCACGGGCTCCACACCTTCCGCAGCGACCAGATACTTTTGGATGTAGGGTCCTACAATAGGGTCTTCTAGTTCCTGGGCCGGGGGCAAGGTGCCGAGCAAACCACCGGCCACATCGGTGGCCAGGCGGGCCATCTCATAGGGGAAGCGCGTCACGTTGAGCTTGGTGACGTTGGCCAGCAGCAGATCGACCAGATAGTTGCCAGCAGGCGTCGGAGCCCCACGTGCCGAGCAGGCTATGCCACAGGCAAACAATGTCTCGTTGAGGTGGATCATCTCCACGATCTTGTCGCGGATGTGGGAGGCACGGGCCACGCCGTTGATCTGGGCGATGAGGGCCGTGGCGCCGATGAGCACGTCGCCGACGCCCACCTTGCAGCCACCATAACTCTGGCGGTGGTAGGCGGCAAAGCGCTCCACGAGCACACCGCTGTGATCCACCTCGCCGTCGAGAAAGATGCGCTCGGCCGGCACAAAGACGTCGTCAAAGACGGTCAGTACCTCCTGGCCCCCGAAGGTGGGATTGCCCACGTCCAGCAGGTTGGCTTCCATTTTGCGGGTATCGCTGGCCTGGCGGCCCAGGACGTAGCGAACGCCTTGGGTGTTGGTGGGCACGGCGAAACAGATGGCCCAATCCTCCTCGCCCGGGCGCAGGGCCAGCGTGGGCATGACCATGATCTCGTGGGAGTTGATCATGCCGGTCTGGTGGAACTTGGCACCGCGCACCACGACGCCGTCGGGCCGCCGGTCCACCACCCGCAGATAGAGGTCGGGGTCGGCCTGCTCGCCGGGCCGCTTGCCCCGGTCGCCCTTGGGATCGGTCATGGCCCCGTCGACCACCAAGTCCTCGCGCTGGACCCGGGCCCAGTAGTCACGGAAGCGACGGTGATAGGCCGTACCGTGGGCCTGGTCGCATTCGTAGGTCGTGCTGAAGACCGCGTTGGCGGCGTCCATGCCCACGCAGCGTTGGAAGCAGCAGCCGGTGAGGTTGCCGCAGTGGCGCTGCATGCGTACCTTATTGACCAGGTCGTCAGGGCTCTGGTGAAGGTGGGTGAAGCGGTTGACCTCGTCGCCGACGAGGGCGGAGTAGGCGCGGAACAGAGGACGGCTCTCCTCGTCAAAGGCGCAGTCGTAGGTGGCCGCCACGGCCCGCAGCGACGGCTGGACCAGGGGATGGCCGGTGAGGTCACCGGTCCGCTGGCCCAGAACGTTGGCTTCCAGGCCCAGGGCCTCGACAGAAGCTACGTATTCATCGCCGGTCTTGAGTGTCAAGTGGTCTTCCTCTCTGGTCTGCGTACGCCTGCGTTTTGGAACAGAAATCCGCCAGGCCCCGCCAGATTCGGGGGGGAGCCTCTAGGTCCCCCCCGAATCACGAACGAGCTCATGGGGGCAGAAGGGTTACCCTTCTGCCTCCTTGATCGCACGCAGGACACGCTCCGGCGAGGCCGGATAGGACGTCACCCACACGCCGGTAGCATCGTGGATGGCGTTCAGGACCGCCGCCGGGGTCGCGCCCAACTCCCCGCTGAAGCCCTTCGTCCCCGCCGCGGTATTGGGACTGTGATATTCCAGGAGGGCATAGTCGTTCTCCAGGGGCATATCAGCAGCGGTGGGGATGATATAGTCTTCGAAGGAATCTACACTGAACTCCTTCGACGGCCAGTAGGGATCCATGTCCTCGGTCAGGGCAAAGCCGAGGCCCATGGCCATCGAGCCGTTTACCTGGCCCCGGACGAGCATCGGGTTGACGGCGCGGCCCACTTCGGTGGCGTGCACGAACTTGAGCACTTCCACCTGGCCGGTCTCCATGTCCACCTCGACTTCGGCTACAGCGGCCTCCCAGGAGATGGCCTTGACGGTCTTCATCGTGCCATCCTCGGGGTCGGCCGGGGTCTGGGGGCCAAAGGTAAACGAAGCCGCGCCCACCAGGTTAAAGCCACCCCAGTGCACCAGCCCGCCCAGGTCGGCAAGGCCCATGCCCTTTTCTGGATAGCCGACGACAGACACCCTGCCCGCCGCGAACTCCAGGTCGTCGGGTGCTACCTCCAACTGCTCGGCCACAAGCTCTTTGGCCTTGTCCTTCAGGTCCTGGCAGGCCAGCACGACGGCGCTGGCGTCGATCCCGGTTACCCGGCTGGCAAAGGTGCCCGTGCACCACTGCTGGAAGTTGTCGGCCTTGTTGTTGACCATTACGTGATCCAGGGGCACATCCAGCTCACCCGCAGCCAACTGCTGCATGATCGTCAGACAGCCCTGGCCCAGGTCCGTGCAGCCGATTAGGAGGGAAAAGGTGCCATCGGGATTCAGCTTGATGACGGCCTGGCTTGGATCGCCAGCACCGCCCAAGCCACAGGGCAAGTTGTATAGTGCTATGCCCACGCCTCTTTTCTTCATCGGTGTCTACCTCCTTTCCGAGGTCATGGCCTTGAGGTGGTCCGGCAGGTCCACGCCGGCCAGCTCGGCAGCTTTGAGAAGGGTCTCCACGGTGCCCTGAGAGGGGACCTCGTACTGCGTTCCGCCACGCTCGCCCATGCGCCAGGCATTGACGAGGCGGATCTCCCAGGGGCTCACGCCGATGGCCTCGGCAGCACGGTCCATGGCAAGTTCAATGGCCGAATTGCCATTGGTCGTGGCAAAGCCGCGCATGGAGGTGGCGGGCGGCTTGTTGGTAAAGATGCTCCAGCCATCATACCACAGGTTGGGCACGCTGTACGGTCCCAGGCCAAATTGGGCGATCTTGCCGATGGCATAGGGTCCCATGCCGGCCCAGGCGCCGCAGTCATGCCAGCACTTGACGTGGCGGGCCACGATGCGGCCGTCCTTCTTGACGCCATCCTTGACCTTGAAGATGTAGGGCCCGCGCTTCATCGTCGTGGCCAGGTCCTCGCGGCGCGTCAACCGCCACTTGACCGGGACCTTGAACTTGAGCGCCGCGATGCCGGTGATGTGGTCGGTGTGGACGTCGTTCCGGCCGCCAAAGCCGCCGCCGATGCGCCCGCCGATGTAACGGATCTTGCTGGTGGGCAGGCCCAGGACGGGACATAGGCAGAGGACCAGGTGCAGGTAGAAGGCCTGGCTGTCGGTGTGGATGGCCAGGCGGCCGGCATCGTCCAGGAAGGCGATCGAGATGTGGGGCTCCAGTTGTGCGTGGTCGTTGGTGGCCTCATAGATCTTGGTCTCGACGATCTCGTCCGCTTCGGCAAAGCCAGCCTCCACATCGCCGACCCGGAGCCGGTAGACGGTCTGGGTGCCATCGCCGAACTTGTCCCACAGGTTGGTCTCCAGATTGGGTCGCACCAGCGGAGACTCGGGCTTCATGGCCTCGAACATGTCAAAGACAGGCTCTTGCTCCTCGATATCCACCTTGATCTTGGACACACCCTCGAGGGCGGCGTCCTCGTTGACCGCCACCACACCAGCGATGCGTTCGCCCCTGTAGCAGACGAACTCTGAGGCAAAGACCTGCTGGTCCATGAAAAAGCCATAGCCATCCTGGCCCGGCACGTCCCTGGCGGTGACGGTGCCCAGCACGCCAGGTACGTTTTCCGCCGCGGACACGTCCAATTTGTGGATGAGCCCACGGTGCACGGGACTGTGGAGCATCTTGATGTAGTGCATGCCCGGATACTTGATGTCGTCGATATAAAGAGCGCTGCCCGTGACCTGGCCCAGACCGTCGGTCTTGGGTACAGACTGACCAACAATGGACGTCATCATGCACTCTCCTTTCCATCGCCACCGGCAACGGCCTCAATGGCCTCCACGATCTCGATGTAGGCACCACAGCGGCACAGGTTGCCCGAAATGGCGTCGATGATCTCCTCGCGGGTGGGGTGCGGATTCTTGTTCAGCAAGGCCGTAGCGGTAATGATCATGCCTGGCGTGCAGAAACCACATTGGCTGGCATAGCGCTCGTGGAATTCCTTCTGCAAGGGGTGCAACTCGCCATCCTTGCTCAACCCCTCCAGCGTCGTGACCTCCTTGCCCTCGACCGTGAGGGCGATGGTTACGCAGGACCGGATCGGCTCGCCGTCGATCAAGACGGTACAGGTCCCGCAGTCCCCGGTGTCACAACCGCGTTTGGGGCTGGTCACATTCAGTCCCTCCCGGAGCACATCCAGGAGAGTGTCAGTCGCTTCGGCCAGGACCACTACGGGTTGGCCGTTCAGGACGAAAGAAAGCATCTGTTTCATGGTTCAGTCGCCTCCCTTTCTAGCCTTCAAGGCCCGCAGCCTGGGTTAGCGCGCGGGCGACCAGCGCAGTCCCCGCTTCCTTGCGATACCAGGCCGACCCTCGCTGGTCCGTGATGGGCTTGCTCTGGGCGATTGCCAAGGCAGCGCACTCGGCGATCAGGGCGCCGTCGAGGGTCTTGCCCTTGATCAGCGCCTCGGCCTCGGTGCAGCGCAGCGGCGTGGGTGCCATCGAGCCCAAGGCAATGCGCGCATCCCGGCACATCGTGCCATCCATCTCGAGCCGGACGGCGATACTCATGACGGCCAGCGTCTGCGCTTTGCGGCGGCCCAGCTTGAGGAATGCAGTGTTGCCCTGGCGTGGAGGCACAGCGATCTCCACGATCATCTCACCTGGCTCCAACACGCAGCCGCCCGGCTCTGTGCAGAACACCTGCGCGGGAACGGTGCGCTCTCCGTGGGCGCTGGCCAGGTGCAGCTCAGCATCCATGACCATGAGCGGCGGGATCAGGTCAGCCGCCGGTGAGGCATTGGCGATGTTGCCACCAATGGTGGCGCTGGCCCGGATGCTATAGCCACCGAAATTCTTGGCCGCTTGTGCCAGTGCAGGGGCCTTTTGGGCAACCAGGTCGCTTTCCCGAAGTTTGGCGACAGGTGTTGCAGCGCCGATCAGCAGCTTGCCGTCCTGTTCCTTGATATAGTCCAGACCAAGCTTGCCGACATACAGAAGAGCCTCTGGCTTGAGTTCGGCATAGTTGATCTTGGGCACCAAGTTGGTGCCACCGGCCAAGATGTTGATCTTGCCGGCATGTGCCTCCAGAAGCTCCAGTGCTTCCCCCATGTCGGATGGGGCAAAGTACTTGGTATCCCCCCTTGTGTTTGGCATCAGCTATCTCCTTTCTTTCGTGAGGGATAGGGTTGCTACGAATCTTTATGAAAACCTCTTTGTGTGTGTTTCACCTCCTTGTGAATACCCTAGCCAGTGCCAGGCACCACCTAGGCCGCATATCTAAACGATCCTCTTGGCCGGCGCATAGTCACCGCCCCCGCAGGGGTGCCGGACTGTGGTCCGGCACGAGCGGGTGTGATGCATGATGCGCCTGGCCCTTCCGCCATGCCGGACTGTGGTCCGGCACGAGCCGAAACGATGACACAACCAGAAAGTGATACACTTTCGCCGATGACTGCGCTCCTAGCCTCCTGCACTCATGGGGATGAACGTAAGCTCCTGTCCATCCGTGAGCAGCTCGGTGCGCGGCATGGCCCGCCCAGAGGTGGTGGGCACGGCCAGGTTCAGCATGTTCCCCAGGGTCGGATCGTGGGCACGAAAGTGGGCCAACAGGTCATCGACGGTAGCTCCCTCGGCCAGATCGACTTTTATCGGTTCGCGAGGAGCGTTGGGAAGCAGCGAATGCCACACGCGCACAGACACTCTCATCCTAGGTGCAGCCCTCCTCATGCGTCCGGGATCGGATAGTCACGGTGCTCGATGGCCGTATCGTAGCAGGCGACAGCATTCTCCGGCGGGACGTCGAGCTGCACATTGTGAACAGGGGCGAAAATGTATCCCCCACCCGGCGCCAGGTCGTGAATGCGCCGCTGTACCTCTGCCCGCACCTCCTCGGGCGTGCCGTAGGGAAGGGTGTACTGCGTATCCACGCCACCACCCCAGAACACCAGATCGTCGCCAAAATCCCGTTTCAGGGCAGCCGTATCGTCCATGCCGGTGCAGCTTACCTGGATGGGGTTGAGGGCGTCGACGCCCATATCGATGAAATCTGGCAGAAACTGGCGGATG
>Ga0180437_10010849_pt1 | contig 11040 bp, 7 predicted proteins | sample SS_ome_4_FD_132410 | JGI IMG/M metagenome (GOLD analysis project Ga0180437, IMG submission 132410) | Hypersaline lake sediment archaeal communities from the Salton Sea, California, USA - SS_3_D_1 metaG | ecosystem: Environmental > Aquatic > Non-marine Saline and Alkaline > Hypersaline > Sediment... | reverse complement strand
GGGCATGGAAATGGGCCCTATGATCTTGCAGCCCGCCATTGGATGGGTTCTTGATTACAGATGGAATGGGGCTTTAGAAAATGGGGTACGTATGTATGACATCAACGCATACCAATCGGCATTCGTTCCCATGATAGCGCTGTCCTTTGTCGGTGCCTTGATTATTGCCTTTGCCGATGAAACATTTTGCCAACAGGTGAATGAGTGAACGATCGCCTTCACTCAGACGTAAAAACCTGCGCTCCCTTTGGCCGCATATTTTTTTACGCCGGTTATACAGGTTTTTGAAATGATTTTAAGAGGGGAAAATAGGCTAAGAGATTAGTTTAATGAGTTAAGGAAGTCCCATCTGATTCCCCATATACATGCACGTGGTCTAAAGCGAGCGTAATCAGATTCACAAATCCTCCGATCAGCTCGCTACATTTGAAGAAGATATTGCCAATAAAGCTCAAATAATCCTCTGGAGGACCAAAAACCGGTCTCCTGCAAACCACATTCCATGCAAAGTGATATTTGAGGTCTGTAAATACCCCCTCCGGGTCACGGTTCAACTTCTGAAGAGCCAATGCGTTCTGGCATTTCATTGTGTCAGAACTGAGCCATCTTTGAGTAAACGGATTGTATCAGGAGAAAATCCAGGTTAGAGTGCACTGCCGGTGGCCAATGATGATGAAGATATGAAAATCATATCACAGCATTTTAGATACGATGGGGATTGAAGCTCTATAGCAGATATCACCAGAAGAGCTATGGCTAGGACTAATGGGGTGGTTGCTGGAAAAGACTTTAGCCACACTTAGCCCATTCGAGTTTGCAATAATCTTGTTTGCTTCGAGTATTGGGTTCCAAGTTTCGAGTTTCACTTCAGCTCTGTAGTGGAACATTCCTTGTTGCAGTTATTCGGAGAATATGGTAGAAAACCACTGATTATTTGCTGACCAGTTTCCTGCGCTGCAGTTCAACCGAGACCGCGATTCAATTCTCTTTCATCGGGCAGAGTTCGAAGCAGTATTTTCGCCCTCCAGTTCAGTTGAATGCTAACTCTCATATCTGCTGTTTCCTCTCAAATTTGGAAGGAGTGCCAAAAACTGGAAATAGTGGGTTTTAAGAGTCAAACAGAGACTTGCCTCATTTCTTAAACAACCATAGTTCGAAGCAAATGTATTCAAGGGAGATTTTCTAATGTTCGTCATTAAGAGAGTAGAAATAGATGGTTTTTGGGGAACACTGAATTTGAGTACTGACTTTCATTCAAATGTGAACGTTTTTATTGGGCACAACGGAACGGGCAAGACTACATTCATAAACATTCTTCAAGCCATACTCACAGTAGATCTTGATCTTCTTCAATCCTTGCAATTTGATCAGGTAAGGCTCTGGCTACTATCGCCTAAAAAGACTCGAAAAGTGACCGTCGAGAAGCTAACTGGAGATATTGCCTTCGACAAAATAAGGTTCAAGATCGGGCGCAGGTCCTTTTCTCTCCCATTTTTACCTAAAGATTTTGAGTTCAGAAGGAGGAGAATGCCTTCCAAGTTTATTGAAGAATACTCTGAGTTGCGGGAAGCAGTGGCTGAATTGGTGAATATAAGCTGGCTGTCAGTTCATAGAGAGCTATTTGAGGAAGAAGCCAGAGAAGCCTATCAAAGAAGAGTGTTATCGGAGAAAAATCCAGTTGATCGACGCATAGATGAGCTGATGAAGAGACTTACTTCGTATCAGCTTCAACTCGAATCAGAAATGACAAAACTGTCAAAGGATTTTGAGAAGCAAGTCCTTGTAACTATGCTGTACGACAAGAATTTTGATACTTTTATGATAGACAAGGGGCTAAAGCTAGATTTAGACGAAGTAAAAGAAGGACTCTTACATGCCTATGACGATCTTGGAGCGCTTGATTCTGCTGTGTCAGAGAGAATAGAAAACCATACAAAAAAAATTACGGATTCCCTTTTCAAAGTAAATCGCTGGGAAAAAGAAAAAGACAAATCCATAACGATTGACGATATCATGCCGTTGTCTCTGCTTCGGAGAACGCAGCATATAGTTCAGCTTTCAACTGATGTAGAGAGAAAAAAAAGGGCTTTGTCAAGGCCCCTGAACACCTTTTTGGAAATTGTTAGAAACTTCATAGAAGACAAGGTCTTTGAACTTGATCCCAGTAGTGAAGGTGCTATTATGATCAAGAAGGGCAAGTCTAATCTTGATCTCGAGCAGTTATCGTCTGGGGAAAAACAACTTGTAATTTTGCTTACTGAAACGCTTCTGCAAAGGGAGAAAACGTTCATCTTTATTGCAGATGAACCAGAGCTTTCTTTGCATATTGAGTGGCAAAGGAAGATTCTATCCTCGATAAACACACTGAACCCAATGTCGCAGGTAATAGTGGCAACTCATGCCCCTGAAATTGCCGGCGCTTGGCCAGAAAACATAATACCAATGGAAGATATTATGTATGAGCAGTCTTAGGTATTCAACGCCAGCGCTCAATGTCTTAAACCGCTTCTACCGAGTGGAATTCGTTGTGTTTGTAGAAGGGCTCGATGACAAGATTTTTTGGGAAGTCTTTTTCAAGAAGGCTGATGTCGGTGAGTGTTTTGTAAAGCAATTAGGTGGGATAGATGAAATGGAAAAAATAATGAAACGAATTCTTGATGAAGACGCACAAGTGATTGTTGCTTGCGATTGCGGACACACACCATATTTATCAAATTACCCTAGACACGAGAGGATAGTCACGACATTTGGGCATTCAATCGAAAACACAATGTATTGCTTTAGAACTATCAATAGAACGATTAGTAAGTTAAGCCGAAATACAAAAGACATGAGCCAAACAATTCAAGAATGGATTGCTAAGTTTTCTGAAACAGCTAAACCCATGATTATATACGACATTGCAAATGTTGTTTTTGAAAAATCCATTCAGGTATTCGGCGAAAACTGCTGCCGATTCTTGACAAGAGGCGGTTCACATGATCTAAGTCCTCAGAAGATAGATATATTCCTTAAGAGTATAAGGCCACATTTCGAAGAGAAGGAAGTCCAAGAGTGTGAAAGAATGGTAGAGGAGGATGAAAGAGATTTGCGGTATTTGATAAAGGGTCATTTTCTAACCCATGCTGTTCTAAATTATATCAAGAATTCTGTAAGAAGGGAACGTCAAATAAAATTGAACTTGCCAATAGAGTCGTTGTTTGCCCTCACCGTTGATGGTTGTGAAAACTGTGCATGTGATTGCTTTGAGTCAGCTGAAGTAACGAACAGAATTAGGGTTGCGGCATCCTCTCTCAATCCTCTATGCTGAGCACTCCAATCTAATCTATGGAAGAGACGGAATATCCCAAATTATGAGTTTTTTACCGTCTACCGCGTTTCTGCTTGCCTGACTGAAGACTCAATATATCTTGCCAATATCTCCAGGCTCCATGACATTGAGATATCATGAAAATATCCCGCATCTTTAAACTTCTCAATTCGTCCACTAAATGGAGACATTGGTTCCAAAACGACTTCAGCCGCTCATTCCAGATATCTTGCCGTCCTTGTATATAGCCGATTCTCTCCCACTTTCATATTTCATTCAAATCTCATACATTCAGCGTGATAAATTCTTACCCAAAATAGCAGAACGACATGTTTCATAGCGTATATCTCCTTTTAGGCCTACTATTTATAGTAAGCAAGGATTTATGTCCGACATCATTTGGAGGCTGTAGCGACCCTCTGACAACATTGTCGAAACCTCAGTGAATTAAGATATAAATTATTAGATATTTATATATTTATGGGAGTCCCTTTTCCCACAGGCGGACAAGTATATAGATATCTTCTCAGATAAATTGTTTTTACTTCTTTATCCAAAATCGTTTTTTAAATTGGACTATGCTGGCTGGAAGAACAACCAAGTCTCCGATTAAAGCAAAAAACATTGCTAAGGAAATTAACAGCCCAAACTCTCGTGTGGGCTTAAAATCGAGTATTGAAAAAGCCAAAAACCCGAATATAGTTATTATCGAAGTAAAAATAATAGCATGCCCGACAGAGACAGTCGTTTTCTTTAAAGCATCATCCAGTCTGCAGTTTTTTACTTTACTCTCTTTTCTGAATCTTGAGATAAAATGAACGGTGTCATCTACCGCAATACCGAGTGCTATTGAAGCGACCATTACAGTAGTGTTGTTAAGCGCTATACCCGACCATCCCATGATTCCCAGAATCAACGTTATTGGCAGTAAGTTGGGCATTATGCTCAACATACCAAATTTCACAGACCGGAATGCAAGAAACAAAATTGGTATTATTGTTATAAATGCAAATGTGAAGCTTCTAATCTGACCTTCAGACAAACGTTTGAGGTTTATATTGTATAGATGGATAGTTCCGGTCAGATTAACTTGTATTCCCGCCCCTGATAAATATTTTTTAGCCATATTATCCAATGTTTTGCCAAATATTATACTTTCCTCTGATGACATTGCTTGTGTTTTTATCGATATCCTCCCTTGAGAATAATCTGAATTAACAAAACTATCTAATTCGTTACTCCCGCCATCAAATAATGTGAATAAAAGCAGTTCTTGAGCTATTAAAAACTGATCGTCGGGTATTCTGTAAAATTCAGCTTTGTCTTCATGCAACGCCTTATTTATTTTTTTGATGTAATTAGAAAGAGAAAGGACTTTTTTTACAGGGGGAAGTGTTTCAATTTCAGAAGATAGGCTGTCAATTCGCTTTAAAATTTCTGGTCTCTTTAATGCTCCATCAGGCCCCTGAATTACAATTTCCATATTATCTATTCCGAAAAGGTTTTTCTCAACTATTTTTGCAGATCTATAAAAATTACCATTTTTCGGAAACCATTCGAGACGATTTGTTTCCATCCTTACTTTTTTAATGCCCCAAAATGAAGCAAAAAATACTAGAATGGCTACTACTAAGATAAATTTGTGTTTATTTTTAAAAAAATTAAAAATTCGCATTAAAACAGCTGTAAAATATTTTTCTATCTGTTCTGTTCGGTAAGCTGTAGATAGTGTCAAGAGAAAAGGTACAAGATTAATCGTAATGATAAAAGCAAACATAACTCCAACTGCTGAGCCTATACTAAAATGCCTCACAGCATCAATAGGACTGACAGTCAGTGATAATAGCCCAACGGCGGTTGTTAGGCTAGTCAGAAAGCAAGGTATCGTTATAAACTTGACCGTGCGTATATAGGCTGTTTCTTTGTTAATATCTTTTCCCACCTCACAATGATACAAAATAATATGGATACAGTCTGCTATTGATAATACTAAAATTAGAGGGATTAGTATTGAGGTGACAGCATTAAAATTATATCCAATAATTGAATAAAAACCCAAAGACCAGCAAACGCATATTCCAACATTTAAAAGAATAATTAAGGTTATGAAAAGGGATTTGAACAAAACTAATGTAATTATGCTGATTATCAGAATTACTACTATTGATCCTAAGACCTGGGTCTGTTGTGAATATTTATTAAAAACAGACATCAACTTAGAATCGCCTGAAATAAAAATATCCACATTTTTGGGTTTGTCTTTGTAAATGATGCTTTCAGCTTTCCGAACAGTTTTCACCTCATCTCTTTCAGAGGCAAAATCATTAAAAGCAACAACAATCGCGGTGAACTTACCATCAAGTGAAACTAAATATTCTTTGTAAATTTGATCTTCAAGGGCATACTTCTTTATTTCGTGCAAACTGTTAGTATCTAATTTTGAAAGCAGACGGTGAATTTCGATAACTTCCTGTTTCCCGGTAATTTTATTGGCGTTTGCCAGACTGTACACTTTCCCAACACTGTTAAAAGCTTCTAACTCATCTGTTTTTTCCTTTATATAATTCAATACATCCCGGGAAAATATGTGTTCAGATCTAAGTGCGATAATCAGATATTTGCTACTCTCAAAGGTATCAACAAAACCTTGATATTTAATATAATCCGGGTCATCCTCAGAGAACCATGCTTTCATGGAGTTATCTGATTCAATTTGGATCGATAATCCAAAAAAAAACGGTTATCAAAAGTATGCAACTTACAATCAAAAACCTTAGATTATATATAATTTGTGCGAATCTAACCATTTCATTTACATATCAGCTTATGGGTCTTTATGACCCTGACTATGCTTTTAAATTGTATTTATGGGTAGACTATACTATAGATTCCTCAATGACGCGAATTGTCCGTGTATTTTTTATTTGTCGATAAAAATTGTATTGGGTAGAAGTGAAAAAACATTTGCGTCTTTAGGGATCGCCTCCCGAGTCAAGAACCAAGGGTAGATACAATATGAACCATGCGCAAAAAATGGATCGAATCTACCGATATCAGCGCCATATTTATGATGTGACACGACGATTCTTTCAATTTGGACGCGATACCTTAATTCGCAAAATGAAGATCCGTGAAGGAGATCGGGTATTAGAAATCGCATGCGGGACTGCAAGGAACCTGATAATACTTGCAAGGTTGTACCCTGACGCAAAGTTTTATGGAATCGATGCGTCCAAATATATGCTAAAAACTGCTAGAATCAAAGCTAATAAGGCAAAACTTGCCGACAAAATAGAGTTAAAACATTGCCTGGCAGAGAATCTAAGCCGCTCATCATCTTTTGGACTTGGCGAACCTTTTGATCTAATATTCTTTTCTTATTCTCTATCAATGATATCTGATAGCGTTCGTGCTTTGGACACAGCTCTGAGAAACTTAAAGACTGGTCGGACTATTTATATTGTTGATTTTTGGGATCAGAGGGATTTCCCGTTATGGTTTCGCTATTTGCTGAAACGATGGCTGAGTCTCTTTCACGTGGAGCATAAGGTAGAGTCGATTGAATATCTTAAAAGGTTGAGTAATTCTAATCTAGGTGAGTATGAATTTTATCCAATCTCTAAGAGTTATTCATATATTTCAACATTTCGAAAGCTTCAAGATCATTGTCGTATAGATAAAATTCAAAAGTAATTAAAGTTTAAAAAAGGGAAATGTTCCAAGTACTTTACCATGAATACCATAGCCTATGAAAGCGAGGATACCGGACGCAACCATAAATATAGTAATGTTAGGATAAATTTGAAATAAAGTATAAAATGTTTTAAGAGAAGCTTGCATTACAAGGAGCGACTCATTAAATTTTCCCTGAGTAATGATAATTTTACTCATCAGAAAAAAGCCAACACACGCAAAAACCAAGGCAGTATAAAATGTCTTTTTATTTCTTTCATTGCTCTTATAAAGATCATACCTGAACTTCTCAAGTGATATTCTCTTTAAACTATGAAATATAATAAATATTGCTGTGATACTACCATTTGTAGAACCAGATGGCAGAAAACAAATAATAGTAATAAATGCTATAAGGCATAAGCCGGCAGAATATAATTGAACAGGATGAATATGAACACCTTTCATGTTGGGGTTGATGCGCAATATTTTAGAGTCGATATTCGTGTAAGAAATAGCCCACGGGACGCTGGTAGGCGTTCCATAACAGCATCCATAATTATAACAACCCAACCTTCCAAAAAATATACAAATAAGAGCACCTATACCTATCGCATCTGTAACTAACAGTAATTCAATGTTACAAATAATTGAAAATAAGAAACCAGCTATAATCCCCCCTATGATTGCTCCGTGCACTGAAAATCCGGTTTCAAAAAGATATTTTTTCGGATTTTTAATAAGATATTTCCACCAAACAAAATAATAAAACAATTTTGCCCCGAGCCATATCAGGAGAGGAAATGCAATAGACAAAAATAACATTTTAGGCGTTATTTGACATCCCTTTAAAAGCAAGTAATAGAAAGAAGTTACAAAAAACGACATAGCGCCCGCAGCCTGGAATATACCATAATATAGTAAGGTAAAGTTTTTGCCGCGATACATAATTGGATAATCTTTAATGCTGTATATAGGAAAGAGTAAGAAATATAGCGGCTTAAAAATCACTTTCATTCTGTAGAATTAGATACAAAGCTTTTTTTTGGAAGGCGGAATAACCCAATATGCCGAATTGAGTATTGGTCTCAGATGCTGCTAAATATAGGGGAAACATAAAATAAATCAGAAAATGATAAACTGTTACCATAAGCAGAGTCGATTGTCAAAATCGAAATGATAAGAATGATAAGAACCTCCTTGTTGTGGAAAGAAGTATTGGGAAATTGTCGCTGTGTGTCAATCGTAAAGGCAGTACAGGATTTTCTGGCTGCTCATTTTCCATCATTATTAGCCTTTAACATGCAGGCGGATAAGGCGGAATATACATGCCCATGAGGCAGATTTTGTATTTGAGGGAAACAAATTGGGTTGAATTAGGGTATATCTGCTATCTGAAATCGCCTTCCAATTTGAGAAATCATCGAGGAGATGTCTCTAGATACTTGCTTTCGTGTTGCACATAGACGTATTTCTGATCGCCATAAAGTCACTTCTCGGACACAGGAACTGGTGAGGTCGCCTAGGCAATAGGGTATTTTGACTCTTCAGTTGGACCTGATGCCGTCTATAACGATAGCACTGGAATTGGCTATGGGCTTTTTGTGTTTGCCAACCCTATTACTGAGAGTGGAGGGTAAAGCCGATGAAACAACTTAAACTGACCTTGAAACTGTCTCTGATTTTGATGCTGCTCCCCTTGGTGGCGGTAGCCCAGATTTCTGAGGAGAACGGCCTTGCCATAGCACAAGAGGCCGACAGGCGCGACGCAGGATTCGGTGATTTCACCGCCGATATTCTTATGACACTCAAGAATAAGCAAGGCCGGGAAAAAATACGCAAAATCCGTATCCGGACGCTGGAGGTGGAAGGCGACGGTGACAAAAGCCTGACCATCTTCGATGAGCCCAGAGATGTGAAGGGGACCGCTTTTCTGACATTCTCACACAAGGTAAGAAATGACGATCAGTGGCTGTACCTGCCGGCTTTAAAGAGGGTGAAGCGGATCAGTTCACGCAACAAATCGAGCTCGTTCGTGGGCAGTGAGTTCGCCTATGAGGATATCTCCAGCCAAGAGGTGGAGAAATACACCTACAAACGACTTCGGGATGAGGGGTATGATGGGCAAGACTGTTTCGTTATCGAACGCTACCCAGTCGATAAAAAGAACTCCGGTTATACGCGGCAGGTTGCCTGGATCGACAAGAGCGAGTACCGCACCCTGAAGGTCGACTACTACGATCGCAAGGGCTCCCTGTTAAAGACACTCACCATTGAAGGTTACCAAAAGTACTCGGACAAGTACTGGAGAGCGGACAAGATGAACATGGTCAACCATCAAAACGGGAAAAGCACCAAGCTGGTCTGGTCGAACTATAGGTTCCGGCTCGGGCTTAAAGACCGTGACTTCAACAAGAACAGTCTCAGGAGGGAGCGGTGAAAGCCTTGCTTGCCACCATTTCCCTGTTTCTTACCTTCGGTTTGATCAATGGGTCCGTGGCCACCGCCCATGAGATCTCAGGATACATGGCAGTAGAGGGCAGGGGTTTCTTGGACGACCCGCTGTATCCCGAACAGAAGCGGAACAACGCCTCTGTTACGCTCCAACCCGAGTATTACCACGAACGGGAGAACGGCTCCAGCTTCACCTTCGTCCCCTTCATCAGACTCGACAGCGCCGACTCCAGCCGGAGCCATTTCGATGTGCGTGAGCTGAACTACCTGTGGCTCGGAGATCCTTGGGAGCTGCGCATTGGCATCGGAAAGGTGTTCTGGGGATTGACGGAGTTTGTCCACTTAGTTGACATCATCAACCAGACCGACCTAATGGAGTCGCTCGATGGGGAGGACAAGCTGGGCCAGCCCATGGTGGACTTCTCTCTTGCGCGGGACTGGGGAACGATCAACCTTTTCGTTCTGCCTTACTTCCGAGAACGAACGTTCCCGGGGCGCGATGGACGCCCGCGATCCTCACTGGTAGTGGACACAGACAACTCCACGTACGAAAGCCCTGAGGAGGAGCGCCACGTCGATTTCGCGGTAAGATACAGCCACTCAATAGGGGACTGGGAGATCGGCCTCTCTCACTTCACCGGCACAGGTCGGGAGCCGACCCTGTTGCCGGGTTCTAGCCAATCGGGTGATCCAGTACTTACTCCCTTTTACGAGCAGATAAACCAAACCGGCCTCGACCTGCAGCTCATTACAGGAGTATGGCTGTGGAAACTGGAGGCGATTTATAGAGCGGGCCAGGGTGACGATGACTTTTTCTCAGGCGCCTTTGGTTTCGAATACACCTTCTCCGGTGTCTTTGGCACGCCTGCGGATTTGGGGATGATAACCGAATACATCCGCGACGAGCGGGACGAGGAGGCTGCCACGCCTCTCCAGAGTGACGTAGCAGTCGGGCTGCGGCTCTCCTTCAATGACGCTGCCACCTCGGAGGTGCTTATTGGCGTCATGCAGGACACAAAAACCTCCGCCCGGCTTATAACCGTGGAGGCCAGCCGCCGGCTTGGCTCCAGTTGCAAAGTTAATCTGGAGATATACGTTTTCTCCAATGTCCCACCCGAGGACGCGCTATACGATCTGCGTGACGACGATTACGTGCAGCTTGAGCTGACTTACTATTTTTAGCCGTAAATGGGGACATAGGTTCCAAAACGACTTCAGTCGCTCATTCCAGATACCTTGCCATCATTGTATATAAAGGGTTCTCTCCCACTTTCATATTTCATCCAAATCTCATACATTCAGCGTGATAAGATCCTCCCCAAAATAGCAGGTAACTTCAAATGAAAGACTTTAGGGTGGCAGGTGATAAATGATTCGTTCTTCCACTATTCGATAAAATCAGCGAGGTGGAAGGATACTCTGTTACAGTTAGAATTATTCACCCAGCCTATCCATGTTACGTATAGCAATAATAAGCCAGAAGTCTTGTGGGAGACTTTCTGTTTATAGCGAGACTGTTGAAAAAGTCCAAATATTGCCTTTTATCGAGATTCACATGTAGTAAAATCAAATACTTACAAGGCCCAAAATATTTGTTTTAGGGT
>Ga0180437_10010845_pt1 | contig 11043 bp, 7 predicted proteins | sample SS_ome_4_FD_132410 | JGI IMG/M metagenome (GOLD analysis project Ga0180437, IMG submission 132410) | Hypersaline lake sediment archaeal communities from the Salton Sea, California, USA - SS_3_D_1 metaG | ecosystem: Environmental > Aquatic > Non-marine Saline and Alkaline > Hypersaline > Sediment... | reverse complement strand
GCATCCACAAGAATATAATCTACTATTCCATCGATTGTATGGCACAGTAGAATAGCCTGTAATTGTGAAAAAACAACTCCGCCGCCAATAAAGCCGTGGGTTATATGCCTGATAGGCGTAAGATATGGACGATAATTTATTGATGGTTTACTTGTGCTATTGATGGTAAAAATTGATAACTTTTTCTCAGATTGGGATTTTTCATGAATTTTGTATGCCAATTCTTCAGCATCCCGTAACCAACTTTTAAGATATTCTACATCCTCTTTTATGCGCATTATTTCCTCCTTAAATTACATCCCATGTTATCGGGTAATCTTGATCAATATTTGCTTTAGCTTTTCTTCCAATAACAATATTTAAATACTTAGGCAACACCCCGCCACCAGGACCCTTAATAACCAGATCCTTAGCAGTAATTATCTGCCCTTTTTTTATATTGGATTTGGCATAAATGCTTTTTCTTTGCTGATTAATTGTGTCATATTCACTGGATCGAACCCTTTTGATTCCGTCCCCGAGAACCGTGGAAATCATTTTTGAGCTTTCAATAAGCTTGGCGAATTCAGAGGGTTCGGACGATAAAATATGATCCGGGCCCTCAAATGTCCTATTGATAGTAAAATGTCTTTCTATAAGATCTGCCCCGATTGCCACCGCCATTTGTGAGACAAATATCCCAAAAGTATGATCAGACAATCCTACCGGAATATTAAATGCTTGCTTGAGGGTATGTATGCATCTTAAATTCATTTCCTCAGGAGCTGCTGGATAAGTGGAATTACAATGCATCAACATCAGATTCGGGTTGCCTGTATCTAAAACGGTCTGTACTGCTTCTTCCACCTGACCTAAAGTAGACATCCCAGTAGATATGATCAGAGGTTTGCCGGTTTCTGCAACGTATTTAATTAGCGGCAGATTCACCAAATCCATAGAAGAAATCTTATATAGATTTACACCAAGCGATTCAAGAAAATCGACGCTTTCAAAATCAAATGGTGTTGAAAAAATTTCAATTTCTTTCAAGCGAGCATATTCGAATATCTTCCGCTGGTCTTCGTATCTCATTTCCAACCTCTGAAACATCTCTAAAATGGTCTCTTCTAAACCGGTAATTGTCTCTGCATACTTTGCGGTTTTAATTTTATTGGAAACACGATTATGGGCTTTAAATGTTTGGAATTTGATCGCATCGCATCCAATACGTTTTGCCTCATCAACCAGTTTCTTGGCCATACCAAGGTCGCCATTATGATTCAAGCCTGCCTCTGCTATTATATAAGGATCATGCCCATCGCCAATCATCCGGCCGCTTATATTAACAATTTTATTTAGTTGGCATGATATATTCCTTCGCTTTACTTGGGTTTGGTAGGAATATTTATCAGTCAGAATGTCTACCAAGTCAAAGGCTCTATGGAAAAGTATCTGGACATCTGCGTAATGGAAATCCCCTCCTGTTCCTATCGAATATAACTGCTCAAATTTTGCAATTGCGGCCCTGGTATTTGCTAACTCTTGCTGATAGTCCTTAAACATAAATGGGTATACCAATTCTTCCTTGTGCACATCAGCATCGATCACCTCAGAGGACTTTGATAACCCGACCAGTTCAACTTGATCAACTATAGCTTTAATTAAATCTTCCTTAGACATAAGATCTTTCATATCACCTTTAGAATATGCAATTTCACAAGTAATAAATGTTTGATCCTCTGGCGCCACATAAGGTGTAAGCTTTTTAGGCTCTGTAATTCGATGAAAAAACACCTTCTCGCTATCATAGTATAGCCAGTGTATCCCCTTAGGCAGGACCGATGGCTTGTTATAGGCCAAATGGACAGAAATTATACCTCGAAATTTAAGACTGGAATCGTATCCGAGTAATTTTGCTGTATGAGTAATGGGAAGGGTTGATATTATAATGTCTTTGTCTGATACGGGAATCTTATTTCCGTTAGAAAGATTTATGCTATTTATTCTTTTGCCATCGTGGTCAAAATCCGTTACGCTGTTCTGAAAATGAATTTTGCCTCCCTTTTTGAGTATTTTATCTTTCATTTCATCAAAAATACATCCGGATCCAAATTTCCCTACAGCGTTCCATTGGCCCGTGTAAAACGGAGTGACCTTATTTCTAAATTCCACACGTTTTGGCGCCCAATCAGAAGTCATCTCTTCCGTCGAAATCCCCCAAATTTTGCGTGGATATTTCTCAAAAAACATTTCTTGTAAAGTAGGACCTGTCAGATTTATTATATATTCTTTGTAATTTGAAGCTTTTGCCCTTTCGGTCGGGCTTAGGGAAGATAATTCATCAATAACTCTCTGTTTAATATCTTTAGGATATCTAGAAATACTTTCCCAAGAAAGAGGATAATCCCAGTATGCATCGAATTTGTCCCCCTTGACATTTTTGCACCAAAAATCGCCCTTTATAAGTAAATCACCAAATTCCCTCTCCCACCACTCTGCTAATTCTTTATCTGGCGTATGAAAAATATGGGGTCCTACATCTACGAGAAACTTACCCCATCGCCAAGTTTTACACATCCCTCCAACGGTTGATTCACGTTCAAAAATTTCAACTTCCCAACCGTTTTCAAGGAGTTTCCACGCTGCTGCAAGACCAGCAGGTCCTGCTCCAAATATATAAACTTTATTCTTAGATATACTCATAAGCTCACCAAGCGGTCCATCCGCCATCTACTATTAAGTTTTGGCCTGTCATATAAGCTGAGTCATCAGAAGCAAGAAATATAAGGGCTCCGCTCATTTCCGTTTCCTTGGCCATTCGATCCATTGGTGTACGATAGGAATAGTTTGTCACAAAACTTTCTCCTTGACGATTAAAGACCCCACCTGGACTGATGCAATTTACTCTAATATTATATTTTGCAAGATGAACAGCAAAATATTTGGTCATATGAATTACAGCTGCTTTTGAGGCGCCATAACATTCAGATGTTCTTCTTATACAGTCTGTATAGATGCGAGGATCGCCGCTTACGATGCCATAGATAGACCCTATATTGATAATACCACCGCTAATTCTTAATCTTTTCATCAATTCGGTTGCTTCTTGGATACAAAGAAACGTCCCTCCCACATTCACTTTCAAAACATTCATAAACTCATCGAATGTCCTTTCTTCAAATGGGGTGAATACTTGTATTCCAGCATTATTTACAAGGATATCTAATCGTTTTGACTTCTTTTCTATCTCAACAATAGCCGATTTTACGCTTTCGGGGTCAGAAATATCTAAAGAAATGACGTTATGTTTAGATGGGTTGTAAAGGGTATTTTTTATGCGTTCACAGTCATCAATGGCCAAATCACTAACCCAAACTTCCGCTTCTTCTTTAGCTAAGGCTTGGCAGAACTGTTTTCCTAATTGGCCTGCTGCTCCGGTAACCAGTGCTACTTTATTATTTAACTTCATAATATCCTTATGTTTTTTTCGGCATCAATCTCATCTTCACTTTATCCAAGCAATATGCAAAACCGTTTATCTTAATAAAAATAATAACCCTTGTTATTATGTTTAAATTCAAGACCTTGTATATCCATAAAAATGGGTGTTTGCGGTAAAAATCCTTCTTTACTTCTTTGTCTATTCTTTTCTTCATTTCAGCAAGTTGGACATCGCTAAACGCATCCGTGCAATTTACAACAAAGTTGAACGCATCCCCGCTCTGGGAAAGCTTCTTCATATACTCATGCTCATCAGTTATTCTTCCTTTTTCCTGCATCTGGCGGTACAATACTGTGCCAGGATATGCGGTTGCAAAGAAGAATTCATTGCAGCCGTTTCGGTACTTATTTATCTTCTTGTAAAGAGCTACGCTCATGCGAATTGTCTCCTCATTTTCACCAGGCATTCCAAGTATCCAGGTCCCGCCGGGCTGGATACCGGCTTCATGGGTCATCCTAATAGCCTTCTCAACCCCTTCAGGAGTTATGTTCTTTTTCATGCGTTTTAAAACCTCAGGGCTGCCTGACTCAATCCCATATGACATCCTGATGCACCCTGCTCTCTTTGCAAGGGATAATATATCTTTATCTACCAAATTAACTCTTCCAGAAGCCCACCAGTATAGATCAAGTTTCTCTTCTATTAATCTATTGCAGAATTCCTCAGTTCTCTCCTTCTTTACCATAAAAAGTTCATCTTCGAAGGAAAAATTTCTTATCCCATACTTTTGCTTCATATATTTTAACTCTTCAATTATACTTGCGGGGCTTCTTAACCTTACCTTTTTCTGATAACTGCAAAATGTACAACTGTACGGGCATCCCCTGCTTCCGTTTATAAAAAGATGTCTTCCGGCTTTAAAGATATTGGTGGTATAGGTGTTCCTGGAATAAACCTCTTCAGCGGAAAAGAGATCCCATGCCGGGAATGGAATTTCATCAAGGTTTTCTATGAATTCACGGGGTTTAGTCTTGATAACAAAACCATTTTCTTTATAAGCTATACCGTTAACATCTTTCAGGCTCTTTTCTCCGCTAAGTGCCGCTAAAAGATCTACCGCCGTTACTTCTCCTTCGCCAATCACACAAAAGTCAACTGAACTATTTCTTAACAGGATTTCGTAGGAATGTGTTGCTAAATGCCCGCCAACAATTATGCTGACCGATGGCTTTATTCTCTTTATGAAATGCGCGACTTTTAATACAAAATTATAAGCAGTAGCAAGGGCGCTTATTCCAACAACATCATACTCTTCATCTAAGAGTCTCTGTTTGAGCTGTTCATCTGTAAAAACAAAAGCATCCGCATCCAAGACCTTAACCTCATGACCGGCCTTTAGCAAGCAAGCTGCCACATATGCCAGGCCTTTTGGCAATACAAACCTGCCGTGTCGATAAGGTGGATATATTAATAAAACTTTCATGATAATTTTGCCCGTATACTACTTAACCTGTCTATTCGTCTATACCTTCATGAAGCCAATGTCGTCCCTTGTTATACATTTTGCCGACCTTGTCCTCTAATTCAGGCGAAACTACCCTCAAGAGCTCTTTGCCCATTATTCTATACTGCTTCCCTACCTTGGCAGCCTGGATAATGCCTTTTTTAATAAGGCGCATCATCGTGCTTTGACTCACCTTTAGAAGCTCCTGGGATTCCTCTCTTGTGTAGACAGCATTTTCTTTAATTTCCACGATAAATCCTCCTAATTTAAGGAAAATGTTAAGCTTGCTGTTATATATTATAGTTATATGTTGCTATATTTAGAGGAGATATTAACACACGGGTAGGATTATGTCAAGAATATTAGATAGTTGTCAATAGTTGTCAATAGATGTCATCTGAGCTTGTATATGGAATAGGTACTTTTTATGCCATCTTCTGTAAATGATGAGGTAAAAAGGGGTTTTTTAGCATATATAAGCTTTTTAACAGATTCATCCATGGTGTCATCTTTGCATAAAATATAAACGCTTTTATAGGGGGCAGTTATCTCCTGGAAGGTTTTTTTGGTATTTGTCATGCGCTTATATTTGATTACATGTGGGTCAAAATAGTATTCCCGGGTTTCGCCTGCCAATATTAATAAGGAATCTTTACTGACATTAGAGTTAACCCACTTAGAAACAGCATAAGTCCTTTCTTTTTTGAGCAGGTATTCATCTTCACTCATGTGTCCTGTAAGAATTTTGATCGGATCTGCGTTGTAGTAGAGAACTAAGCTTAAATTAAATACCAGTCCCATCGCAATGAAAGTCTTTAAAAGTTTAAAGTTCCTTTTTATGAATATTTGATCCAATCCGTCAGAGATAAGCACAAAAGCTACCGGAAACACAGGAAAAAGAAACCGGATGTTCTGATCTATCTTGAACCACAGTGCCATATAAATTATCATGAAAAATGCCATAAAACGCCTTGATCTGTTCCCCCACCTTGTAAATATCGATGCCGGAAGAAGAGCAAGGAATAAAAACCCTATTTGTTCCCCGCCGAAACTCTCCATATGCATAACAAGATCCCAAGGAAGCCTTAATAAGCCTATAGGCCCTTTCATATAGCCATAACTTTCAGCTATGTGCGCTGCGGACCATCCACTGCCGAAAACTTCATGCATGAACGGATATACCGGGTTCCCTGTTATTAAATAACTCCTCAAATACCATATAAAGCTGAATAAAAACAAAGGGATCAGGAAAGCCGAAAGGTGTGAAATATAAGTTTTTATAAGGTTTTTCTCTTTCACTAAAACATAAAGCAGAAGCACCAGTACGGGAATAAGCCCAATAGCTGCCAAAATCTTCACCGACAGCGCTAATCCGAATAAAATGCCTGAAAATACCAAATATTGGATCTCTCTATCGGTTATCCATGAAAGAAAAAGATAGAACGCACAAAAAACATAAAAGCATAAAGATAGATCAACGTAAGCATAACTTGCCTGCATGAATATACCCGGGGATAAATAAAACAAGGCGGCTGAAAGTAGTCCGGCTTTTCTATTAACAAATCTCCTGGCGAAACAATAAACAGCTATTGCAGCAAGCACCCCGAACAAATAATGGAACAACTTGGCCAAAATGGAATTTTCCAGAAGCATCCCTAAAGTAAAAAGCATCTCGGTCAGATAAGGCCATAAGGACTCTCGTGTGTACGGAATAAAACTTACAGAATGCGTTTTTATAAAGATCTTTGGATGGATTAAATGATATGCCAGGGCATCGTTGCCGATGGGCGGAGCTAGAGCGCCTGCTAAGCTGAAAACAAACGCCAGAGTTAACACCGCTAGTAGTATTTTATCAAAAAGTGACCAGTCCCCTATTTTGATGTTCTTTACGTAAGAATATAGATCCTTTATAAGTAAAAGAATGTTTTTAAAGAACAAAGCGAAAAGCACACACAAAGTGATTATTAGGATTTTGAAATATACAAGCCCGGCTTGCCCTAAAATAAATACGATATAAGCTATGATCCCCAGGCCTAAACCTGTTGAAAATACGAAATTTTCAAGCCTGGAGGATCTTATCTTCATTGATCTGGCAATGAAGTCTCCGACACCATAAGCAATGAAGGATATCAGTATGAGAAGGACAAAATCAGACATTTTATTTCAATATATTTTGGATCTTTGGTAAGTTCTCAGAAATTTTAGGAGCAATAAAAGATCCGGCATACGTCAAAAAGATGAAAACAAACCAGATCAAGAATAAAATCTCTATAAAACGGTATTTATTTTTCATAGATCCCTTTAATATCATTCCACTTGATCTTAATAAGGCTTAGAAAAGATTCTACTCCGGCTTTAAAAGGCTTTACCTTCGAAGTGTTTTTGTGAGCCCACTTTACGGGCACCTCTTTCAGCTTCATTCCAAGCTTATTGATCAAGAATATAAGCTCCGTATCAAAGCTCCAATCATCCATCTTTTGCAGGGAAAAGATCCTCTTCGCCGACTCCCCCTTATAGGCCTTAAACCCGCAGTTAAAATCATTTACCTTTGAGCCAAGAATGATCTTTGATAATAATATATAAACATTTCCTAATAGGATCCTCATGAATGATTCGGGAACGGTCACTTGTGAATCTTTTAATCTTCTTGAACCTATTACCGCGTCATATCCTTCTTCAAGGTATGGGAAAAATTTATCAATCTCATCTATGGAAGTCGAATTATCGGCATCCATGAACATCGCATATTTTCCCCGTGCCTGGAGCATGGCCTTTTTAACTACATAACCTTTGCCTTTATTGGGCTTACTTTCAATAATGCGAAAATTGGGTATTTTTTCCTCGAAAATAAGTGCCTCTTCCAAGGTCCTGTCTTTTGAACCGTCATCTATTAAAATTACCTCACTTGAAAAAGCTTTGCCATCCAAAAAATCCGCTATCTCCGTAAGCGTATTTACTATATTCGCTTCTTCGTTATAAGCCGGTATGATTATCGATAGAAAAATATCTTCAGCCATAGTTTTATTATTTTATTCTTTTTCCCTCAAATCGTAAATAAATATCGAATAACCCGCTTTTGAATCAGGTTTTTTATCTTTAGTCCATCTGCAACTGTCTATATGCCGGATACTTATCGCATAAACTTCTTTTTCAGGTTCTATCAGCTCGATTTCAGTGATATCCTCTGATCTTATACCATAATACGTGGGGTCGCCTTCCCCAAAATAAGCTAATTTTACGGATTCAATATTATTCTCAAGCATGTATTGTTTTAAAGCAGGCAGATCCTGCCCCCAGTCAATATTTGAATCCCTGAGATATTTATGCCCGTTATCAGGGCCTCCTATTGATTCATTGAAATAGCTAAGATAATCCGGCCATATGAAAAACGGAACTGTCAAAAACCACAAGATAAGAACTATCCCGAATGTTTTATACACAGTTCCTTTATTAAAAACATACTTAGCCCCCAAAGCTGAAATGATAAAAATAAACGGGTAAACCGGCAATACATACCTTAATCCCAGTTGCAGGTTCGACCTGGACGCAAATACAAAAAAGCTGAAGATCATCAGCAGTAAGTACAAATTTAGAGATTTATTCCTCACGGGAAAAATTAGCCCGATAAAGAAGAAGATTATAACCGGAATCGGCGTCTTCAATAGAAATGCTGCCACGTAATACAACGGATGCCCTTGATGTCTCCACGCGCCCATGAAAAAGATACCGACCCCTTCAGCGGCATGTTTGAGGACACCTATAACACCCAAGACAAAAGAACCAAGTGGAACGGAAGCTGTATAAAGCATTTCAACAGCTTTAGCCTTGAATCCTTCACCGGCAAAAGGGATCGAGTTTAACATATCAGTGAAAACAACGATCTTACTTTCCGGTCTCAATACATCTTTAAGGAACGGTTTAAATTCAAAGGCATATCCGGACCACAAAACTAAAGCAGAGATAAATAAGCAAAAAAGGAGTTTGAAGAAAAAATCTAAGGAAACTCTCTTCCCCTTAAAGAATCTCTCATTTAAGATTGTACCCAGCACCAAAATAATATAAATCGGCAAAAGTAATAACGCTGAGTACTTTGCCATCATCGCCAGGGCCAGAAATATCCCCGATATTAAAGCTTCTATATTCCTTCTCGATATCAAGAAATCCCAAAAAGAAAGAACCGAACACATAATAAAAACAGTGGCCGCTATATCCGTCGTTGCAAACCTTGAATGCGCCAGTATGTTCGGTGAAAGAAAATAAAAAATAGCCGTTAAGACCGCGACCTGGGAATCATAATGCTTCCTGACCCAGAAAAAGAGGAAAACCCCTCCAAACACACCTAAAATCATCATCGGTATGCGGGCAAATAAAAGGATCTTATCGAAAATACTCCTGTTCAGTTTATATAAAAAATCTCGGGAAAATTCCGCCCTGTCTTCCCTCGCCCAAAAAGACCTCTCATCCGGAAGTTTTACATCCAATGAAAGAAGCGGCAAAGCCGCGAGGATCCTTGCCAGGGGCGGAGAATCTGTCGCGAAGGCGAAATCTCCTTTAGTCAGAAAAACGTAACCCACAGGAATATGATGGGCAGCTTCATCTGAAACCGGGGATTTTCTGACGGCACTTGTCAGCGCGAGAGAAATAAATATAACTACGAGAAGAAAAAGAACTGTATAATTTTTAACGGGTGTATTTAAATTCAACTTCGTGTTCGCCTTTCGGAACATGCACTGCCATTAAAATGTCTTGAAAGCTCTCGATCTTCGCCTTTTTTCCGTCAATTGCCGCTTTCCAACCCGGATAATTGAATTCCGAGAACACTAAATAAGCGTTCTCTCTTATGTCGAGTGAGAACTTTGCATAACCTGATCTATATTCCGTGATCTTTGGATCTTTGTCGATGAACCTTAAGGGCTCCTGTAAGTGCGCTATTACGTATCCCCTCGGCAGGGCATTTTTCAGTGAATACATATATATATCTTTTTCTTTCCAGTTCCGTTCAAAAAAATGTTCTTTAATTTCTTCCGAAGAAACCACATATTTCACGTTCAAAAGGCGTAAAATTTCCCGCTTATCCCTAAGGGCTCCTTCAGAAGGCGTCAATAAACCAAGGGAATTATCGACGGCTTCCAATCCGCTTAACTTTTTATAGTATTTCTCGGAGACCAGCGGCGAATAAGCCGCGACACTGTCAATATTCCATATAGCATTTGAATTAGGCATCGCCCAGTTAGGCAGTTTACCCGAAGCTACATCATAAGGCAGGATCCTGAAAATCTCCTTATCATTAGCGACAATTTTATATAAAAGAGGATATGCCGGTCCTAACTCATTAAAATTCCGGATATTACCCCTAAATCCCGTCCCGTAAAAACTGTAAACAAAAAGATCCAAAAATATTATTAGAACAAGTATGCCCTTGAAGATCGGAGCGGGTTTTTTCTTCCGTAAAATATATCCGCAAAAAATTAACGCTATAATACACAGGCCGATCGAAGTCAAAATGAAGGGATTCAGGATCGAGGATTTCTGGACCAGGCCCGCATAAAAACTCTCGACCTTTTCCATGTATGTTTGGAGGCTGTGCCTGTGAAAATCCTTCCCGTAAATATAATTAATCGCGTACCACTTCCCGAATTTTATAAGCTTCCCGCCAAATATTAATATTATTGCCTTGAAAGCGAAAAATATGCCCGCCATTGCGATAAGGAATGCTTTGAAGATCCGGATCGGTCTTTTGTTTTGAAAATCACTGCGGAAAAAGCGTGTAAGCCCTGTCCCCGCCAATACTGATGCCGCAAACATGCCGAAGAACAGGAACTTTGACGGATTACGGAAACTGTAAAAGCGGGTTATTTTCAATGCTAAGAAATATAATGGATTATACTTCCCTAAGGCGAGAAAAAATGAAAGTAAAAATACCATTAATAAAGGCCGCATCTTGAGATCGGATCTCATGCTGTAAAACGATGTTATCAGAAGAAGGAGACTGAATATCCCTATATAAAAAGTCGTCCCTTTTAAAACAAAATACGGAAATACCGTACCCAAAAGTTTGATCGGAGAAAGAGACCCCCATAAAGCGAAACCCAAAGTCGCCCCTTCCCTGCTTGAGAGG
>Ga0180437_10010844_pt1 | contig 11045 bp, 10 predicted proteins | sample SS_ome_4_FD_132410 | JGI IMG/M metagenome (GOLD analysis project Ga0180437, IMG submission 132410) | Hypersaline lake sediment archaeal communities from the Salton Sea, California, USA - SS_3_D_1 metaG | ecosystem: Environmental > Aquatic > Non-marine Saline and Alkaline > Hypersaline >... | reverse complement strand
CACACAGAACATTCTTCTGACGTACTTTTTGGGGCTGTGTCCTTTTCTCGGCGTTTCCCGCGAAATCAAGTCGGCCTTCGGGCTGGGCCTCGCCGTTACTTTCGTTCTGACCTGCACCTGCTCGCTCAACTGGCTCGTGTACCATCTGGTTCTGGAAAACCTTGGGCTTGAATTCTTCCGCTTCATAATTTTTATCATAATCATTGCGTCCTTCGTACAGTTCGTGGAAATGGTCATCGAGCGATACTCGCCGCCGCTGTACCAGAGACTCGGTATATTTCTGCCCCTGATAACCGTCAATTGCGCCATACTCGGCGGTTCGCTCTTCATGGTCATCCGGGATTACGGATTCGTAGTCACCATCGGCTACGGCCTCGGCAGCGGAATCGGCTGGTTTCTCGCAATAATCGCCATGGCCGGAATCAGACAACGACTGAAAAACGATCGAATCCCACGCGGCCTCCAGGGACCAGGAATTACCCTTATAATTGCAGGTCTGATGGCACTGGCATTTATGGGGTTTGCCGGCGTTCTGCAGCGGTGATAAAAAAGAACGGCGGACGCGGATATCAACCATGATACTTTCGATATTCATCTCGGTCGTAATAGTAAGCTCGATGGGGGCCGCACTTGCCGCCCTCCTCGTTGTCAGCGAGCACCTGATCGCCGATTACGGCGAGTGTAAGATTAGTATAAACAGCGAGCGCGACGTCACCGTCACCGGCGGCGGCAAACTGCTTTCAGCACTGACCGAACAAAAGATATTCATTCCCAGCGCCTGCGGGGGACGCGGCACCTGCGGCCTGTGCAAGCTCAAAGTCCTCGAAGGAGCCGGCCCTTTGCTGCCCACCGAGGAGCCGTTCCTCTCCGAGCAGGAAAGAAAATCCAACGTGCGACTTTCCTGTCAGATAAAGGTCCGCAACGACCTCGATATCGAGATTCCGCCTGAACTGTTCGCCATACGCGAATACACGTGCAGATGCGTCGACATCAGCGATTTGACGTACGACATCAAACAGTTTCGATTCGAGCTCATCGAGCCTGACAAGATCGGTTACAAAGCGGGCCAGTACGTTCAACTGCTGACACCGGTGTACGAAAAAAGCAGCGAAGAGGTCTATCGGGCATACTCGATGTCAGGGGACCCTGCCGACGAACACAACATTGAACTGGTTATCCGCCTGGTCCCGGGCGGGATCTGCACAACCTACTGTTTCGAATATCTTAAGGTCGGCGACAGCGTCAAGATCAACGGCCCCTACGGTGACTTTGCTCTGTCACAGACCGATGCGCCCATCGTTTTTGTGGCCGGGGGCTCAGGTATCGCGCCGATAAAGTGTATGCTGCACGACATGAAAAACACCGACAACAAACGTCCGGCCGTCTTCTATTTCGGAGCCAACACGGTTAAGGATATGTTTATGGTTGACCGAATGAGGGCCTTCGAATCGGAACTGGCGGACTTTCGTTTTGTCCCGGCCGTCGCACAGCCACAGCCGGAAGAACAGTGGCAGGGCCAGACAGGCCTGGTTACAGAGGTCCTGCGCAATGACCTGAAAAACGCAGAACAGGCTGAGGGCTACCTGTGTGGCAGTCCCGGAATGATTGACGCGACAATAAAGGTGCTTACCGAACTCGGGATGAGCGAGGAAAAAATCTTCTATGACAAATTCGAGTAAATTGATAGGATGGCGGATATGAAAGAGTCACCGCGGATGCAGAAGCTTCACGAGATGTTGCGTTCGTCCAGGCTGGTGGCCGGGGGTTTTATGGGCAGCGACACTCGAACCGCCGACGAAATTATCAACGACGACACCGCACGAATGGCAGCGCTGGCTGTCACAGCCGACGAGATTGCATCCCGCATGAGACGGATTACCGAGAAAGCCAGGGGCGGTCTCGGGACCTGGGTGAGAATCGACGATAAACTGCGAGCTATGGTACACGAGGCCAAGGGAAGACTTACTTGTCCCTGGCCTCATCCGGGAGAGTTTGATAAGACGGTGACTACCGTCGAGCGTCTCGATTCGGCCGAAGGAACGCGTTGGGCGGATTTGAATATCCACATGATCGAAAAGCACAGTTTCTTCGAAGGTAAAGGCTCGCCGTTTCGCATCGAACCGGATAAAATCATAAGGATTATTCTCAAGTAAATAACGGGGCGCACAACTGTATCGCCTGCGAATCATTAAGCTCGTTTTTCTGCGAGGAAAGGAGTTTTGAGTTGTGAAGAAATACGAATGTACTCTTTGCGGATACGTCTATGACCCGGAGCTCGGCGACTCCGACAACGGAGTTGAACCCGGTACGGCTTTCGAAGACCTGCCGGATGACTGGGTCTGCCCCGACTGCGGCGCCGAAAAAGACGAGTTCGAGCCGGTCGAGGAATAAGCACCCAGCAAGATAATATCTCTGTTGGGCCTTTCGCGAAGCATCGTGCCGAACCTGTCGAAGACACGCTTACTGCCTTGCCCAGCGGGGTAGAAAACGATGCAGACAAGAAAATTGTGCATCAATCTGTTTAGTACTTGGTTGTTCAGCCTGACCGCTCTGGCCCTGTTCCCGTTCGACCCGCAAAGGGTTTATGCCGACGGCAAGTATTTTCCGGAACAGGCCTATAAAGCAACGCCGGCAATTCCGAGCCAGAGAGCGATATTGGCATACAAGGACGGAATTGAAAAGTTGACTATTGAGTCGGCGTTGGACGCACAGGGGCAAGAGTTTGGATGGATAATGCCCCTGCCTGCAATACCAACCGAATTTGAAAAGGTCTCGCCCGGGCTCATAAAAACGCTGAGCCTGATAATTCAGCCAAAAATCACCCATGACCTCTCTTCCGGAGTCGCGCCGGTTCTTCTATTAACGGCAATCATCACTTCGTGGTGCCTCTCGGTGCTGATCGGCAAGCCGAAACATCCCCTTTATCGCTTGCTGATGCTGCTGCTGATTGCACTTTTTCTTGGCTCTATACTGATGCCGAGCCTCGGTCGAGCCGGAGGTGGGGCCGGGATACAGCGCACTGAAATAAGTGGAGTCAGGATTGAAAATGTGCAGCAAATAGGCGCTTACAACTTAACCGTCCTTAAGGCCGATACTGCAGCGGCGCTGGATAAGTGGCTTGCAGGTAACGGATTTGCCGGCCTCACAGATGAAGATAGAAAGGTAATCTCCGATTATATCGACGAAGACTGGCGTTTTGTGGCGGCCAGGCTGCGCAGAGAGGGTTCGGGCTACAGCCTCCCGCATCCGCTGGCCATGTCTTTTGCAAGTGACAAGCCGATATACCCGATGCGTCTGACAGCCACCATCGGCAGCGATGTATACCTCGAACTTTTTGTGGTTGCCGATAAAAAGGCAACATGCGATAAACTGAAGTGCGAGCTTTCTGACATGTATGATTTTGTGCAAGAGGCAAGGAAGAGTGTGCCCGACAGGAAGTTTCTCTCCGGGTTCACTGGAAAAAGATATCGACAGGGAATCGGCCATCCTGAGACCAAAAAGATCATGTGGGACGGCTGTGTCCTGAGCAAATTATGCGGCGTTCTTACCCCGACCGAAATGACCGAAGACATCGTCGTCGCACTTGCGACAGACCAACCATCTCAGGAGCACTACTACAGCCGCCAGGGAGCAACACAAACCGCCGCAATGGCTTCCCTCACCACATGGTGCATTCTGCTGCCCGTTTTCACGGGACTGTTTTATATTACCATCGAGAGCAGGAAAGGCAGAAAGTTCTATCTGCTCCGGATTATCATACCCTGCGCCCTGTTGTCACTTCTCCTTTGGGCAGTTACTTACGCACTGCTGCCAAAGGTTGAGGTTATTACCACGGGAAACAGAAAACCGCCGGCTCTCATAGATTACAGTGAGAACCACAACATGCTCCTTGAGAAACGGGCCTTGGCCCGGGAAAACAACTACTTCAAAGATGATGAAATTCAAGAAATTGTGACAGCCGTGCAGGCCTATTTCAAGTCCAAGGATTACAAGAACGCGTTCACCGGAGAAAACATCATGCGTGAAGATTCGCCGGGCAACTACACGGTTTTCGAAGATGAGCGGGGCGTCGTATTGAGAAATTACTCGAGAGGAGGTTACCCGTACGACTTTGTTCTGACCTCTGAGCCCGAAAAAGCGCCCTCCACCTGACAAACAATGGGGATAATATCAAAGTGCGAGAAATAGAGCCGACTCTGACACAACAGGACATCCTGTGTGTGGAAACCGTTGCCGAGGCGACCGGGCTGGTCGTTTTCGGCGCCTCCGGAGACCTGACCCGCCGGAAACTGCTCGCCAGTCTCTTCGAACTATATAAGCGCGAATTGATAAGGGAACGATTCTATCTGGTCGGCTGCGGCAGAAAAGAGCTGACCGACCAGGACTTCCGCCAAATCGCACGTGAATCGCTCGGGCAAGGCTCCGGTAATGTCGCTGCGCAAAAGGCCGAATCTTTTACCGAAAAGCTCTACTACGTATCCGGCGATTATGCGGATAAAGCACTTTACGAGAACATCAAGGCAAAACTGGCCGAGCTGGACCGCAGGCATAAGGTCGATGATCACGTCTTTTATCTGGCAGTTCCTCCCATTCTCTACGGTGCCATAGCAGAAAAACTGTGCGAGGCGGGACTTGCCAGAAACCCCGAACGCAATCTGCAACATCAGCCGCGACTCGTCGTGGAAAAACCCTTCGGCCACGACTCACAAAGCGCTGCTGACCTGAACGATACCATCCGCCGATGTTTCCACGAGTCGCAGATATATCGCATAGACCATTACCTCGGCAAAGAAACGGTGCAGAATATTCTGATGTTTCGCTTCGCCAACACTATTTTCGAACCCGTCTGGAATCGCAATTATATCGACAGCGTCCAGATCACCATAGCCGAGACGGTCGGCGTCGAGCACCGCGCCAGCTACTACGACAAGAGCGGTGCGCTGCGGGATATATTTCAAAATCACATGCTTCAGATGCTGGCGCTGGTGGCGATGGAGCCCCCGGTGTCTTTCGAGGCCGACCGTCTGCGCGATGAAAAAGTCAAATTGCTGCGCTCGATTCGGCCGTTCGATCTCGCCGATTTGGATAATCTTATCATCAGGGGCCGGTATGGTCCCGGCTCCATCGCCGGCAGCCAGGTCCCCGGCTATCGAGATGAAACAGGCGTAGAGCGGAAATCGAAAACCGAAACGTTTGTCGCCGCCAGACTTTTCATCGATAATTGGAGATGGAAAGGGGTTCCGTTTTACCTGCGCACCGGCAAGAGACTGCCGGCCAAGGACACCGAAATTGCCGTCATCTTCAAAAGCATTCCGCACTCAATGTTCGTATCAGCCGGACTCGAAGATGTACCGGCCAATGTTCTGGTCTTGCAGATACAGCCAAAGGAAGGTATGTCCCTAAGCTTTGAGGCCAAGAGGCCAGGCTCAAAGATTTGTATGGATACCCTGACCATGAATTTCAGCTATCAGGATATTTTCAAGATAACTCTGCCGGATGCGTACGAGAGACTGCTTCTTGACTGCATGGTGGGCGACCAGGCGCTGTTCACAAGATACGACAGCGTTGAGGTCGCCTGGCAACTGCTCACGCCCGTTCTGAGCGCCTGGCAAAATCGTGCATCGGTCCCGTATGAATATGCCGCCGGCAGCGCAAGCTTTCCACAGGCCGACCGCCTCATTGAAGCCGACGGCAGAAAATGGCGTAAAATCGAATGAAGCCAACTCATTCAACCTTAAAGGAACAATCAAATGGACATATTTGAATTCGCAATGCAAAAAGAAAAACTCAGTGAAGAGTTCTATCGCCAACTGGCCGCCGGGACGAGCCAGAAGGGACTTCAGTCAATATTCGGCATGCTCGCCGACGAAGAAGCCCACCATTGCCAGGTCGTCGCCAGGATGAAAAGCGAGACACCTGACGAGCTTTCCAAAACCGATGTCCTTTCCGACGCTAAGGAAGTCTTCGCCCGAATGAGAGAGGGCACGAGGAAATTTGATTTTGACGCCGGTCAAATCGAAATCTACAAAAAGGCTCAGCGTATCGAGCAGGAAAGCCGGCAATTCTATATGGAAAAAGCCGACGAGATTGAGGACCACCGTCAAAAAGGAATTTTCAGAGAACTGGCCCAAGAAGAAAAGAAGCACTATTTCCTGCTTGAGAACATAATCCAGTTCGTCTCCAGGCCCGAAACCTGGCTCGAAAACGCCGAGTTCTACCACCTCGAGGAGTATTGACCGAGCCGGATCTGCCCGCTTTGGAAATTAGTTTGACAAGCTCGTTTTCCCCGAAGATAATGCTGTTTTTCCGCATTGCCGGAATAACACAAACAACCGCAGGAACCGGCTGAGGTGCCGCCTCATGCCAGGACAGTCCCGGTGACGATTGCTTTGACGACGCTGCCGTCAAGAAATTGAAGCGTAGTACAGGACCGGGAAGCGATTTGACAGTTTTTTTGAAGGGTGAAAGTTCACAATCATGGGCACAAACGGCCACCAGCTTCGCTACTACATAGCGCTCAGCGCGCCGCCGACGCGGACATTGGCCGACGGCAACGAACCTTTTATGCGGCCGGAGCCCGGCTTCAATCCCTCCTGGTTCCACAAATACTGCAGCATCGACTTCTCCGAGAGATGGCACAAAGACGTCGATTACCGCCTGCAGTGCCATCAGGCCATGAGCGATGAGGTTCGCCGCAGATTTCCGGGCCGAAACATCGGTGAGGTAAACGACAACAAACCACCCGACCTGCTGACGGGCCTGTACGGCACCGCGGTAGTGCCGGTTATGTTCGACCAGTCAGTAAGATACTTCGCTGACAAGTGGCCGGCGCCCCACGGCGAGCACCTCAGCGATGAGCAGGCCGATGCACTTTCGCCTGCCGACCCTGACAACAATGAGCTCTTCCAGGATATCCTGAGCCAGATCGACAAGATTAAGCAGCTTACAGGCACCGCCCGCGGCTATCTCAACTGGCAGGGAGTTCTCAATACCGCCTTTCGCCTGCGCGGCGAGAAAATATTCATGGACCTCTTCGACACACCCGATCGCGCGCACCACATCTTCGAGTGTGTCACCAGGACTATGATTGACGGCATAAAGAAACTCCACGAAAAGCAAAAACAAGCCGGCGTCGATGAGAAATTCGCTACAATTTCCAACTGCGTTGTCAATATGATCAGCCCCGACCATTATCGAGAGCACCTGCTGCCCTACGATTTGAAAATCCGGGCAGAATTCGAAAAATTCGGCATCCACAACTGCGCCTGGGTGGTGGACCCTTACATGGATGCTTACGCCACCGTCCCCAAACTCGGATACATCGACATGGGCATAACCTCCAACCTGAACAAAGCAAAAAAATTGTTTCCTGATACGCGCAGAACAGTCCTCTATACCTCAATGGACCTGACCAACAAGTCCGAAGACCGGCTTCGTGCGGACTTTCATAAAATCGCCACAGAATTCGCACCGTGCGACGTCGGGCTGCCTGACATCGAGGTCGATGTCCCCGACGGGCGAATCACACTTGCCATGGACCTGTGCAAACACCTCAGTGATAAATACGGAGAAAAGAACGATGGATGAAAATGCCGTGGACGTCAAAAAACTTGAGAAAATCGCCAATCAAATCAGAATCAACGTGGTAAAAATGATCGCCAAATCCGGAACGGGCCACCTCGGCGGCTCCGTCTCAATGGCGGAACTGCTGACGGTCCTGTACTTTCGCGTTATGAACTTCAAACCCAAAGACCCCGACTGGGAGGACCGCGACCGCTTCGTCCTGTCCAAAGGTCACGGCTGCCCCGCGCTGTACGCAACCTTTGCCGAGGTGGGAGTAATACCAAAAGACTGGCTGGCCACGCTGCACGAAACGGAAAGTCCGCTCCAGATGCACCCCGAGCGCGGCGTGTGTCCGGGCATAGAGATAAGCACCGGCGCGCTCGGCCAGGGTCTGTCGGCGGCGGCCGGCATGGCGCTGGGGGCCAAAATCAGGGGCAAGAGTTTTCGTGTATACGCCGTGGTCGGCTGCGGCGAATGTCACGAGGGGCAGATCTGGGAGGCGGCCATGTTCGCCTCCAAGTACAAGCTCGACAACCTGACCGTGATAATCGACTATAACAAATTCGCCCTGTCCGAAAGGATTGCGGAGGTGATGCCCCTTGAACCCTTGTACGACAAGTGGGTCGGCTTCGGCTGGCATGTCATCGAAGCAAACGGACATTCGATTATCCAGCTTATCAATGCCTTCAACGAAGCAAAGCAGGTGACAGGACGGCCGACCTTTATAATCGCACACACGGTTAAGGGACGGGCCGTTTCCGCCTTCGAGGATAGGGCAAAAAGTCATTCGGTTTCTCTCGACCGCGAGAACGTCCGGGCCGCCCTTGAGGACCTCGGATGTCCCGAGACCGAGATTAAGACGACGCTTGCACAAATGAAGGAGTAAATGTATGTCTGATAAAATTGCGCCGAGAGATGTTTTGGGCAAAACGTTTGCCGAGCTGGGTGAAAGCGACCCCAACCTCGTTGTCCTGGACGCCGACTTCTGGCCGGCTTCCAAAATCGCAGCCTTCAGGGACCGTTTTCCCAATCGGTTCATCGAGGTAGGAATCGCCGAGCAAAATATGATGGGAGTGGCCGCGGGACTAAATGCGACCGGCTTCAACTGCTTTGCCTCCGGACTGTGCACCTTCTGCTCACGAAGGGCCTGCGACCAGGTCACTGTCTCTGTCGCCCTTTCCGGCCTGAGCGTCAAGATTATAGCTCTGTATCCCGGCCTTTTCGTCGGCAAGAACGGCGCATCTCATCAGGCGCTTGAGGACATCGCCATAATGCGCGCCATCCCCCGCATGGCGGTCGTCCAGCCCGGTGACGCACGCGAGACAGAGGCCGTAGTCCGCTTCGCCGCGGGATACGATGGGCCAATGTATATCAGGATAGGACGCGACCCCTGGCCCGTCGTAATGCCCGAAGATTACAGGTTCCAGCTTGGAAAGGCCGTGACCCTGCGGGAAGGAAAAGACCTCGCCATTTTCACCTACGGCGAAATGATAGCCGACACCCTCGACGTGGCGGCCTCCCTCGACAAAAAGAACATCAAGGCGCGCGTGGTTAACATGAGCTCTCTAAAACCGCTCGACGAGCAGGCTGTAATAAACGCGGCAGAGGAAATCGGCAAAATAGTGACCATCGACAACCACAACATCATTGGAGGCCTCGGCTCAGCCGTCGCCGAAGTCGTCTGTGAAAATCACCCCGTAAAGATCAAAAGAATCGGCATACGCGACACGTTCGGAAAGTCCGGCACCAACGACGAGATGAAAAGAAAGTTCGGACTGACGACCCACGACATAGAAAACCAGATTCTCAGCTTCCTGCAGAACTAATCGAAAGTGCCGATGCAAAACGCATTTTCTGTTGCAAAACCGGCAAACTGCGTATAGACTTTAGCTGAGCCGGCGGCGTAGCCAAGTGGCCAAAGGCGACGGTTTGCAAAACCGTTATTCGTGGGTTCGAATCCCACCGCCGCCTGTCATTTTTTCTCGTGTCAGTGAGGGAAAGCTGCTCACTTTTGATGCCTAACGCCCGCCCGTTGATAGACTTATCACTGGGGCCGGTTTCCCGTGATTTCTTTCTCTCGGTGTCAGGCACTGCCAGCTTGGCACTTGTGAGGAAAGCATTTTTTGTAAGTTTTTTGTAAGCTGGTTTGTAAGCGCTCTTTGAGCTCTCCACGGGCAAATTATCGGTTCCCGTCTTCAATGCCACAGCTTTGTTCTCGGCTGAACCGGGTAGCTCCGGCAGAGAATCCAGAGCAGCTCTCTCGTCATGCAGCCCGATATGGGTATAGGTGTCTATCGTCAGACCTATGGTGCTATGCCTTGCGAGAGCCTGTGCAATCTTAGGTGAAACTCCGCTCCTGGTCAGATTGCTTATGAACGTGTGCCTGAGACTATGAAAATCGACTACCCGTCCTGCTCCATCCCTGTAAGCAATACCAGCGGCCTCCAAGTCCTTGCGTAACATCTTAGCAGCTTTGTTGACGCTGAAATGACCGAACACCTTCGACTGCTCATCGGTATCTTGCTCAGCCTTCCACTGCGCCAACAGTCGCGCCATATCTGCGCGCAGAGGCTGAACATCATCCCTGCGGTGTTTACTGTAGGCCGCCAGCACCGTCACAGACGGCGCAGGACCGCTCAGATTAAAAGATTGCCACGTGAGGGATACTAATTCACTCGCTCGCAAACCCGTGCTCACAGCAAGCGTATAGAGCATAGCTCGTTCCCTGCCGGTCATACAACTGTGCTCCGGCGCTTCTGTTGCTTTCTCTATGAGCGCATTTAGCTCGTCAACGCTCAAGGCCCTGCGAGCGTGGCGTATGTCGGTTTTCGGGTTCTGGCCGCTGAGATAAGCCAAGGGGTTTTCGGCAGTGCGGTGGTCGGCAACAAGCCAGCGGCAGAATTGCTTTATCGCCTGCAAATAGAAGTTGCTGCTGCGTATGCTCAAACCATCCCGTCTGCGGCCAGCCGTATAGAACCACACCCCATCCGGGAGTTTTTTCTGAGGTAACTATGCGCCACAAATATCAACCCACATTCTGAGAGGAGAAAAAGATGAGACAGCGGAACCTTATAAATTTTGTAGTGGTCATGCTCTGTGTTGGTGCAAGCCCAAAAGTATCTGCAAATCTGATTCTTAATGGAGGGTTTGAGTCTGGGACACCTGACCCATCGAGAACACGATACGGCCAAGTTACAAGGGTGCCAGCAGGAGCAACCGATATTGATGAATGGGAAGTTTACTGCGGAGCGGTGGATTACTTCTTTGAGGACTTCTGGGAGTTGGGCATCGAAAGCCGGTACGTGGACCTTCATGTGGAGAATGGCGAAATCGGGGGAATTAGACAGTTAATCCCCACCGTTATAGGGGAAACGTACGTCCTGACCTTCGATGTCTCTGGCATCGACCTTACTTCCTATGGCGGATGGGCTGGCGGACAGATTAAGTACATGCATGTGCAGGCAGGAGACTATGACGACTAT
>Ga0180437_10010843_pt1 | contig 11046 bp, 8 predicted proteins | sample SS_ome_4_FD_132410 | JGI IMG/M metagenome (GOLD analysis project Ga0180437, IMG submission 132410) | Hypersaline lake sediment archaeal communities from the Salton Sea, California, USA - SS_3_D_1 metaG | ecosystem: Environmental > Aquatic > Non-marine Saline and Alkaline > Hypersaline > Sediment... | reverse complement strand
CGTCATTGCAGGACTTGACTCCGGTGCTGGAGCCGCCTCCCATGACATCGATACCTACCTCGGGATGATCCGCCATGAAAGCGCCCGCCAGCTTCTCCGCCACCGGCTGCACGGTGGTAGACCCCGCAGTTGTGATCGTGCCGCCTCCACCACCACAACCGGCGAGGACTACTACCGAAGCCAGAAGGATTAACCCGATCAGGCTGACAATAGGTACTCTGGATCGCCTTGTTTGTAACCTCTTTAGCATTTTACCTCCTTCTCTATGTTGTTATAATTCACAGCTGTCGCTTCATCGGCGGGCTGATCGATTTCGACCCTGGGCTCTATCATTTCCGGATGTTCAAGCAGGGCGTGTAATAGAATTTCGGCTGTGGCCAGGTTGGTTGCCAGGGGCACATTGTGGACGTCGCATATCCTCAGCAATGCGGATATGTCCGGCTCGTGAGGCTGTGCCATCAGCAGGTCCCTCAGGAATATGACTGCATTCACCTCGCCGGTGGCCACCATAGCGCCTATCTGCTGATCACCCCCATGCGGGCCATCCTCCATCAGGATGATGTCCAGGTCGGCACGCTGGCGCAACAGTCTGCCCGTACCCTTGGTGGCGAACAGCTCCAGTTCGTTCAGCTCGATCTTGTGAGCTTCGGCCATTTCAACAATATCTTCCTTCTTGGTGTCATGAGCGATGAGGGCTAAAGCGGGTATCTTCATTCTCCAACTATCTCCTTTTCGAGCATTCCCCTGAGCAATAACTTCACTTTCCCCTCTATCTCGTCCCTGATCTCCCTTACTTTCTCTATAGATTGGCCCTCAGGATCCTCAATGTGCCAGTCTTCGGTTGGGATGAACAGGGCGGGGCATACTTCTTCTGCCATGCAACCCATGGTTACCACCCTGTCGGCATCCTCGATCATGCCGGGTATAAGAATCTTGGGCATCTGCTTGCTTATGTCTATACCTATTTCCCGCATAGCTTCGACCACATTGCGATCGACATGGCTTGCGGGGCAGGTCCCTGCGGAGCAGGCTATTGCTTCGCCTGCGGCGTGGCGTTTGAAGAAAGCCTCGGCCATCTGACTGCGGCCGGAGTTGTGCACACACACGAAAAGAACTTTAATCATCCACCTTCAGGTTAGCATCGGATGATTAAGCCCGGTTTAAGGTTGTGTTAAGGGGATGTTAAACTTTAAAGGCAGGGTTACGCCTGTAGTTCCGATGGAAGGGTGAAGTAAAAAGTGGAGCCTTTGCCTTCAGTGCTCTCCGCCCATATCCTGCCGCCGTGCGCTTCAACGATATGCTTGGCTATCGACAGCCCGAGACCGGTGCCGCCGCCGCTCCGGGCCTTATCCGCTTTATAGAAGCGCTCAAATATGCGCGGCAGGTCGTCGGCGGGGATGCCGACGCCGCTGTCGGCAACCGAAACAACGATCATACTGTCCTCCGACTCGGCGGATATCTGTATGTTGCCACCGAGGGGAGTGAACTTGATGGCATTGTGAATCAGGTTGACCAGCACCTGCTCTACTCGATCCCGGTCGGCAGTGACCATGGGCAAGTCGGTGGGGATATGAATCCCCATATCCAAGCCCGCTCTATCCGCCTGAGCCTTCAACCTTTGAACGGCCCGCCCGATCACTTCAACAATCGATACCGTTTCCTTCCGCAGCGGGGCTTCCCCGCTTTCGATCCGGGACAGTTCTCCAAGCTCCTGCACCATTTGAGCCAGCTTGTCCGCCTCGCTATCTATCCTGGATAAGAAATCCTTGGCCACTGATGGGTCATCCAGTGCCCCTTCCTGGAGGGATTCAGCCAGCGCCTTTACCGAGGCTATCGGTGTACGCAGTTCGTGCGAAACGTTGGAGACGAAATCCCGCCGCATCTTCTCCAGTCTCCTCAGGTCGGTCAGGTTCTGCAGCAGCAGCAGGCACCCGCCTTCGTCCTCGAGGGGTGTCGCGATGACCAGCAGGAACTGCTTCGTAGCACTGACCTCCAAGGAACCGCTTTGCTGTTCCTTGGTTTCGATACACCGCTGGAGTATCTCGTCTAGCTCGTAATCCCGCACCTTCTCCGCCACAGTGTGGCCGGTAACGGAACCCCTCGATATCTGCAGCATTCGCTCGGCAGCTTCGTTCACCGAGGTGATACGGCTGTCGCTGTCTACGACTAAGATGCCATCGCTCATGTTGGACAAGATGGCTGCGATACGGTCACGCTCGGTAGTGATTAGGCCCACCATTTCTCGAAGCTTGGCTGCCATCAGGTTGAATGCAGTGGCCAACTCCCCGACCTCATCCCTGGAGACCGCCTGCACCTCTTGATCCAGTTCTCCTTCGGCGATCCCTCGCGCCATATGCGTAAGTTTCTTGACTGGTTCAATCGTCAGCTTGGACAGTTGCAGCGACAGCAGGATTCCAATGAACGCAGCCAGCAGGGAAACCCATATTATCGTTACATTTATATGTCCAAGATAGCTGTTTATCTCGGTCAGTGGCAGGGATACCCTGGCAACCCCCTCGATCCCACTTTCCACCGTGATCGGTGAAGCAACATACATCATGTCAAAGCCCAGGGTTTCGCTGTAACGGATACTGCTTCCAGTCTTGCCGGAGAGCGCTTCGATAATCTCGGGCCTGTCGGCATGGTTCTCCATAGTGGTCGGGTCCTCCTCGGAGTCCCCCAGAACCACGCCGTCCCTGTCGACGATAGTGACTCGCCCCCCTATCCCCTGGCTTATGTTGACGGCGATGCCATTGATATCATCGGTTTCATTTGCCGCGAAACACGATTCGATGCTGTGAGACACCAGCCATGCCTGGTCTTCTAACTGTGTCTCGAGCGCCGACAGGTAGCTGCCCCTGAAGAAGTGCGACAGGTATATGCTGAGGCCGCTGATGCATACGACGAGCAATAGAACGAAAACCGCCGCCGTGCGCCACCTGATACTGCTGAACATGCCTAGCCCTCGAACTTGTAGCCGACTCCGCGCACGGTTATCAGGTGTCTGGGATTTGCGGGATCGTTTTCGAGCTTCTTCCGCAGCCATCTCATGTGGACGTCCACCGTACGTGTACCACCGGCGTAGTCATAACCCCAGACCCTCTCCAGCAGGTAATCGCGGCTGAATACCCTTCCCGGATTAGCGGCCAGGAAAGCCAGCAGATCGAATTCCTTGGGCGCTAATTCCACAGGTTCACCCGACCGCGAGACCCTGTGCCGGTCTATATCTATTGCGAGGTCGCCCATGGTGACTACCGCATCGGTATTTACTACCACACTCGACTCTTGCCTGACAATTTCTGCACGGCGCAGCATAGACCTGACTCTGGCCAGCAATTCCCTCATACTGAATGGCTTGGTCATGTAATCGTCGGCGCCTATCTCCAGACCGACCACCTTGTCTACCTCTTCGCTCTTGGCTGTGAGCATGAGAATAGGTGTGGTCATCTCCCGGCGCAGGATGTGGCACACTTCGAGCCCGTCCATTTCAGGCAGCATGATGTCGAGGATGATCACATCCGGTCTCTCGCTTCGTGCCATCTCTAAGGCCTTTGCTCCATCAGTTGCTGTAAGGACGCCATAGCCTTCTTTGACGAGATTGTACTTGAGGACGTCAAGCAGAGTGTGATCGTCTTCCACCACTAGCACTTTGTTGACTGGCATACACGCACCCTATTGATACTATACCATATGTGGTAGGGAACGGGGTGCGTTACTGAAACTTCGAGAATCGTTGAACGATGTAGTCTTCTGTCCACCTAGGTGCCCCCAAGTGACGCGTGTTCGAATGAAAACTTAAGACCGGGGGATGTAGTTGTCAATGGGTATGTAGATTAGAGAGGTGATGTAGTGAGCTGTCATCCCACGCGTTGCCGTCGGCTCGCCCTTGCCTTATCCTGAATAGCTTCCGGCCCACAGCCCGCTGAGGAAGGAGCGGACATTGGTTCCGAGGACGCGGTTGTTATATCCCCCCTCCTGCACCACCAGAGTCGGCAGGTGCAGCGCGCCGATCAGTCTGCCGTTCGCCTCGAAGTCCCGTGCCCGCAGTTCCCACGTGCCGGTGGGGTCGCCCCTGGCGGTGTCAACCCCGAGGGCAACTATGACGAAGCGTGGGTGGAACCTCTTCAATCGGTGTAAGACACCATCCAAGACCTTGCGGTACTGTTCCCCATCGACATTCAGCCCCAGCGGAATATTCAAATTGAAACCTTTCCCGCTGCCCTCGCCTCTCTCGTCGCGGAACCCACTGAAGTAGGGGTAGGTGAAATTTGGGTGCCCGTGGATCGAGATGGTGAACACTTCGGAGCGCTGGTAGAAGATGTACTGCTGTCCGTTGCCGTGGTGGTAATCCAGGTCGAGGATGGCCACCTTGCCATGGTGGCTTAAATATTGAGCCGCGATCGCCGCCGAATTGAAATAACAGAAGCCGCCGAATGAACGACGCTCGGCATGATGTCCCGGCGGCCGCACCAGGGCATAAGCCAACCGGTGGCCAGCTAGAATCCTCTCCGCAGCAGTCATGGCGCAGTCCACCGCCCTCTTGGCTGCCCGATATGCATTGGAGCTGATAGGGGTGAATGTATCTATGCAGTAGTAACCTGCGCGGATGGGGAGTAACTTGGGGGGACGTGATATATTGCGTATAGGGAAAACATAGGGGTATACTGCCTCTCCGGGTTTGATATTGTCACAAACCCTCTTGAAGTATTCCACGAAGTCCGAAGCGTGGACTGCCCTGATATACTTCTCCGAGAAGTGCCGCGGCGTACACTTAAAGAACAGGTCGGTGCGTTCGAGCTCCTTCAAGATCGAGGAAATCCTCGCCGGTGACTCCACATATCCGCGTTCGTGCACATGATGGATAGAGTGCTGGTCTGTGACCACCAGCGCTATTCGTTTATCGAGCGGGACAGAGACACTGACCGGTATCTTTTGCTCTTTCTTAACGTATCTGGGGGCTCTGATACGTACAGGGTCATCTTTGAATGAATCTATTACCCTATCGGTATAATCCCTGGGGCATACATCCCCGTATTTTCGCTCCAGAATAGCTCGCACAATAACGCGAGCGTTTTTCAATCTCAGTTCAACATTTTGGCCGAGGTTATCATAGACAAGGTACGGTGGGCAGTCGTCTCCCGGTTTGACCGGCGTCTCGTAAGCCGTATCGGCTAACGGACGGGCCCCGTATCTCTCGTAAAAGCGCAGGCGGGCGGCGTTCCTTTTGAGGGTCTGGGGGTCACGGCAAAGCGCGGGATCATCGGGCAGACATTCAAAGAAGAGTCCGATGGATTTGAATGACAGCGCCTCTTCACGGACCCTCTGGTATATCGCACCGCCGATGCCTCTTCCCATGCCGTACTCGGTGGTCGACATGAAATCGAGATAGCAGAAGTTCAATACCGGTTCGTGAGACAGTAGAGCAAAGCCTTTCACCTGGCCTTTAGAATCATCAGCTACGAACAGGATCGAACGAAAGCGGTATTTCATAGGATTGCGCAGCTGCTCAGGGAGTTTGTTTATGTCGTTTTCTGAAACCCCTTTGAACTGAGTCCGAAGAATGTCCTGAACCTGCGATACCGCCTCTTCATTGGCGGGTATCACCAGGTCGTAGATGCGCCGGATTCGGAACATAACGGATGCCTATACTGCCGCCAGCTCTCCCCACTCCAGTGTCGTTTCCCATACCTCATGCGGGTTCAATTTGATTGCCCATCCGAGTATGATGCAGCTGCCCTGATAGGTTAACTCGAATCCATCCTCGGAGTTGGTCACTGCCTGTATCGGCAGCCGCCACAGCCTGGCCGGCTGGCTCATGCTCAGCGACAGGGCAAACCCCGCATCGGGGTCGTTCAGGTACAGATCCTCGACATCGGCCACATCCTGGGTCGCCTCCAGCTTCCGGCGTCCCTGATTCTGCTTTGAGGTAACGTAGCTGCAGTGCCGATTGTGGCCGTCCTCGGACAGGCTCAGGTTCCACTCGGAGGCGAAGACGCCCTCCACCGGGGCGTCAGATGTATTCGTCAGCACGTACCGCACCTTCATACCTTCCTGCGACATCTGCACTGCCACATCCTTCTCCACCCGGAACGGCAGGCGCTTATCGCCGGCACTGATGTGGCCGTCACGTTTCAGGTGCAGCTTGAGGCCGTCTTCCGCTGCGTCGACCGCATAGCTGTAGGGTCGGCCTGCAAAATCCCCTATTTCAGCATAGTTGGAATTAACGTAGTCCCCGATCGTGGTTCCGGCGGGGAAAATGTGGTCGACGAGCGAATGCCGCCGGTTCTTGTCGTAGTGCAGATAGCGGTCGATATCCTCCTGTTTTACCTTGAAGATCTCGTGGATGGTCTTGACCTCGTTCTGCTCCGCCGTGCTGCCGCTGGCGGTAGCCCCGGCGATGTCCAGGTGGTAGGCTTCCTGACGGCGGGTCATCACCGCGCTCAGGTTGCGCCCTGCCGTCCGCAGGTCCCACTCGACAATCGCCCCCCCCTCATCCGGGTCCAGGCAGAGGTTCTGCATCTCGCCCTCGATGAGCAGCTCATCGGCGGCGTCCCCGTCGAAGTCGCTCGCAGTCCATTCGAGCCAAGGCTGGCCCTTATTCAAGGCTGCATCCGCTGCGTTCTCTGCGGCAATCAGATGGCGGTAGACGCCTTGCCTTATGTGATACAGGTACACCCCGCCGAAGACGCCGTGCCAGTAGGGGCAATTGCACTGGCCCTGCCACAGTTCATCCAGTGCCAGGGCCGAGTCCGTCTCCACCATGGCGCGGCGAACCTTTTGGTGAACGCGGAGCATCTTCTTGTGCATGTGGTTTATCTCCGGGTATTTGGCCAGGAAACAGCGCCAGAAACCGGCATGCATGTATTCGGTGATGTCGCGGCGACCGTCCTGCTCCAGTTGCTTGACCATCTCATGGAACTCGTGCGAGCTGGAGGGCGGCAGTGACCATTCCTGCATCTCGCTGTAGGAAGCGGTTGGCAGGTATACCCTGCCCAGCGGGGCGTTGGAGCGAGCGTACTCGCCCAGCGGGATGGTTTTCAGCCATGAGCCGTTCTCCTCGATGGCGGTGAAGAAGCGGTCCACCCATCCGTCCTCCCAGCAGTGCTTGAGCGTCCCCGGCCAGAGGCCGAACTTCTCCCCGTCGTCCCCCATGGCCACTATCCTGCGCCCGTCATCTGACGCCAGGGCCTTCAAGTTCTCGATCACGTCCTCGACCTTGTGCCACGGGATCGAGTAGCGCAGGTCTTTGCTGCTGACGAAGACCTTAACGGGGAAGCCCTCATCCTCGGTTACATAGTATCCGAGGAGCTGGTCCTGGTTGAGTCCGACGGCGTGAAAGTGGTTGTCATCGACGATGGTCCATTCCACCCCCGCCCGGGCGAGCGTGGCGGGCAACTGAGGTTCCCACACCCTTTCCGCCAGCCACATGCCGGCAGGCGATTGGCTGAATTCCCCGCATATCGTTGAGGTGAGCTTCGCTATCTGTCCCAGCCTGTCGGCATCCGGGATCACGGGCAGGATCGGCTCATAGTATCCGCCGGTCATCATCTCCACCTGGCCCCTCCCCGCCAGCCGGGCGATGCGCCTGATGAGATCGCTTCTGTTCAACCGCAGCCAGTCGAGCAGGCATCCGCTGTAATGCAGCGAAAGGCGTATGCGGGGGTGGTTCTCCAGTGCCTCAACGAATGGCAGGTAGGCGTCGTGGTATGCTTTCTCGAACACTTCGGGGAAGTTGTCCACCGGCTGGTGATTGTGGATGGCTAAACCTAAAGATATGCTATGCATCTTCTGTGAAGCCCTCTATATTAGAAGGGGGACTATTTGTCCAAGGGTCAGCGTACCGTTTGTGACTTTGAGGCTGCCGGTTCCTGCGGTTGTTCATTGCCATCTGCGGCTGTGATATCCTTGCCCGGGCTTTTGCGCCTCTTCCATCCCAGCATCACCAGGAGTTCCCCTACTGCGGCATCGCTGGCAGCCTCATCACTGAGGGGCATTTCGTGGTAGATGCGGTACCGGTTCCGCCTGCCAACCCTGGTTTTGGTAATGTACCCTTCGGCTTCCAGGTCTTTGATGATCTTGTGGGCTGATCTCTCGGTGATGCCAACCTCGTCCCCTATCTCCCTGGCGGTGCTGCGCGGATGTTTGGCAATTGCCGCCAGGACCAGGCCGTGATTCGTTATAAATCCCCAATCAGCCATTCTTCAAATTCCCCCTGATATTGGTCTTAAAAGTACTTGACAAATCCATAGAACGATGTATAGTTGATAAATGAAGTGATATTCTAGAATATCATATGAAGAGAGGATTGTCAACAATATATAATCTAGTGTCCAGATTCTGGTAATTGAATTATCGAATGACCGTTAACTATAATGCTACATTATCGGGGGATTGTCAAGTCCGGTCGATTCGGAGACAGCGAGGGTCTGGAGAAGGCGTTATAAGGGAAACCGCCGGTTGAAGTTGGAGATGGTTGAAGTGCTGGAACCAGTTGTAACCCATATCAAGAGATTAGAAGAATATAGACCTATCATCGGCGAAGAGGCTTACGCCGGTTTAAAGGCACTGGCCGAACCTCTGCGCGGGACGCGGGTGCTGCATGTCAACGCCACACCCTACGGCGGCGGGGTGGCCGAGATGTTGCAGGTACTGGTGCCGCTGATGAACGATGCGGGCCTTGACGCAGAGTGGCGGGTGATAAGCGGTAGCGACGACTTCTTCAGGGTGACCAAGGCGATGCATAATAACCTTCAGGGGATGGAACTCGAGTGGACCGCGGACATGGAGCGGACGTGGCTGGAGCAAAACGATCTGAATGCGGCATTATTCGATAGCTCCTATGATTACGTGATTATCCATGACCCGCAGCCGGCGGGGATACTGGAAGGGGTCATCCGCAGGGGCGGTTGCCGCCCCGATGGGACGTGGCTGTGGCGCTGCCATATCGATACCAGCGATGCCCGGCCGCAGGTGTGGGATTTCATCAGGCCTTTCGTCTCGCTGTACGATGGCGTCATCTTCACCCGCCGCGAGTATGGTAACGGGAATCTGGGAGATAAGCCTCCGGTCTTCACCATCCGGCCGGCGATAGACCCGCTGAGCAGCAAGAACAGGGAGGCTACTCCGGAGATGACGGAGGAGGTGCTGCGCGGGCTGGGGATCGACCGCTCGAGGCCTTTCCTGTGCCAGATCTCCCGCTTCGACCCGTGGAAAGATCCCCTCGGGGTGATCGATGTCTATCGTGAGGTGAAGGGTGAAGTCTCCGGCCTGCAGCTGGTCATGGCCGGCTCGATGGCTAACGATGACCCGGAGGGCGGTGAATACTACCGGCGCACAATTGAACACGCTGGGGTCGATCCAGACATTCACCTTCTGTGCAACCTCGGCGATGTGGAGATAGGCGTGCTGCAGCAGGCGGCGGACGTTTTGATCCAGAAGTCCATCAGGGAAGGCTTCGGGCTGACGGTGGCGGAGGCGATGTGGAAGGGGAGGCCGGTTGTCGCCGGCAACGTGGGCGGCATACCGTTGCAGATAGACCACGGACGAACCGGTTTTCTGGCGGATAACACACAGGAATATGTAAATTTCGTGTTCTATCTGCTGCGGCATCCCGAAGTGGCATCTGAGATCGGGCGCCAGGCAAGGGAGCAAGTGCGGCAGCATCTGCTTATTACCAGAAACCTGTCCGATTATCTGAGGCTGTTCGCCGGTATCGGGTGCCCTGCCCCGGCGGGTGAGATGAGGGAGGTAGTCCCCGATGGGGGCCTTGTACCGGTTGCAACGGCCCCGGTCGAATTGTAGCAGGGGTAGACACCGGGGGATTGACAGGAGGATATGACAGATATAAGGTTGCAGGGTGATTTCGTCCGGTACTGGGACCGTTAGCCTCGGACAGGGGCGTTCTGTCGTGAACGTAAACCTGATGTCGAAATGGTAATGAAGAAACATAGCATAACCCCCAAAAACACCGAGTTCGTGCTCCTCTGCTTCGAGGGGCCGGACCGTTATTCCATGGCCGGCGGGCTGGGCGTCAGGATCGACAACCTGTCGGTTACGCTGGCGACGATGGGATTTCAAACGCACCTGTTCTTTATCGGCGATCCCGAGTTCAAGGGCGAGGAGGCGCAGTGCAAGGGAAAGCTGATTTTGCACCGATGGTGTCAGTGGATAAGCAAGTTCTACCCCGGGGGGGTCTACGATGGAGAGGATGCCAAACTGCATGACTTCAACGAGTCCATCCCCTGGTTCGTCAATGAGCATATCGTTAAACCGGCGGTCGAAAAGGGGAAACTGGTGGTTATCATCGGCGAGGAGTGGCACACCGCAGAGGTGATGTGCCGGCTCAGCGACATACTCCACGGCGCGGGACTCAGGGACAGGGTGGTGATGTTCTGGAATGCGAACAACACATTCTCGTTCCACCGCATTAACTGGGGTCGGCTCACTTACACCACCACCATCACCACCGTCAGCCGTTACATGAAACACGTGATGTGGCGCATGGGGATAAACCCGCTGGTGATCCCCAACGGGATACCGCGGGAGTGCCTTAAGAAGGTGGACGACGAACGGGCTTACAGGCTCAGGGCGGCCCTCGGCGCCGACATTTTGATGTGCAAGGTGGCCCGCTGGGATCCCGATAAGCGCTGGATCATGGCGGTGGAGGCCGTCGCCAGGCTCAAAGAGAGGGGTGTGAAGACGGTGCTCCTGGCCCGTGGCGGTGTCGAGCCTCACGGTTACGAGGTGATGCAGAGGGCCCGGTCGCTGGGCCTCACAGTGAGCGATGCGAGGATCAGTCCGGGGCATTCAGGGGGTTTCTTGGAGGCGCTGCAGGAGGCCCAGCGCGCCGACATTGTAAACATCAGGTACCACATGCCGCTGAACTCCCTTAAGGTCATCTACCGGGCCTCCGATGGAGTGCTGGCAAACAGCGGGCACGAGCCATTCGGCATCGTCGGACTCGAGGCCATGGCCGCGGGCGGCATCGCATTCACCGGCAGCACCGGTGAGGACTACGCGATACCCTTTATCAACGCATTCGTGCTG
>Ga0180437_10010842_pt1 | contig 11046 bp, 8 predicted proteins | sample SS_ome_4_FD_132410 | JGI IMG/M metagenome (GOLD analysis project Ga0180437, IMG submission 132410) | Hypersaline lake sediment archaeal communities from the Salton Sea, California, USA - SS_3_D_1 metaG | ecosystem: Environmental > Aquatic > Non-marine Saline and Alkaline > Hypersaline > Sediment... | reverse complement strand
TTTAGCTTTCGGGGACCAGAGTTAACAGTGCCGGTTCAGGTTTCTCTTCATAGATGATGGCGGTGCGAGGAAGGAAAAAACGGTTCTGTACAAACCGGATCGTCACAAAAAGAACGAGGGCAACCGCAACAAACCAGAAGAAACCGGATGGATTCAGCAGCAGCTTATAGACCACCGAACTCATGATGCTGACATAAAGTATGAGCAAAATAAAATACACGATCCAGAAGATTTGCACCTTTCCTTTTCCAGGAAGACAAGAACAGGTAAACGGAATCTTCCGATAGCCGACAAACACCACTTCTGCCAAAAGGCCCGATATCGCAAAACCGTAAAAACAAAAAAGCAGCGCGAACATCCATCCCCAGATAAAAGTGTAGAAGGCAAAGAGCGCGGTGAATAATGGCAGGATGGCAAAAAAGATAACCCCTTTTTTGAATCCGATCAAATAGTGTTTTTTATCATGCGTTTCTCTGAGTCTGAAAATCCAGTTGGCTTCGACGGCGATGGGAATATTGGAGATGGCCCTTATCCCGAAAACAAGAAAAAAAGATAAAACGAATGGTATCGAAATAAGGGTCTGATCGTAAATGCTGACGTCCTCTAGATGACCCGTTCTGGCTGCCAGCAGGATGAGAACGATTCCCACCGCTACCACCATGTAGGAGGCCAACCGCATTCGGTGAACATTGCTTTTTTTAATGGTAATCCCAAAAAAATAAAAAACCGCTTTCTGGATCGGATTTTTCAGGAATATTCTGCAGAACCTTGCTTTTAGCCCTTCCCATATCCTGTCCATGTGCGATCGTTTATATTTAACTTCCCACATTTTCTTCAGATATTTTCTGTAGCCGGAAGCCGAGATCAAAAAGAATGAGATTATAGGGAGAGCGATAGCGAGAACAGTCCACTTAGCGAGACTGTGGAACAGCGGATCGTTATTTCCCAATAAAGTCTCATATAATCCCACGAACCACATCGGAGGAAAAAGGTGTAGGAACGGTGAGTTGGTTTGTTTGAGCGCTGCAAGAGGCGGGAACATCCGGGGAATATCGATTATCCGGAAGAGGAAAAAGCTCGTCAGGAAAACAAGAGCGATCATCATCAGGCTGCGGATATACACGGAGAAGAGGTTGAAAATTCTTCGGCTAAGCACAGTCATGAGAATCCCTATCAAAAAAGCGAATATGAAAGAAACGGAAAGGCACGCCGCGAACACGGTGAAAATATGAGCCGCCACGAACCGGAGGCTGAAAGCCATACTGTGGGACTGCCACTGGGGAAGGTACATCCAAAAGACGATGGTTGATAACGATGTGATTCCCGAGGCAAAAAGACAGACGAAAATGAAATAGCTGACAAATTTCGAGAAGAATAAAGTCTTCAATTTTAAAGGAAGAGACATAAGATTCGCAAAATCGCGGGAATCGGGAAAGATGATGTCCCATTCGAGGAGAGAGATGAAACTGATGACCAGCATTGCGAAAAGAAGAAAATGGCATTTTTCCACCCAGGACATGTTCTCGTCCTGGATCCAGACATACTTGCAGATCAGAACATTCGCAAAGTGACCGGAAAAAACAGCCAGGATGGCCACGAGCGCGATGATTTTTTCCTGCATGGATTCTTCGAAGGAAACGACATCGTTGATGAAAAGCCGCTTGAAAAAATGCCGTGTCAAGATCAGGAACTGTTTCGTCTGCCCCTTCGATCGGGCGAGAATCCTATCGAATGTATTCATAGCGATTATCCGATCCATTCTTCATGACCTGCACGATTTCCCTGGATATTTTTTCCGTGTCCTGCCGGATGACCAGTTGACTGAAGATTTCTTCGAGGGAGGGGACTTTCATCAAATGCCTCAGGTTCTCGACAGAGTCGTCCGTCAAGATCTTTCCCCTGTGGATGATGATGACCCGGGAGCAGACCTTTTCGACGATCTCCAGGATGTGGGAGCAGTAAAAAATGACCTTGCCTTCTTCGCTCAACTGCTTGACCAGACCCTTGATGATCAGAGACGTTTCCACATCCAGGCCGGAGAGCGGTTCATCCAGCAGAAGGATTTCCGGGTCATGAAGGAGGGCTGCGGCGAGAAGCACTTTCTGGACCATCCCCTTCGAATAGGATGAGATGGGAGACTCCATCTCCAGGGATAAATTGAAAAGGTCCATAAACCGTTCGATTTTTGTCTTTAATGGCTTCTCCGGGATTTGGCGCAGGCGCCCGGCCATCATCAAATAATCCCAGGCACTCATGTGAGGATAGATATCCGACTCTTCGGGAACATAGCCGATGTTATTTTTGTAGGCGACCATGTCAGTCTTTATCTTTTTTCTCTGATAAAAGATATCGCCGAATGTCGGCTCGAGAAGCCCGGTCAGCATTTTGATGGTGGTCGTTTTACCGGCCCCGTTGGGGCCCAGGTAGCCCAGGATTTCCCCATGTTCGATGCGGAAGCTCACGTGGTCGACCGCAGGAAACACATTGTACTTTTTGGTGATCCCCTTCAGTTCAAGCATATTCACCTCTTTTCATTTTTTTGGACTCTTCCTTATTATCTACAAACGAACGGGGGAATTATTCCACATAGAGCGCAATTCCAAGTAAAACGGATATTTTTATCGACCAAAAAAGGGAAGATGTGATCGTTTAGAAAATACAGGCTTTGTTATCAGTGAGGCAATCGAATTTTATTCCACGCGTTTGAACGATATCGTTCCCATTTGCATGGAGATATCCATCGTGACCAGCTGACCATCGCCATCGAGTCGGAATATCACTTTTTGTCCGCCGGTTTCAGTAACGACGTCAACGTTGTAAACCCGGACGCTAACAGTTTCTTCCGCCACCTCATACTCTTCGTCGTCCTTTCGGGTTATGGTTAGTGTATCGTCCGAGATGTTAAACGAGGGCATGTCGATGAGAGTTTTGCTGCGAATTTCTTTTGTCTCTCCGATCGCAAGGCTGCGGAACTTGAGTGTGGCTGGGATGAGCGAGCTCATCAAGGGCCCGCTCATAACCATGTCCGGGGACATCTCTTCTTCCGCACCGACAGCATCTCCTGTAAGCAGCGTCCCTGTCACCTTCAGACTGCCGTTTGTGTACATCATTTCATAGGAGCTCGTCCCAGACGATGTCTCCTTCTCGTATTTCAGGAGGCGGCATTGCCCAGAATCGTCATAGGCCAGCCTCATGAAGGCCTTCTCGTTATATGGGGCATCCATGACCGACTGGGCGAACACCACATTCTCTCCAGCTTCTGTCCTTTGGACACTGATCCTTTCTTCACCCAAGAGGGCTTCGCCAAAATTCATCTGGTAAGTTCCTGCAAACAGAGACTCTCCTTCCGTGGGCATCAGCGGCATGTCGGCGAAGCGGTCTTTCTCGGCCGTGTAGGAAGCGGCCAGATCTTCCAGCATCCCATGCAGTTCTTCCTCTGTGAACCACTGCCCTCGAAGCATGATCCCGGCGCGTTTGGCAGCATTGGCAACATCATCCAGAGGATTGGCCTCCAGCAGGAGAAGATCGGCCCTCCGGCCGGTCGCTATGATGCCCCAGGTGTCGAGCTGACCGGCGAATTCCGCGGCATCATGGGTTCCCGCCCTGATCGCTTCATAGGGAGTCAATCCGGCCGCAACGAGGTGCTGAAGCTCTGTATGGATCGAAAACCCGGGCACGACGAAAGGATTCGGGGTATCGGTTCCTAGTAGAATCCGTGCCCCTCCTTTATGAAGTTCCCCTGTTAGCTCGGTCAGGATTCCGATGGCTTTGGAAACGTTGTTGAAATCCTCTGTTGTCAGGTCATTCAATCTGAAATCTTGAGTCGGATCCCAGCTCGCCTTCGTAAGGGGATCGACGTACTTCATCTCGGGCCATTTCATGCGTTCCATCGCTTCTTCGGGTGTGCACAGGAGTTGGTAGACGACGATGGTGACACAGTTCCAGGTGCCCGCCTCCCGGGTCGCTTCAACGGCAGCAGGGATTTTTTCCCTGTCGATATAATTCCATCGCCGGAGCTTGTTTGCCTGGCTGAATTCTCCCCTCACGGGGGAATCGTCGGCCTCGAGCAGTTCGCGGTAGCCTTCGAGATGTTCGATCGAATCCTGGCGCGACTCGATGACGTGCTCTGGCCCCACGGCATAGGGGACGTGCCCGGCGACCGGTATGTCGTGTTCGCGGGCAGCTTCGATGATGGCGTCATAGGCCTCGAGCGAAAGCTGATTGTAGACTTTGATGAAGTCGTATCCGGCTTTCTTCTGTTCGGCCACTGCCTTTCTAGCCTCGTCAGGAGTCTTTATGAGATAGCTCCCGTCCCATATGGGTGGAGGGCCGTCCATCAACGGTCCGGCCGTGATTATCGAAGGGGCCAAAAGTTCGCCAGCCGCGATTTGCCTTTTCCACTGAAGGTGCTGCGGCGAGCCCCACATGTTACGGACCGTTGTCACTCCGTTGGCGAGAAACAGCACAAAATCGCCTTCACTCCACGTGTGGACGTGCATGTCAGCGAGACCGGGCATGAGATATTTCCCGGCGCCGTCGATGACCCTCGTTCCTTTCGGTACCTTGATTTTTCCTGAAGGCTGTACCGATTCGATAAGCCCGCCTCGGACCAAGACGGTGTGGTCTTCCAAGACCTGCTCGCTGTCCATGGGGATGACAGTGACGTTTACGAAGGCGGTGATGGCAGACGACCCTGATTCTGCATCGTCCGCCCCCTGCTTGCTGCACCCGCTGAAAAGGAGGATGAAGACTGCTGAAAAAAGAATCCATCGCTTTAATAGCAAAAGCTTTCTCATTTTCCCTTCCCTCATTCGATGATTTTTTTAAAGAATAGAGAATTCAGTAGATTGAGTGCACGATTATATCAAAGGCGGCGAACGGAAATCAAAGAATCAGCGAAATCCGATAGGAAATATTATTTCGCATAAATTGAATTCAATGCGAAATTATATTTCGTATTTCACTTCGGTTTCGACGATGAAGAACTTATAGTCCTCGTACCGGAAGGTAATTTTTTCGATAAGGAGTTCCTCTCCCTTGCTGTTCACATAAAATTCCTGGATGATCTGCTGGCTGGGAAATCTCACGCCGTTTTTTTCGATGCCGAAAAGCATGGTCCAGATGACTTTTTTTCTCAAATCGCCTATAGGCGATTGTGCCAGTTCATCTTCATAATCTTTTATGGACCTGGGATCGTACTCGATTTTCAAGATGCTGAAATCTTTCGCATCTACCCAGATTCGACCGAAATTGTAATTGATCTCTCTTTCGTTTCTTGGCACAGATGCAATGATGATGGCTTTTTTATCATCGATGACATCCTCTCCCGCTATCTCGTACTCGTAATGCTCCTGCCATTTTTTACTCAAAAAACCGACAGGACCGTAGACCGTATAAGAGCCGTGATATTTCACCGGCCGGAATTCGACGTTCTCCTCATACTTTTCTTTGCCGTCCTCCTCCAAAAGGCTTCTTTTTTCTATCGGGATCTCCCCCTTTTTGACCAGTTGGTAGTCATATGTGTATGTCTTTGTCCTGATCCTTCTGGGTTTTATTGTCCCCTCATCGGAAACACTGAAATTCATCAGATTTCTTCTTGCAAAGACAAGTCTCTCATCTGCGACCTTTTCCCGGCAGACATAAAACAGAGCTATCGCCTTTACTTTTTCGCAGTAATCCCCTGTTTTTTTCAAGATCGCATCGAGAGTTTTGAGATCTTCTGTTTCACTCGGGATGCGGGTGCCGGACGAAACTAATCCGGAAAAGGCTATCAGAATCAGGATGGATGAGACGAATGAGCGGAAGTGATTTTTGCTTTCCAATTTATCCCCTCTCCGGATTTCATATTAAACCAAAAGCGACCGGTGTTCAACCCGCGAGGCAGTGATGCCCGTAAAAACCTCAGTCAGCGAAATACCCGGCCCGGTGGGTGACTTTGTAATTTTTTCCCTTGACCCTCACTTTGATATTGCGGAATTTGCCGTCGGCCTTGAATTCTTTGGGGGTGTAGTAGAGGAGATAGTAATTCGCCGTGGCGTCCGATGCTTTTTGAAAGGAGGCCGCAGGATTGGCTGAGCTGTCTGCCAATCCGCCGGTCGCTTTTGCCACCTCGTAAAGCGCACCGAAGGTCTGCATGGACCAGTCTCGCACGATCTCGCCGCTGGGTCTCATATTGAGCACGCTCTGCTGGTACTGTTCCGTGCCGGAGATGTAAATGAAGTGGGCGGAGATCATGGAGTCGGAAAAGGCCTGTTTGACCTTGTCGATATCGAAGGCGATATCTCTTTCCAGTTCATCGGCAGTGTAAAGATAATCCGATATAGACAGGTTCCCGATCGAACTGGCCTGGCGCGGAACGGCGTCCCTCTGGTACAGCAGAAAGACATTTTTTTGCCCCTCGATTTCCTTCAGGGTATCTGCAAATTCCAGGAGTCTATCCTGCTCTAGGCGCCTCATGTTTTTCAGCCTGAAATAGTCGATGTAGGTTGCCTCTCCCTGGACGATGCTTCTCATGATGCTTTTGTATTCTGCGTTCCCTTTCCGGATATCTTTTTTCAATTTCGACTTCAGTGCATCGGATACTTCCTTTACAGATTTTTGTGCGAAAAGATCGCTGTTCAGGTGATAGGTATTCAGCGGGGTTACGACGGCGAGCCTGTCTTCCTGCTCGTACACGTGATCGAAAAAATGATCGATCACATCATCCAGATATGGCGAATAATCGATCACTTCGAAAACGAGGATAAACTGGCGTGACGTCGGTTTGGGGGCAAATCTCTGCATTGCGACCTCTTTTCCCAGTTCGGATTCCTCACGCTCGATCGTCGTTTTTTTGATCAGGTAAACGGCATCGATCTTCTGTTTCACGCCGTCCTCGAAGAGCTCGAAATCGTCGATGACCAGATCGTCGATGAAAACGTCTCCTTTAAAAACACGAACCGGCACCTCGACATTGACAGCGATGGCCTGATGACGGATTTCCTGAGCCGAGAGGATGACCGCCAGCATGACCGTGATGGTTATGATGATTAGTTTTTTCATCGTGTTCCTCCTTCCATCCTTAATACGGATGAGGTCTCCCAAAACGTTTAGAAGGAGAGTACTCATCCATCAGGTGTGCTGGAAATTTTTTGAAGATCTTCAGATCAGTCGTTTTCTATGATCTTGTATTGGTAGTATTTGACGCCCCGCATTTGATCCAGCAAAAAGAGGTGGTCATTTTTGATATAAATTTCATCGACGAAATGCGCAAGGGGGATCTCTCCCAGAAGCACCCCGTCCGCATCGAAAATTTCCAGGGCGTACATGTCCGTTTCCTGGAGGTCGGTGTTGCCCTTGGTTTCTGTGGTCATGCCGGACTGGGATCCCATCGTTACCGTATAAACCCGCTCTTCTTCTTTGATCTGCCTTTTGAAGGTCACGACCCAGGTCCGGCCCTTGCTGTCGACGGCTAATGCTTCCGAGACGGAATTCATGCGGGGGGAGTGGAAGGATTTGCTGGTCGCTGTTCTTTCGATCTTCCCCTTGTCCAGGGGTTTTGTCGTGTAGTTCAAAACCCTGTCCGCCTTCCACAGCAGTTTTCCCTCGGGAGAATATTTGTCGATCCGGTTCTGAAAGGAAAATGCCAGATGGATAAAGTCGTTATCGTCCACGACAAAATGAAAGCCGTTGCCCTTCTGGTTCAGCATCCGGCTTTTGTAATCGAACATCTCTCCGAATTCCTTTTCGATGCTGCCTTCCGCATCGAACAGCCGGATCAGCTTTGGAAGCGGTTCGCTGCCTTTCCCTTCGACATCGTATCCGAGTGTGCCAGGGGTGGCCATCAGGCCGGAACTCAAGACATAAACACTGCTGACGGGAGTTTTCGTCATCGTGATGGTTTTGAGAATGCTACCCTCGGAGGAAAAAATCTGAATCTTACGGCTTCTCCGGTCGGATACGATGAGGTTCCCGTCTGCGTCGATGTCTAGTGAAATAGGGGATTGGAATTCTCCGGGCCCCTGTCCTTCTCTCCCGAAGCTGGCCATAAATTTTCCTTCAAAATCGAATTTCTGGATCCGGCAGTTTCCCGCATCCAGGATATAGATGTTGCCCTCCTCATCCAGGACAATGTCAGATGGCCTGTTGAATGCCAGATTTTCGTCCAGGGTGTTTATGTCTCCGATGGTCCGGACCAATTCGATGGCGATCGGGATATTTTTGCCCCACTTTCCTCCTTCTTCGTTATGAACGACCCGCACCCCATCCACGGATTCGATCGTTCCCTTCCATTGCGCTTTCTGATTTGTGATCGATGCCGGAGGGATAAAGAGAACTATCAGAAGCGCCGTAATTCCAGCTATAAGTTTTGTCTTCATTGCGATTCCCCTCAGGTTAATAGATTAGAGCATTACAATTCGGATGTCAAAATTCCATGATTTTTTCTCATGATATGTTTGTTTTTTGAAGAATTCGCTGGTTTAGATAGTCTAACTCAGTTATGCTATAAAATAAGGCAAAATCCATGAATCTTAAAAACGAAAAAATACGATCTACGGCTTGCATCATGATTGTTTTGAGCGTTATTGTGTTTTCCTTCATCGAATGCAAAAGTCCTGAGAGCACAGAAGAGATTGTTGCGAGTATTTACGTCAGCAATGAATGTGGCCTTAAGATAGATGTATACATGGATGGCGCGTATAAGTTTACGCTGGAATTTTTGTATTATGAGATTATCGAGAACGTCTCACCCGGGACATACGAGATCGTCGCCAAAAAAGAAGGGACCGGCGAGGTCATCGTTACCGAAATCGTCACCATCACCACGAGCGGCGAAACCTGGGTGTCGATCTTGTATTCCGCCAGCATAAATGTCGTCAATCAATACGGGGAACCCCTGAATATTTACACGAACGGCAATCTTCAGGGGGAGTTGGGAGACGGGGAGAATCAGGTGTTTACGAAAGTTCCATACGGAGAGCACGTGATAGAGGCCGCGAAGGCAAGCGACAACTCCTTTGTCGCATCTGTCACCATCAACGTCGCTGAAGAAAAGGAATACACCTGGACGATCAAGTAGCCGAAAACCTGAATGATTTGATCGGGAGGGACAGATGAGACGTCATATTTTCTTTTTAATCACAATTATGTTGGCAGGGATAATAGTTCCTGTTTCCGCCCAAACATCAACGTCCGGCAAAATTGTGCCCGAAGAGAGCGAGTTGAAAGCCGCGATCGAGCGTTATTCGGTCGACGGGCGGGCGCTCGACAGATACTACACTTTCCCTTTTTCGCCTGCACGGCGGTCCCGTTTTACGGCATTTAACAAGGAATGGCTTGGTATTTTGGACGGTTTCGATTTCGATCACATGAGTCTTGACGGACAGATCGATTACATCTTATTTAAAAACCACCTTACGCGGGCTTTGTACCAGCTTGAGAAGGAAGCGGCGCTCTATAAGGAGGCGGCTCCGTTCATCCCTTTTGCCGGTATCATCATCGGCCTGCGTGAAGATCTGCAAAAAATGCAGTGGATCGAAGGCCCTGAGGCTGCAAAAGCCCTGAGCGATCTCCAGGTCAATATCGAGAATGTTCGAAGATCTCTCGACAGCCGGGATACGGGCGTTAAAAAAACCTCGGTTAGACGTGCTGCCGGGATGACTGCGATCCTTCGAAACGGCCTGAAGGAGTGGTTCGATTTTTACAACGGATACGATCCGCTATTCACCTGGTGGGCAGCCGAGTCCTACAAAGACACCGACCTGGCATTACAGTCTTACGAGAAGTTTCTCCGGGAAAAAGTTGACGGGGCCCAACCTGGTGAACAGTCTTATGCCATTATGGATCCGGCCGGCCGCGAGGTTCTTCTAAAAGAGCTGGCCTTCGAGATGATCCCCTACACGCCCGAAGAGATCCTCGCTATCGGCTGGCAGGAGCTGGGCTGGTGCGAGAAAGAGCGGATTGCGGCGTCCCGTGAGTTGGGGTACGGCGATGACTGGCAAAAGGCTATTGAACATGTGAAATCCAAGTGTGTGGAGCCGGGTGAACAGCCCGAACTCATCCGCTTCATGGCCTTCGAGGCCATCGATTTTCTGGAGAAGCACGACAGCCTCACCATTCCACCGATGGTCAAGGATCTTATCCGCATGGAGATGATGTCGATCGAGCGGCAGCAAACAACCCCGTTTTTCACCGGTGGGGAAGTCATCAGCGTCGCTTATCCCACAAACACCGTGCCGTACGAACAGAAGGTATCGACCATGAGGGGCAACAATCCCCACTTTTCCCGGGCCGTTGTCCATCACGAACTGGTGCCCGGCCATAATCTTCAGGGTTTCATGTCCGCCCGCCACAGGAATTACCGCAGGCCCTTCGCCACGAGTTTTTTCGGCGAAGGATGGCCGCTCTACTGGGAAATGCGCTTGTGGGACATGGGATTCCAGAGATCGGCTGAGGACCGTATCGGCATGCTCTTCTGGCGCATGCACCGCTGTGCCCGAATCATCTTTTCGATGAGTTTTCATCTCGGAAAGATGACTGTCGAGGAGTGCATCGATTTCCTGGTCGATCGGATCGGCCACGAGCGGGACAATGCCACAGTCGAGGTGAAAGCCCACCTGAGCGGCAGGGCATACGGAGGAAGGCCTCTTGCTCAGATCTCTTATTTGATCGGAGGACTTCAGTTCCGCGCCCTTTCCCGGGAGATTCTGGATTCAGGGAAGATGACAGCCAGGGATTTTCATGATGCGGCGCTTCTTGAGAACAGCATCCCTGTGGAGCTTGTTCGAGCGAAGTTGATCGATCAAAAGCTCCGCCCCGATTTTACATCGAGCTGGAAGTTTTACACCTTCCAGAAGTGATCGGGAACTTTTTTTATCTCATGCGGTATTTGACGACCTGAGATTGTCCTTCTTCATCGCTCTCGACGATCCAAATGCCGTCTTTTCTCATTAGTGCTGAGCGAGGAAACACCTTCAGGCCTTTGATTTCGACTGTCCCGATAAACGCACCCTCGGGATCGAACGCATTTTTCAACCTGGGCGAGGGACCGCTAGTGCATGGTCGCGT
>Ga0180437_10010841_pt1 | contig 11047 bp, 12 predicted proteins | sample SS_ome_4_FD_132410 | JGI IMG/M metagenome (GOLD analysis project Ga0180437, IMG submission 132410) | Hypersaline lake sediment archaeal communities from the Salton Sea, California, USA - SS_3_D_1 metaG | ecosystem: Environmental > Aquatic > Non-marine Saline and Alkaline > Hypersaline >... | reverse complement strand
CTGATTCATTTCTTACTGTATATGCCCCATCGAAGTCAGCATTGTAAAAGAACACTCTGAGAGCAGTCGTGCTTTTGAAGAAAGAGTTTGTAGCCCTATCAGCAAACCAAGACCATACAAAAGACTCGTCTTCTACATAAGGGAATGTCTCGTCAAGATACGGGTCTAAGAAGGTGGTAGTATTCGTATCGAGGTTCAATGTGGGGGCAATATCATCTCTAAAATCTATGATGTCCTGCTCGTACTCACTCGCATAGAATTCATGCACGTCTGAATAGGGATCTACATATATTTCTCCATTGGCAAATAACTGACTGTTCAAGGTCTCTGCGTTATCGACTATAGTTTGAGCAAACAGAACATTAGGACCATCAATTCTCGAACATATTAGAGCAATATCAGCATCATCGGAATCAAACCTCTGAAAAACAGATCGGTTAAACAGTTTATTCCTTAGTTTAGGATCGAAAGCATGATGTATTCTTGAAAGTCGGGCAGTTGCAGCTATAACGTCGGACCCACTTATAAAAGCTCCGGGGACATTATACCCTATAACAATACACCACACATTACGAGCAGTAAGTTCTATGGAGTTATTTATAGCGTACGCAACAAGATTCAACACTTGTTGGTTGAACTCCGTTTCCGAACTAAGAATTTCTGAATTCGAGCACTCAATCCCCACAAGCTGTCCATGCACTTCCCAACTCCTGCCTGCCAACACCCCTGAATTACCAGAGGGATCGTCTGAAGTAGTCTTCAGATTATGCTTATCAGCATAATAGGCAGCAAATTGGGCACTGTCGAGATCGGACAGTCGATATACTACAATCGCATTCTCTTTGGTTATAGCCATACTTCTATATTTCGTAAAAAGAATGGCTAAACCTGCAAAGATTTATAGCGATTATCCTGTGCCCGAACTTCCGTTGGTTCCTGCTAAAGCTTTTAGCTCGGCTGTTATCTGCTCAAGATGGAAGGTAATCTTGGTTAGAGTATCAATAGGTATAGAGCCTGAAGTTCCCGAAGTTCCCGATGTACCTGATGTACCATCTTCACCGGGAGGACCTGCTGCCCCTACACCATCAGTACCACTTGTTCCCGAAGAACCACTACTACCCGATGTTCCCGGTTCACCATTGACACCAGCGGCTCCCTCAACACCATCTGCCCCACTTGTGCCTGAACTGCCACTCGTTCCTGAAACACCTGAGCTACCTGAAGTACCTGATGTCCCCGGTTCTCCCGGCTCTCCATCAAGCCCCTCAGGACCCGCAGCACCATCAGCACCGTCAGCACCATCTACTCCACTTGTACCTGAGCTACCAGAAGTACCAGAAGTACCAGAAGTCCCAGAAGTCCCTGATGTGCCATCCATTCCTCCTCCCACATTGTAATGAGAAACAAGTAGTTGATCCGTGCCTGATAGATACTCTACACCACCACACTCTACCAACGAAACAATAGCTTCCATATAACCATTCTGAGAATCGTTGAGGTGATCGGTTACAGTCACAATGGTGTAAATTCCCCAATCAAGTTCGCTCGATGCACTCACAAGTTTAATAGTGTCATCGGAACTAAATGATTGCAACCACCCCGTAACTTCCAAGCCCGTAGAATCTTCCCAAGATATTTGTATCTTCGTTATATCTTGGAAGCTTGTGTAGTCCGTATAAACTGACCGGATGGCTGGAGGGCTGTGTTGAGTATCTGTGTTATACGTTAGTACATAACTTCCCATGTCTATCCCTTTCTGCTAAAAATGTTTTCTTTCATTTTTATTAGAAAAGATAGTGACATTTCCTCTAAATAAAAAACCCCTCTCTGTAGAACAGCCAGAGAGGGGCCGAACAAAAAGTAAAGATATGAAGCATGAACAGACTTCACATCCGAGATATGTTATTTCCCTGTACTTCCTATTCCTTTCTCTCCTCTCTCAGTTTCATCTAACTCATCCACCTCTTCAAAAATAGCTCTCGGTGCAAGTGATAGCTTGATCTGAGCTATCCTATCTCCATGGCTTATCATGAGATCCTCAAACCCTCCATTCACAAGAATCACCATGAGTTCACCTCTGTAATCGGCATCGACGATACCGGGAGAATTCCTGATAGATATACCCTTCTTAAAAGACATGCCACTACGAGGGCTAACCCTAAGCTCATATCCTGAAGGAATGGCAAAAGCCAAGCCAGAATGGACCACCTTTTGAGTACCGGGCTTGATGAACACTTTCTCTCCTTCAGGAACTAAAGCGTGGAGATCAAAGGCGCAAGCATCCTTAGAGTGATACTGAGGAATAATTGCCCTTGGATCGAGCTTCTTTACCTTGACTGGGACTTCTAACCGAAATACACCTTCATCATTTACTTGTAATACACCCATACTTCTTCCTTTCTTATCCACAACGAGACCATCCGCAGGAGAAACACTGGACGCAACCTTCTGTTCTCCTTAATTCTCCACCACATTCCTTGCACGACTCCCCATGGATTTTCGTGTCATCAGGAATATACTTTTTCAATATACGGCTAACTGCCTTAGCAAAACTCAGCATGTCTCCCTTCACTTTTTCCAACTGATGTACAACAAAACTCACATCACAACCATGTCTGAGACTTGCTGAAATAAGGCGGGTAATTGCTTCTTCATCTTCGTCTATATGCTTTGAGATATCTTCAAGAATCGGATCTCCGTTCTCTTCGAGCAAAGCATAATTTCCTCTCCTCATCTTCTTGATCATTCCCGATCTAACGCTCTTTTTGAATTCTCCATCTTTGCCAGCAAACACTTCATACGGATCCTCTCCCATAACCCCTACGATAACGAAGTACTGCTTACCTCTACGAGTTGTATGGTAAACATCTGCGGGAAGAATAGAAGGTCTCTTAGGAGCCACCGTCTTTTGAATGGCACTTCTCTCTTCGTTTGTATTATCAACAAGAACACCTGTTCTGCAATCCTTACGATATACTGTTATTCCTTTACATCCTGCCTTCCAAGCTGTTTCGTAAATTTTAGCCACCTCTTCCACTGATATATCATTTGGCACATTAACAGTAGAGGAAATAGAGTGATCTACATGCTTATTAGCAGCGGCTTGGAGCTTTACCCTGTTTTGCCAATTCAAATCATCAGCACAACATCCATACCAAGGAGATTTCGTGAGGTCAGTTTCTCCCGTCACTTCCATCCATATCTTTACTGTGGGATGGAATACGTCGAAGTGCTGCCAACTATCTCCCGTCTGATCAACAGAGTCCACTCGAACACCTTCATCATCGGGGTTAACCTTTTTCTTGCGAATGTACGACTGCTGAAAACAAGGTTCAATACCTGAAGTAGTTTGAGTAAGAATGGAAACAGATCCGGCAGGAGCAGTTGTAAGACAGGCGATGTTTCTTCTGCCATGTTTGTTCATGTCTTTATACAACTCAGGATCTTCTTCTTTTATGCGGAGAAGAAATGGATTCTTCTTTTCCAACTTAGGATCCCAAGCTTTGAATGGTCCTAACTCCTTCGCCATTTCTACTGACGAACGATAACAACCAAGTTTCAAAGTCTTGTATATGCTATCCACAGCTTGAATACTCTTTGGAGTACCATACTTAATTCCTATAGCGGCGAGGGTGTCACCAAGAGCAGTGATACCTGTCCCTGTTCTTCTACCTGCTTCACAAGCAAATTTCATCTTGGTCCACAGTTCCAACTCAACCCTCTTCTTCTCGTCAGGTTCGGGATCGTTTTTAATCTTCTCAATGATAAGATCTATTTTTTCTACCTCAACATCAATCAGATCATCCATAAATCTCTGAGCAACTTGGGCATCCTGATAAAAAGCATCGTAGTCGAAGTAAGCATCTTTCTTAAAGGGGTTGACAACATACCCCATAAGATTGAGAAGAAGTAAACGACAAGAATCATAAGGACAAAGAGGAAGTTCTCCACAGGGATTGGTAGAAGTGGTCTTAAAACCGAATTCGGCATAGCAATCGGCAGGTGACTCTTCCAAGATTCTATCCCAGAACAGAAGACCGGGTTCAGCAGTAGCATGTGCATTCTCAATAATCTGCATCCATACTTCTCTTGCATCTACCATGTTACTATACTTCTTTTCCTTATCCGTCTTCGCATCGACAGGGAATCTTTGTTCGTACTTTGTCCCTTTCTTTACTGCCTCCAAGAATTCATCTGAAAGACGGACAGAAATATTTGCTCCCGTAACCTTATTCAAATCTCTCTTACAGCGTGCAAAGCTGATAACTTCGGGGTGATGGACAGAAAGAGTAAGCATTAAAGCTCCACGCCTCCCTTGCTGCCCTACTTCTCTGATCGAATTACTATATCTCTCCGCAAAAGTAATTGCTCCCGTACTTGATCGAGCAGCATTAGTGGTAGCACTTCCTGAGGGGCGTAGATGAGATAAGTCCGTACCGACACCACCTCTTCTCTTTGAGATTTGCACAATCTCTTGATCTGTATTACAAATACCCCCATAAGAATCGAGAGGACTCTCGACGACATAACAGTTGGATATAGTAACGAATTGGAAGGGGTTACCCACACCATACATAGGAGAACCTTGAGGAACTATCCTTCGGAATCCTTCTATGTAGTTATAGATTTCTTCTTCGGTTAGAGGCTTCTTAAATTTCTTCTTCTCTACCTTGTGGATCTCGCGGGCAAACCGCCTAAACATTTGTTCAGGTGTACATTCCAGCAATTCTTTTTCATTGTTTTTGAGAGCATACTTACCAAGGAAGGTTGATGCGGGAAGTTCTTCTCCATTGAAATACTCTACGCTTTTCTTAAATGCTTCATCGTAATCATAACGTGGAGCATTCTCATAATCTTCACAGTTCACCTGTAAATCTCCGTTAAAATATCAACATGTTATCGCTTAATGTTTAGGAGGTAGAACTACGAACCCAACAACATCTTTAGTAAGGTTTCTCTGTTGTACTTTCTATCCCCAACGATTTTCAGAGCCTGTTCTAAGGTGTGCTTTTCCTTGAAGATTCTGTTCTCTGAACAATCTATGATTCTTCTTTGCCCATGTGAACGGGCTATAAACCTCAAACCTTTCACACAATTTGGAAGAGTGTGAGGTTTGTGCATGGGATTCACCCCATAGAAATCTGTATTCCCATTTGGATCGTTTCTACAATCCATTCCCAATAGCACAATGGGGTTACAACCTAAAGCATGAACAAACTGATATGTAACACTGCCACTGCTGCCTCTTCCGTAAAGCGTCTTTATATTATCGGTTAATCTTGGGTCTTTTCCTTCAAGTTTGAAGGCGTAAAATCCACCTCTTGTATCTGCTCCTCTTCTTACAAACTTGAGTGCCTTAGTTTCCATGACTCTCTTCTTTTCTTGAATCCATAAAGCAAGATCTTGCCATATGAGCACAGTAGGATCGTACAAAAAGAAGATACGATTTATGCCGACAGTAAAATACCCGTCGAGTAAAGAGAGATTCTGTTTACCTATAGAAGGACCATTTCCCAAGATAAAACAAGGAACGTCCTTCATCCTGCCACCCCACTCTCCGGGGTCTTTATAGGCCATCTTACCTCTATTTGCTTTCACTCTATTTGCTCTTCTCATTATGCTAAGAACTTCTCCCATGACTTAGGCATTTTCATCTTGGGATCGATCATTAACCTTGAGTATGTTGGCTTCGTAGGCTTCTTGAGCAGCTTCAAACCGGCCTCATCGGGAGTTCTATCTCCCTTCCTACGGTTAATTTCCTTAGAGCACACCACCAAGTTATCCCACGAATTCTTACCACCTCTTGACTTAGGGATAATGTGGTCAATGTCTGCTTCACTTGATCTCACTTGCCTACCTGTGTACTGACAGATGTACTTATCACGGATGAAGACATTTCTCTTCGTAAGGCGTACACCTCTCTTATGAATCTTGTCATACTTCAATAGGACGACAACTTCAGGTATCTTGATAAGACTACTTGTTGTCTGGACTCCTTCCTCGCCTTCGGCGACAGGAAGTTTTGCCCATGCTTCCCAACTATATGTAGAAAAGTCGGAAGGTAGAACAACTGATGCTCTTTCTGCGAATAGCAACTTAAAAGCTCTCTTTACTGAAACCACTCTGATAGGCATCCATAGCTTATTCAGAACTAATACTCTCCTTGTAAGAACAGACATTGGTTTATTCCCTCGTTACAAATTTATTTATTTCATTTATGAACTCTTCATTATCATCTATAATCTTGACTTCTATTAAATGACTGTAGCGGTTACTGATATCCCAAGTGATATAAGCAACAGCTTTCTTATCCAATTCTCCGGGATCGATCCCCAAGCCACAAACTGTAACCGAGGAGATCTCGTCTTTTAGTGCTTCTTTGAATGCTGAATCTAATGCTTTCTGTACATCAAAAACAGAAGTGAAATCGCTTTGCAATCTCTTTATGACAGCATGGTATATTTTCTGCAAACCTCTTCTCTTCAGTCTGCCGGGACCCGTAGAGAAGCAAGTTCCAACTTCTACTCTATTAGTCGAAACAAAAGCCTTTGCTTCTTTAGAAATTGAACCCATACCATCTTTGCTTACTCTCGCAGCGATACCTTTCAGCATTGATCCTTTCGTGTTAGCCGGAATAACCAGTCCTTCTGATTTCGGGTAACACGGATTCGCTTTTTTCACTACTATTGTGTTCATCTCAAAAATTTTCAAAAAATCTTAAATTAGGGGTTGACGAAACCGGAAACCAACATACACTACTCGATAGGAGTATCAATAGGTTGCGATAAGTATCGATAGTGCACGTACTTTAGTAGGGAAAGTATTGATAGTATTGAAAGTACCAAGTAGATTGTAATATAAATATTACAATACCCGTCAGGGACGAGTATTACTTTCGCTGACAAGCTCTTCTTTTTCATCATGTCTTAACCTCTAAGAGAAGAAAGAAGGGGAAAATGTTAGTATATCGGACCTGTACTATTGCACTGTTCGATAACCTCTGTAATGTCCATGCCGAAGTATTTTGGATTACGAGCTACTTTATCCTTCAGCCTTGGGATACATCTTTGGTGGATCTGGCTGATACGAGACTCAGACATATCCAATCTTCTACCGATAGCTTCCATTGTCAGACCTTCGTAGTAGTACATATAGATTATTCGCTTCTCTATACGGGAGAAATTCTTGCTTATGAGTTTGTTTAAGAATTCCCTACGAAGGACTTGACTATCGGGAGAGGATGAATTGTGATCTATGAGGGATTCGTTTGTATCCAGCTTCAGATCTTCTTGTTTGCTTTCGCTTTGGATGTTAGACCCGTCAAGACTTGAGAAAGAGATAGGGTGGAACTTTTGGGTGTGCTTAAGATATTCATCCCCATCAAACCCTGCTCTCTGAATGATCTCATACTCTTTCGCTTTACCACCTTTTTCGGACTCGATATCTGCTCTGGCTTGTTCGAGCTTCTTGTGGTTTATCCTTACGCTCCGAGGAACTATGTCTTCTTTCCGTACTCCATCTATCATGCTTCCTTTAATTCGGAAAGAGGCATAGTGTACGAACTTAACACCTGCATCCAACTCGAACTTTTCTATTGCATCAAATAATCCTTCAACTCCAAAGCTACTTAGTTCTTCGGGAGTTACGTTCCATTCAAGAGCCTCAGCTACTTTCCATGAGATCTTCTCTACAATCGGATAGTAAATAAGTACCAGTTCGTTCCTGAATTTTTGTCTTGTCTCGTTTGTTTTTGCTTGCTTATACTTCTTCCATAATGCCAAATGCTCAATTTTTGCTTTTCTCATACACTTCCCCATAGTTATGAGAACCCCTTATTGTAACGGGTTCTTCAGTTTTTTGTATCAAAATCTTTTTCGCTTTTCACATTTTTTTTCTGCTTGAATTCAAAAGTGGAATCTGCTATAGTGCTTCCAAAATCTTTGGTCCCTGACCGTAGCTAACTTGCCAGAACCCCAGAATTTGGCTCATATAAGGTCAAGACCGTAGAAGTAATTGCATGAAAGGAAAGAAGCATGATTGACCTCAAAAATCGTAAGTCCATTATTTACAGTATCTTAGATAACGACCTCTATAAGTTTACGATGCAACAAGCTGTGTTGGAGCTATTTCCCGACGCAGTGGTAGAGTATCGTTTCAAAAATAGGGGAACTCACAGATTCCCACCTGAATTTCTATCTCTTCTTCGTGCCGAAATCGATAAAATGGCTGATTTACGGCTCACAGAGAGAGAATTCGACCATTTGAAGACAATTCCTTTTTTCAAACCCGCATATTTGGCATATTTGAATAATTATCAGTACGATCCGTCCGAAGTACGCCTTAACAGAGACGAAAATGGGGATCTCGAAATCCGTATCGTTGGCAAATGGCATTCCACAATCCTGTGGGAAGTACCCCTCATGGCTATAATCTCCGAGCTTTTCTTCCAAAAAGTAGATACGGAGTGGGACCATAATCTCGATAATGCGAAAAAGAAGGCTTACGATAAAGGACTCAGACTCGCAGATGCAGGGTTGAGTTTCGCTGACTTCGGCACTCGTCGGCGGAGAAGTCTTGAAGTTCAGATGAAAGTCGTTGAGGGGCTGAGAGACGGTGCTAAAGAAAAATTCGTTGGCACAAGTAATCTTCTTCTTTCTATGTTGTACGGACTTCGGTGCATTGGCACAATGGCACACGAATGGTCTATGGGGATGTCGGTTCTCGAAAGTCTTCGACAGGCAAACTTCTATGCTCTACAGAATTGGGTGCGTGTTTACAACGCCGACCTCGGCATTGCACTAACCGACACCTATGGACTCAAAGCTTTCCTAACAAACTTCAACAGAAGACTCACCAAACTTTATGATGGTGTCCGACATGACAGTGGAGATCCGTTTGAGTTTACAGAGAGAATTATGTCTCACTACCGAAAGTATGGTGTAGACCCTGCTACCAAAACAATCGTTTTCAGTGATGGACTAAATACTGATTCGGCTATTGAGATTTTCAAGAGATTCGAGAATAAGATCAAAATGGCTTTCGGTATTGGGACTCACTTCACAAATGATTTTGAGGGTAGTCCTGCTCTTAACATGGTTATCAAACTATGGAGTGTTTTCTATGTCCCCGTTGTGAAACTGAGTGAGACTCCGGGGAAAGTAATGGGTGATCCCGATGCCGTTCGGGTAGCCAAGTGGACATTCCTTAATACTCCATTGGATGAGAAATGAGAGATATACTCGAAAACTTGGAATCCGCAGCAGAACGTTGGGCAGAAGATAATATCAAGGATGGTAAGTTCTTCTGTGCAGGATGCGAAAAGTGGCACGACTTAGATCATGGAGTGCCTTCAACAAATTCACCTTATGCACTTCCGATCTGTATGGAGTGTGCAGGAATAGATGATGCCCAAGAGAAAATGGTACAAGACAAACAGTCCACTGACCGACATGGAGATTCTCCAAATCGGGTTCGTGAAGATGATAGTGTTTGAACAGCAAGACGGGAGACTTGGGTTCCGAGTCGGTTTTGCTGAATTAAACACTGATTACGACAACTCTCTAAAGTTAGAGTTTAGCAGTTGTCTTTCCAGTACAATAAAATCGAGAGATGAAATGAAGAGACAAGCTATTAGGAACGTAAAGATGAGACTTCGTTCCATGATTAATGGTTTGGAGATAATGGAACAAGGCTCTGTAAAAGAAACACAGCCTTCACTACTTTAAGTTAAGAAAGGAAAGAAGAATGCAAGACGCAAGAGCAGAATGTGACAGAGTGGCGAAGTGGATGAAAGATTATGCCGACAGATATGGGATAAAAGGATTTGTTGTTGGTATGAGTGGAGGTATTGACTCTTCTCTTATTGCCTGTCTCGCTAAGGATGCTGTAGGCAAGGATTCCGTCATGGGACTTGTCGTTCCTTGTGATTCAAGAGAAGACATGGCAAAAGATGCAAAAGAGTTAATTAAGAGACTCATGCTTGCCAATTCCAATTCTGTCGATATCTATGAAGTATTTGATGCTTTTGTTGAAGTTCTGAAGAGAAGCATCGGAGAGCTTGATAGGATAGTATTGGCAAATCTCAAAGCTCGGCTTCGCATGGCAGCTATCTATGCCGTTGCCAACAAGTACAACTATCTCGTCGCGGGGACGGGGAACCTATCTGAGTTGGCTATCGGCTATGTTACGAAACATGGTGACGGTGCTGTGGATATCGAACCTGTCGGCAACTACTACAAGCACGAAATCTATGCGATGGCAAAGATGTACGAAGATGTTATCCCCGAAAACGTGTTCAAAAAGAAACCGTCTGCCGATCTATGGACAGATCAGACTGACGAAGGGGAAATCGGTATGACCTACCCTGAGTTGGATGTCGTTCTTGACGTGATTCTCAATCAGAGGTTTGGGCAGCTTTTGGATATCCCCAAAGGCAGGGTTGAAAGAGTTGCTCAATTAATGAGGGGGGCTGGTCACAAGAACAATCCTCCTCAAAGGTGTCCGAGAGATGGAAGTTAAGAAAGCAACTGAACCTAAGAAACGGAAGAAGTTTAGACCGTTTCAGATCCGATGGAAGGAGCCTCTTGGAGATCCTGAGTGTCCTTACCTTTACAGGTGGACATTCATTTTCTTCAATTTCTCGATTCGCATCCATCATTGGATTAAGTCTGATGATCGACGATTCTTCCATGATCATAGTTGCAACTTCATCTCGATCATTTTGAGAGGAAGGTATAAGAACGTTATCCCTGACGAGGATAGTCCTGACGGGAAGAAAGAGATTACTGTTAGGGCAGGTTCGATGTGGAAGTCCAATGCTCTCCAAAGGCATTACTTGGATATCCCCGAAGGTGGAGCTTGGACGTTACTCCTGTGTGGTAGGCCGTACCATAAGTGGGGCTTCTATGTCAACAACCATAAGTGGAGACCGTTGAGATACTTCCATAAGTACGGCATTATCCAAACGAAAGATTATCAGTAATTTTTCAATTTTCTGCTTGACAGCGAAAGTTGAAAGGATATAATACAAAAGTTGAGTATGGCAGTG
>Ga0180437_10010840_pt1 | contig 11048 bp, 8 predicted proteins | sample SS_ome_4_FD_132410 | JGI IMG/M metagenome (GOLD analysis project Ga0180437, IMG submission 132410) | Hypersaline lake sediment archaeal communities from the Salton Sea, California, USA - SS_3_D_1 metaG | ecosystem: Environmental > Aquatic > Non-marine Saline and Alkaline > Hypersaline > Sediment... | reverse complement strand
GTAACTGAAAAATCAATTCCTAAATCTACCAATTCATAAGCGATTTTAGTTTTCATATAAAATCCGGCGTTTGAGAAAAGTTTTCCTTCTTCTGTAGTGTAGGTACTCATATCGATAGCATTATGAATTCTCACATCACTTATAGGTTGTGAGATGCCGATATCCTCAAAGGAGCATTCTATTTCCTTTTTAAGATCGCCCTTTATGTATTTAACATAAAAATCCCAGTGATAGAAAAATGGCGCTTCTTCTACGGGTTTTTCCCGGAGATCACTCGATGGAATCATCCATTCACGGTTGCTAATATCAGTACCGGAATCATCCTCGATGCATTTAAAGGAGAGTTGTGATACCCAAAGCTTATTTTCACTCTCTGTCGAGTAATCATTCTCCTTTCTGGTAAGAACCAAATCCGCAGGTGGAGGGAGAAGAGGCTTCCACACAGCGGAAATTTTTACCATCGGTAGTATTTTAGAAATCCCAACCTCAAGTATTTTTTCTGCATTACTAGGATTGTTAAAAAAATCCATATTCCTTGAAAAACCTACTGAGGTTCGTACCATACCTGCAATAGTTTGTGGTAACGGCCAGCTGAGCGAATTTCCGCTATATACCCCAAATTCACCGAAAGGGCGACCATCCCGTAGGATTAAAAGTTCATCAGATGTCAATCTGTATCTCATTTTTCAAATCTCCTCTGCTCATGCTCCTGACCTCTGCAATCTGTCGGGCAATAACCAGATCGTCCGCAAGTCTACGAATAGAGGTCTGTTTCAGAAGCAGTTTCTTTAAAGCCTCACTATGTTCTTTCTGATTAAAAATTTTCAATACCAAGGAAGCTGCAGCATTGAGTGGAATAATCGTTTTACCGTCTTCCGAAATGTTAAATATTAATTCATCCCCGGCATCTCGTGATGCTCGACGAAGCTGATATCCAAGTGTTGAGGGGAGTATGTCCGATTCATAGAAATCACAAATCGCTGTAAATCGCGTAACAATCCCCTCTATATCATTGGAATCCCATTTCCCATAAGCCGTCAGCTCTAGTCCACTTCTCTTATGTTGAACAAACGCAAGCGCATCACGCCCAGCTTTCGATTTGGCTATACTCTCTGCTTTTCGTGCAAGATTGAGTGCCCTATCAAGCGGTTCAGTGTGATGAACAATTGCAATTCCAATACTAAAAGTGGGTATAACACTATCAATCCTTAGTTGATTAAATATTTTCCCCATCGACTTTGAAAATTCTTTTCTTATTGCATCTGTGCATTCAATAACAGTATGTAAAGGAACGTAAGCCATCACATCGTCACCGCCTGCATAAATTAGGGAACCATCAAATTTTTCAAGGATTGTACTAATATTTTCTGCAAATGTGTTAAGATGCTTTGAAAAAATACCATGCCCCTCCGCATTCTCTATCTTAGTAAGTGCGGCTCCCATACGGTCACCATCACCTACCAGGATGCAGGCATATTTATTGGGCTCACCGGCTGCTTTTGAATTGGTCAGCTTTTTTAATTTAGCATATGCGGTGTCACCGATATCCTTTTTATTCGCATATAGAAATTCAGGTAGAACTGTTAACGCTCCATATTTTGGCCGGTATCGCGACATCCATTTAGGTGGTCTGTATTTATCACTTGATAACTCACGTTCAAATTCCTTTAAATACCTCAAAAGTACTGTATTTTTTTCAACGCCCTTTAAATATGGAATCAAGGCAATATCAGTAAGATCATCAAAATGCATTCTTTTTTGCTCACCACTAATCGGATAGAATCGCTTGATACACCCTAGGGAATCGAGTCGCTCATTCTTTTTAAGAAGACCTCGAATCTCTTCCTGTTCTTCGCCAAGGACGGCTTCTCTCATTCCATCAAGACTATTCTTCGGAATACCTGTACCGTCCCATTGTGGGGCTTCAAATTCCCGGAGATTTTTTCTTCCTGCTAAGAGTTTCTCTAACCTTGATTTTGCGGCTTTATAATCATCTGTTAATTCAACCCAAGCCGCAAAAAACTCCCCAAAATCAGAGATTTGTTTTTCATAGAGACTCTTGTTTATCTTAATTTTTTTTATCTCCAAAATTTTCTCAAATGCTCTTTCCGCAACCATGTTTCGATGAGCCATCCAGGTCTCTTTCACCTTAGCTATAATCTCGGCAGGGGTAGTGTTAATTTCAATCTTTGCTAAAATTTTATTTGCCACAATAAGCGAAGAACCGCATTCCAACTCCTCTTTCGATTGGATAAAAGGAAAAATGAGTTCAGCACCCTGCTCGTTTAATGTCCTGGCCACAGTTTTTGAAAGCTCTGAAAGAAGATCCGAACCAAACCAGAGGTCACGGAGTTTACGAGCCGATGCAATGAAATCCTGTACGGGTCCTATAGTCACCTGTATGAGGTATTTCTTCATATTACCTCCTTCAGATTTAAATAGTCACAGAGATAATCAACAACTGTTTTATTCTCAACTGGAATATTTCTATTTATTTTTTTTCCTGAATATCTCTCAGGCAATTCTTTATAAGAAAGGCAATATATTATATCACTTCCATTTTTTAATACAATATTATCGGGGAACTTCTGTTTTAATGATAAGCACACTTTTAATATGCTACCGTTAGATAATTTTATTACTTTTAAAATCACTGGGGACGGCCATCGTCCTTCCTTATCCCCATCAATAATGGGTTCAAGCATAAATTTACCAACAGGATCTCCCTGCCCGTCTCGATTATTGAATTCTGTTTGAATAGGTAATCCGAAAGCTGCCCTGGGGAACCAAATACCATCGGGATGATTTGGTGCGTGATCAGCCTTGTATTGTTTCGTAATAATCTTAATTGCATCTGGTTCCGGCCAATATGACCTTCCTGGTCTATTTGTAGCTTCAGGTGGTGTGCGTTGTTGTCGGAATTTACCGTACTGTTTAAGTAAATCATGCCAACAATCATTGGGATTTCCTTGCCCACCGGAAACTGCCAATGTTGCACCAGCTATTCTTGGATATTTAAGAGTGACCTCTTCATCCTTAAAGTTTCTAATAAATTCGAGAACTTTCGCTTCATTATTAAAATCAAGCAACAAATCTTCACAGTAGATCGAACCCGTTCCCCTCCTGGTTCGTGCACCGATTCCCCCAAAGAGAGTCCACAACTTTAACGTATTGATTATATCGGTTTCAAGATAATCAGGATATGAGACATGTAGAATAAATGACATCTTTTTAATAAAATGTATGTCACTTGTTGAACCATTTTTTTCTGCCTGTTTTACATGCGATGTGATTGGAAATAAAACATATCCAGGAATAACACTATCATCAACCGCAAAATTGTTTTTCATTGTTGCTTCTACAATCGCACCTTCAGGGATTTTTATATCAGTAATTGCTATAGAAACTGGTGATTTAATTCGAATTTCTTCACCATCAGAATCAACAGTTGTTCCCCCCCAAATTTTATTCTCGTTAATTAACAACTGTTGCGGTTTTGTCTCATCCTGCATCGTTCGCCACCAGAACCGTAGTTGGCCCTTTACTGATTGACCACGGACAGGATTTTTAAGGTCTAATTTCCAACTCTCAGCATCACCGCCAAACATGGGAGTGATTAACTCAAATTGATATTCTTCCCTAACAATCTCACTGTGGTCTTCTTGTGAAAATTGCCTAGGAATATCACAAATTGGTTTTCTTCTCATATATCCTCCCACATATAAATATTAATCCGCTCCTACATGTGAATCGATTTGACCTGATCCCACATTAACTAGATTTAAATTATCTGGGCTACCACCCTTCCACCCTCACCTTCCCCAATCCAAACACCGTCCCCTTGCCTACATGCAGTATTTCACTTGTTCGAAGAAGTTGTACGAACGGCTTCAAGTTGCCGTCCAGAACCATCTCACCGAAGAATCCGCCGATGTGGAGGGTTGTCTTCTGCATATTGCTGTATCGCGTCCAATCGTCCCAGTATAATTTTTTTTCAACGATCTTGATGTCATCGGCCTTTTCCAATAATTCATGAAAATCCCAGTCCAGCTTGGCATCGGACACATGAAAATGGGCTATCTCTAATGTTCGTCTCAACATTTTGAACACCAGTGTACGAAACGGAAAATCCATGGTCAATTGCTTGTCTACTTTGATCCTAGTGGGTGTCATGAATCTCAATTTTAGAGGCGCTTGCATTCTCCCGTTCTTTGGTAGCAGGCTGGGCTTTGCCATTTGACACAGGCACTTGGTATGACAATCGTAGAGGAGCTTCCATTTTTTGTTCATCCAATCCACCTGTTTAAGCTGAAAACGATGGTTCCGTTTGGTGAGACCCCTTTCCGCTGCCATGGCAAATGCAAAGATGACATACGGATGAAGCTCGCACGCCTTCCCAAATAGGGTGGTGTAAAATTCCAGTGCATCTCCAGTCTTGTACTCCTGTTTTGTGTCTGGAGCTTCGATGACGAACGGTCTGGGCGACGTTTTTAGGCCATGCATGAAAGGCGGCGGATCGCCCTCTATGAAGGTTTCAAAGATTCGTGTATACACGCACTGCTGGCGCAGCATGCATGCCCCGCATACCTGTTCACGGCCCATCACGCAGACTGTACGCTTTAGGGCATGGCCGAAAGCACCCCGGAGCATAGAGCCCTTGATGGGATGAAGCCACGCCTCCTCCTGTGCTGTTAATACGAAGCGAAGTTTTAAGTAGGGAATATCGGGTAAAACGTAATTCATAGTATGCTCCTGGATGATTTGTTTAGAACGTGATGTTTCTAATTCTTAGGAGAATCTTTTCACGCTTACTTTATAGATAACAAGCTTTTCATACAGTGTATTAAACTCATTTATAACCAAACATCACAATGTAAATGATTCCAGCGGCTTACCACATTTCCAAACGCAGTGAAATGCGCCGCGGAGACAGTATTGCCGTCCGAAGCTGAATGAGAATGAAAGAACGAACTAGTGCGAGCGCGCCCGTCAGCAAATATAGATTATATGTTTATAAGTTACAGTACAGTTCATAGACATAGAAAACCGCTACGACTGGTGTTTTTCTAGATATCGCAACCCAGATAAAAAATAGCCTATTTAAAATTGGCGCAAATTAGGTCTACTAATCCTTTGTACCTGTTTTCGTCAAGGTATTTAATGAGGACCTGCCATCTCGAAATGTTGCTCCGATATGGTTTAATACATAGGCCATTAAACATACCCCTACCGGGACCTTTGTAGAGCCCACGCCAACAACTGTATTGAGAACGCTAGCTACAGCTGTGTATAAACTACCACTTCACCATTGTATTAATCACGCAGTAAAGTGTTTCAGGTCATAATACAGACTCTTTTATTTAAAGAATGATGTTTTACATATTATTCTTGACATCGCCATGAATATCCTTTCTTATCTATTTTGTTTTCGTTTTTCTATAGCTAAAACGACAATTATGATTGTAAGTATTTCATATAAAAAAATGTATAATTCCATTCCGTAATCTTCTACAATAGACTTAAAAATGCTATCTTTAAATATCGGTAAACCAACCTGTAGCAATAAGAAAAGTAGTATGGCAATTAATGCATCTCCAGCTCTCGCGGATGATTCAGAATCTGACTTTTTCCTTGATAAGCTTCTTGTTAAAAAATATACGACAAAACCGCCAATAATCGTTATTACCCATGGATTATTTAATAATGACATGCCTTCGCCGTTCTTATAATAAATTTAAATATTAGTTTATTATTACTTAGATTACGATCCGACCTTTTTAATTTCCACGTATTTTAAAAGCGAATTATTCCAAAATAACATCAGACAATTCTTTTGCATCTTGAAATGAACGAACGGTTATATTCGCACTGTTTAATAGTTTTAATGAGCGGCAAGAGCCGTCCAAAGCAGAACAAACAAATGAAAAAAGAATCGTCACGGCTGCGTCCCGAGCAACCTTAGGTTGGGCGCCGATTTCAGAGAAATTACTATCGATTTAACAGCGATCAACTATCTACTATATTCGCACATGAGTATTGTTGCAGGACCGTTTTGTGATCCTAAATAATATAAGCCCCACGGATTAGAATGTCCATGTACAGAAATCTGTATAATATTGTTATATTCTGACGCGAGTTGTAACTCTACTACTCTATTTGGGGGAACATCAATAGCACCGCCTACAATGCCCGAAGGTCTATCAGGGGATATTCCCCTTGCCAATAATCGTACAAGGATTTTTTGAGCAGTCCCTCCAATTTTTAACCTTAATTTATTACCTTTTTCGAAATCCATCATCGTTGATAAATCCAACCAACCAGACCCCCATCTGCTTGAAACTCCTAATTCCCCATGTATCCTATGATATCGAACTTGATTTTCTTCTTCTGATTCAATCGCTGTTGATTGATTTTCTAAAAGTTCTGCTTTAAGTAATGTTGCTGGTCCGTTTTGAGCACCTAGATCGTATAGATTCCATGGACTTGAATGTCCATGTACGGAAATTTGAATAATATTATTATAGTCTGTATCGAGTTTTAACTCCACTATTCTGTTTGTTGGTACATCTATAGCACCCCCCACAATTCCCGAAGGTGAATCAGGAGATATTCCTCTTCCCAATAATCTCACAAGAATTTTCTCGGCAGTTCCTCCAATTTGTAATCTTAACTTGTCTCCCTCCTTAAAATCCATCATCCTCGATAAATCCAACCAACCAGATCCCCATCTGCTTGAAACTCCTAACTCTCCCTGAAGTGTTTCTGCGGCAAGATTCTGAGAATTCATTGTGAATACAATGAAAACCAGCAAGAGATTCTTAATTAAGTCCTTCACGATGACTCCTCCTTTTTAAGTTTCAGTTAACCTCAATTCTGAACTTTGTATCTATATCTTCATCTATTTGATGGTCAAAACCTTTTGGTAACCGCCTACAAATTTGATCTATTAAATTTTTTAGAGTCGCATCTTTATAAAAGAATCGAATTGAAGGATTATCTTTCTTGTGTTCATTTACTGAGAAACTAACCATTTTAATTTTCAATTTTTTAAGGTCTGAGAGAGATTTACGACAATTTACAGCTTCATTCATAAAATCTTCGTTATAGTATATTAACAATTCATATCTATCATTTTGCTCTTGTTTTTTGTTTTTATGAATTGAATCTGATTCTGTATTGATAGTTATTGTTTTTGTTGTATCTTTGTCTCCATCATTAGTATGTGATAATTGTTTTGGCTTTTCTATCTCGGGTGACTGAGAAATTTTAAAAACCAAAAAACCACCGGCTACGGCAATAAATAGACCAACAATTATTTCTTTAATAGGATCCCTATAATTTTTAATGAATTTATTAATCTTGTTTTCTTTAATTCCAACCAGTGACAATAGATGAGGGTGATTCACATCCTTAAAAATATATTCAGTGCCGATTTTTGTCAGAATTTCTCGTTTTTCGAGTATATGAAGGAATTTGTTTAGTATTATATGAAATTCAGAAAAGTCATTTTGCGGATAAATATTCTTTAATATCCGTAAAAGATCAAAGCTTGAGAAAACATACGAAGGATCTTTAATAGCGTCATCTCTCGCTATTTTCAAAGCTTTTTTGATATATTCTTCATTTTCCATAAGAGTAAATTATCTATCTATTTGGCGGTATAACGTTTCTAATAACAGGTTTGGCCAAACTAAAAATTTAAATCAACGGAAAATTAAAATTGTCATTACTGCACATCTTAAATCCAACTGTGCAAACTTATAGTAAAAGCTTTTCTAATCGTTGGCATAATTAAAACCTGAAAATGACGCGTTACGGCCGAATCCAGTTCATTAGTGTGTTATATGATTTAACTTACTAAATTATTGATTTAAACCTATTTATTAATTCGTCAATTTTTGATGTCTTCTTATCGGAAGTTATCTTCACGCCACTTTTTAGTATTTGCCAAATATTCGACTCTATATTGACCAACTCATTTTGAGTATGTGAAAAAGAATTATTGGGGTCGATTGATCTTCCTAATGATAAATATTGAATAAATTGGCGATTTGACAATAGATTGTTAAAATATAATTTACAATCCAATATTTTCTCAGAGATTGAAATACAATTTATAAGTTCATTGTTAGAATCATCATCTTTATTTTTATCAACTTGTAAACTAATTTGGAAAATGTCTTCATCATCAGCTAAAATTGCTTCACCTTGATCATCATCATTTTTAAAGATATTGTAAAATGTCAAGAATGTAATTGGATTTGAAAGATTTATTTCCTCCTTACCGATTGCAAAGGGGAAGATTACCGATACACCCTCCCCAAGGATTGCACGATTTGCTTCAAATGTTGAGACAATTGAATTATTTAATTTGAGAACGCCCTGACAAAAAACACCGCCAAGTATTATTGAGTCTTGGATGATCGCATGATTTGCATATAAATTGCCATAAATAAATGAATTAGATATGTTAATCTTACTAATATATAAATCTGAAAGAAATCGAACCTTATATGGCGTTTTTTCGATTATTAACGAATCGGGTGTAGAAAAACATGACTTGAATGTAACGTTTTCTTTTGAATTTGAATTGGACAGATCACCTTTAATTGTAGCTGCACCACGACAATATACTGCATTTTCTACACAAATATTTGAACCAATACACGATAATGAGCCACACCAAATACCGCCTTTTATATAAGCACCACTCTTTAGATAAACATCTCTCCACATTTCTATTCTTTTCCCGGGTAATATATTTCCATGATGCTCATCAGAAACGACATATCGAGTACTATCATGAATATTATCTGTTCTCATTTAAAGAATGACCTTATACTTAAAATACTATTTAAACCATATAAATATTTCTACAGTCATTATGAAATCGAGCTATCTCTTCTTCTGGCACACTATGATGGATACGCAATATGTATTCAATTTTATTCAGTTCATTCCTGTCGAGAGATTGCATTTTTTCAGTACTAATTATTCTAAGAGCTTCGCGTTTGAGTTCAACAATGTTTTTTTCATCAATAGATATATTATCTTGGTTTTTATCGAAATTAAAAAATATCTTTGTTTCTTTCTCTCCAGTTTCAGAATCCTCAATTACAGCAAACCAAAAAGGAATTTCATGTTTGCCTTCTTCGACTTTTTCAGTAGATAAAGAAGAAGCTTTTTGGTAACATTCTTTTCGTTTATCGATAAATTTCTCAACAACTTCATTTGCTTCATTATAACCCTCAAATAAACATGAAGAACGAGCAATAGCAGATTCAGAAGTGTGTTTTGCTAATTCTTGCCAAAAAGGCACAGAAATAAAACTAAATTTATCTTGTATTTGATTTGGATAAATGTTGTCTGTGATTTCAAAAACATGGCCATCTAATTGTTTTAAAAATGAACTATGCTCTTCTGCTATACGATTTGATAACTTTTCATATCGCCCCAGAACTCGTTTCCTTGAGTCTTCAAACTGGTGCTTTTTTTTCTCTAAATGATCTTCAATTAGCCTTGCTTTACGTTCTGCAACTCTAATATTTGCTTCTCGGGCTTTCATTTGAATAGCGACTTGTCCAGAAAAATGAGATCTGAATTGATTTATTAAACGTTCTTTCAAATCTTCTAAAATCCTAGGGATTGAGGGGAGTACCTGAAGTGGTTGAATGATTTGTTTGAAATCATAATGTAACCAATTACTGATTCTCTCAGCTGTTCTCGCAATCGAGTTTATTTCAGGAGACTCTACTTTCATCTTTGATGGAAAATTTACTTGAACTCTTTCGTCCATGGCGACGCCCTATGCTTTAATTTAAACTTAATTTTTTCCGTTCTGTATCGATTGTTCTTCTGCCAATTACACTTCCCATAATATCATGAGATAAACGTTTAATTGATTGCAAAGGATGTAAAATTGGATTTTCATCATAAAGGTTAACATTCTGCTTCTTTGCCATAGCAGCATGTATTGCATTACCTTGAGAAACCGTTCTCGAAATATTGTCTAAACCTTTTTTACTGATATCTGTATTACGATTAACAGCATTACTTACAGAACTAAATCCTTGATTCATAGTGACAGTATTTTTATTAACCGCCGATGTTACGTTCTGAAATCCTTGTGTTGTGGCATGAGTGCTCTCTTTCACAGCACTTGTAACTCTATTCAATCCATTTCTAGTAGTAGAAATTTGTTCATTGAGTAGTTCATTCCTCTGAATGTTGGATAGCAGTATTGATCGTTGTATTTCATCACGTCTTTCATCTTCTATCCTCTTTGCTCTCGATAAATAATTGAGTTCTTTATCTAACGTTTGCATTTCTTTATTTTTCACTTCATCTACTTTATGCAATACATATTCAGTGCGCTTTTTAATTTCTTTCTCAATATCAGCACTAAAAGATTGTACGTTTCGAATAACCCGATTCTGTCTAATTTCATATTCATCTAAGATTTCTTGCATCGATGATATCGCCAGGCTTTCACCATCGATATCAGCTTTAAAACGTTCCATCTCATCTGATAATTTATAAAGATGCGATATATAATTATATTGAACCTTATCAATCTCTTTTTCCATCTCATTTATATTACATATTTCCTTTTCTCTCACATTCTTATGTGTTCTTATACGTTCTATTTTATTCTCATCCATTAAATGATCATAAACTGGGAAAAATATCTCATCTAACATCTTGTGTAAAGGAATAGGATTTTTTGTTTCATTTTCACAAGTTTTACACTTCCAAACATCATCTTTGGGGTTATATATACATTGTGTGTTTCTAGAAAAAAATATCGGATCATAAATATTATTATCTTGCACTGAATAGTCCCTATTTAGTAGAGTTTGCTGATTATTTTTATTACAAACAGGACAATAAAAATTAAAAGCTGAATAATTAATAATATTGCCAAGTTCGAAACATTCAGGAGCAAGTTTGTCACAAAGAGATTCTTTACGTGCTTCAAAAAGAACCGCATTTATTCTTGACCAATTTATAATCCATTTTTTTGAAAATGCATCTAATCTATTTCCTCC
>Ga0180437_10010839_pt1 | contig 11048 bp, 11 predicted proteins | sample SS_ome_4_FD_132410 | JGI IMG/M metagenome (GOLD analysis project Ga0180437, IMG submission 132410) | Hypersaline lake sediment archaeal communities from the Salton Sea, California, USA - SS_3_D_1 metaG | ecosystem: Environmental > Aquatic > Non-marine Saline and Alkaline > Hypersaline >... | reverse complement strand
TTACGCATCTACAACTAAAAACTGGGAAAACAAATATCATTTTGAGTGGCAAAATTGGAATGCTACCACAGTTGATTACTTAGCAAAAAACACAGAGCTTTATGAAGATACTGGTTCAGCAAATGCTTTTAATTTAAGCATAACATCTGGAGAAACACCAACAACTTATACAGACGGTATGAAAGTTAGATGGTTTAGTAATTTTACCTCTACTGGAGCTTGTTCAATTAATATAAACGGTATTGGTAGTAAAAATATTGTGTCATACGATGGTGATGCTATACTTTCAGGTCAAATAGGCTCTGGAGATTATGTAGAAGCAACATTCGACACAGTAAATAACAGATTTGTTGTTTGTAACATAATGTATACCAACGAGTTTGTCAAAACAGATGGTTCAGTTGCATTTTTATCTCCACAAACTGGTGTAACACCAACAGCAGATACACATTTGGCAACTAAAGGGTATGTGGATTTAGGGATGCCAACAGGTGCTATTATTCCATTCGCTTCACCAACTGCACCATCAGGATGGTTAAAATGTGATGGAGCAGCAGTATCGAGAACAACATATGCAACACTATTCATTGCTATTGGTACTAATTGGGGTGTTGGTGATGGCTCTACAACTTTCAATTTGCCAGATTGTAGAGGCGAGTTTTTAAGAGGTTGGGACGACGGGGCAAATGTTGATACTGGCAGAGTATTTGCCAGTAATCAATCTGACACATTGGAAGCACACACACACGATTTGAAGTATGATACCGCTGGCTCTGGTTCAGGTGGCTACATTGACGCAGATTCATCAACAGCAGCTTCTGGAAGAACTACTAACACAGAATCTACTGGTGGGACAGAAACAAGACCACGAAACATAGCTCCATTGTTTATTATAAAATACTAAAAGGTGATACATAATGCCAATACCAGATAGACCAGATTATACAAATACGGATTTAGAATTAAAAGATGATTTTGGTGGCACTAAGCAAGATTATACCACAGAAGAAAAAACTAGTGGTTATCAGCTTGGTAAGCCATTAGGTCTAATACCGAAATCTGTAAACTACAATTATATACTGAACTATGTTAATAAATGGATTAAGTACAATGCAGAAAGTTCAGAATATTTATTCCCAAATATTGAGATATTTGCAGATTCTGGTTCTGAAAATAATATAATAATCAATAGTCAATCTGGTCAAACATATACTCCATATGAATATACTGATATTGGTGCAGCAAAAATAGTAAGAACAGTTATTGACCAAAATATATCATACGAAACTGGTTTTTTTAACGAAAGAAGAGATATATCTATTACAGAATTTAAAGGCAGTCAAGACATACAAAACACACCCTCTTCAGAAAATATTTTGAAATTCACTGTTAAAATTGAAGATGTAAGTGACGAAGCATTATGGCTTTTGAAAGAAGGTATGACACAAACAGTTAGTACTGATTTTAAAAACAGCTTTGTTAGGGATTATGCTAACGAGAATGTTTACATAAATTTTACAGTCAATATGGATGGTCAAAGATATTCATTCGAAAAATGCTTAATACATTATCTAACTTATGCTGATTATGGAGATTATACGAACGCCTATTTTGTGATAAAGGCATATAGGTCGGAATACTTGGAAGAAGTTTATAATCAAAGAGCTGAATATACGATTGTTGCAAAAAGACCTATAGGCGAAATGTCCAGTATTAACATCGACCCAGCAGTATTTTATCAAGACCCTATTAGTTTAGAATATCCATTAGTTGATAAGATTACTGAAGCTAAATTTAAGCGTGTAAGATTTGATGTATCTTGGGCTTCTGTGGAAACAGTAGCAGGAGTCTACGACTTTACTTCCCAAGACTTAGTCCATGCTGGTATAATTTCAAGAGGTCTTATCCCTATATATATTCTTGCATACGGTAATCCGCTATACACAACTTATATAGATGGTGTAACATCTATACAAAATCAGACTGAAGCAGATGCTTACATAGCATTTTGTGAAGAGGTTGTGAATAGGTACAAGGATGATGGCGTATTGTTTGAAATATGGAATGAGCCAAATATAGAGTTCTTCTGGAAGCCACAAACAAACAGTAATGCACTATATTATGAATTGGCAAAACAAACATATACTGCAATAAAAGCAATTGATTCCAACATTACAGTATTAGCACCAGCCGTTGACTCTCTAAAAAATGAAGATTCAATTTCATGGCTTATTGAGCTAATAGACAGAGGAGTGCTTGATTATTGTGATTTCTTATCGGTTCATACATATCAATTTGATTTACCAGAATTAACTTTCCCAAGCATAACTGAGTTATATAACTACATATACGGGTATTTCCCAGAGCATAAAGATAAAAAAATAATATCTTCAGAAGATGGTTTGTTCTACAGATGGGGACCTTATAATGACCCAGAAGATGGACCAGGACAAGATACACAATTGGCGTATCTAATAAGGCGTTTGGTTGTGAATGCATATTCTGGTGCATATATAACAAATATATACGAACTTGCCGATAGTGACGAAATAATTGCAGGTGCTGATTATTATGGTTTATTAGACTCTTCTAAAAGTTCTTTAGAACTCACTGGTCAACCAGTAACAGAACATTTATCTTTCGGAGCAATAAAAGAGTTCCATACTGAATTAGAAGACATGTGGTTAGAACAAAGACTAGATAGTGTAGACACAGGTGATGCATTGGCTTTATTTACCGATGGAACTAATTACAAAATATGTTATTGGGCTGGTGGTTATATTAATCCAAGAGAACTACAACTGACTCCAACAAAAACAGTATTAATTGATTGGATTCCCAAATATACCGATATAACAATGCAAGAATTAATAGATTATTTTAATTATATATAAGAGGTAACAAGCATGACTATGCCCAACAAGCCAAATCTTGGAGATTCAACGCTAGATTTAAAAGATACTTTTGGCGGAAACAAAACAACATATTCGCAGGATGATATAACTAATGGCTATGGTGTTGGCACCCCCTTAGGACAAAAACTTAAGTCTGAAATATTTAACCACAATCTACAATATGACATTGAATGGATTAAATATGTATCAGATGCAATTGATTATATAACTGCTAACGTAGAGGCTTATACAGATTCTGGTACAGCAAATGCTATAACGCTTACAGTTGACTCTGGCGAAGCAAAAATAACTTATGAGGATGGTATGAGAGTAAGATTCTTTAAAAACACAACTAATACTGGAGCAGTTACAGTAAATGTTGATAATATTGGTACTAAAAACGTAAAAAATCCAGATGGCACAGCACTTGATGGCAATGAATTTTTAGATAACAGGTATTATGAATTAATATATGATAGTTCAAATGACTATTTTGTAGAAACTACTGCTCAAAAAGCTGACCCAGTAGCTAATTTAATAAAAAATAGTCAAAGTATATATAGTACACCTAGTGAGTCAAATGAAGGTTTAAGTATATATAATAGCAAAACTTATGAAGTAGATAAGGCTGATGGCTTGGTGGGTAAAGAACCCAACATACAACAGGTTGAAAACACAAAGCAGTCTGGCGTTATAAAAAATAATACTATAATAGAAGTAACTGCTGGAGACCAACCAGCACTAGGTGTCATAAATGATAATGATGTAACAACACAAATAAAAGATATTTCATATGAAAATCTAACAGTAAAGGGTAGAGCAGCATCTGCCTCATCTGATTGTATACACATACAGTATACAGATGATTACAAAATTGAGAATTGTAATTTAGAGAATGCTGGCAGAGATGGCGTTTACATTGGTTCACCTTATCAAGCATACAACCCTCCAAAGTGTTTAAATGGGAAAATAAGAGACAATGTTTGTAAGAATAATGTCAGATGGGATGTTTCTTTATTGCATGGTGATGATTTAGTAATTGATAATAATTATTTTGAAGCAGGTGTTGATATTGAACCAACTACCTCTACAGCAGAAAACAGAAACATCAGAATAACTAATAACACTCTTGATGGTGGATTATTGCAATTATTTAACACAAAAAGAAACAATGATGGTTCAACTCTTGGTATTTTAGGAAATATTACGGCATCAACCAATACTTTAACCGTAACAGATGCGACACATCTTGAAATTGGAGAGTTTATTGGCATTGCTGGAACTACTCCTAGCTTTTTCCAAATAACCAACATAGCTGGTAGTACTATAACATTGCACACAAATGCAGATTCAACGGTAACAGGAGGAGCTGTTAGTACGTTTTTACAACTAAGAGATGTTCTTATAGCAAATAATTTCATGAAAAATGCTGACGGAGTAAGCTTTGGTGCGATAAGATGTTATTTGGCAACTCATCTCAATGTTTTAAATAATTATATCTATAATTGTGATGGTGATGGTATGTCTCTCGATAGAATATCTCATAGCAGCATAATGAATAATAAAATAATAAGAGAAGTTGGAGCAACCTTTTATGGTGAAGATTATGGAATATATTTAACGAGAAATCAAAATAATGTGATAGGTAACCATATTGAAGGTTATGATGTTGGGATTAGGGCATCCAGAGGTATTGGTTCTGACACAGAATATAAACCATATCAGATATCTGATGATGATTTAAAAAATATAATAGCACAAAATCATATTAAGATAGAAGGAATTATTGGTATATGGCTTCAAACCCAGTCTGATAAGTCTTCTGTTATTTCTGAAAATATCATTGAAAGAACAAGTATGGATGAAAATACTGATGTTAATAGTGCTGGTATCTATGTTAAATCGGTTGGTACAGTCATTAGTGATAATATTATTAAGGGTAACTTTTACTATGGTATTAGGCTATTTTCTGAATCAGAAGACTGTATAATAGAAAACAATATGATAAATGGTGTTGTTAGCAGCTATGTTACCAATGCAGGTGTTCATAACAAGGTGAATGGCTACTATATTGATGCTGGCACACCAAGTGTTGGAACTTGGATTATAGGCGATGAAATAAAAACAGCAACTAGCTCAAAAACTGTTGCATTAATTTGCACTGCAAGCGGAACGGCAGGAACACTAAACAGTGGCACAACTACTGGTTCCATAACAAGTGGAACAAATATCTTAATACTTAGCTCTGTTACAGACTTAAGACCACTTAGGAATTTTATAACAATTGCAGGAGTAACAGGAACTTTCGAGATATTAAAATTAGATGGCACGACAGCCTATTTAAGCAAGTATGCTGATGCTACAGTTAGCGGTGCTGCCGTTGCTTTCAGTAATCCGACTTTTGCTTAATACAAAATTTATAAGAGGTTAAATATAAATGCAATTACCAGAAGACCCAAGTGTACTTACCCCTGATTTAACTATAAAAACCACATTTGGTGGCACGAAAACAACATATAGTGCTGCTGATTTAAACAATGGCTATGGTTCTGGAACATCATTAGGACTAAAATATAAATCTTCTGAATTAAACCACAATCAGCAATATAATATTGAGTGGCTTAAATACTTATCTGATTGTATTGATTATTTTGATGGATACATGAATGATGGCTCTGGCAGTCCAGAAGGAGTTATTACAGCAGATATTGGTTCTATATATTTTAGGACAGATGGTGGTGCTGGAACTTCTTTTTACGTAAAAGAATCTGGAACTGGAAATACGGGTTGGGTAGGAAAATAATGAAAATAATTAAAGATAAAAATGGAAATGTTATAAACATTGGTGAGTGGAATTATAAAATAATAGAAACTCAAGATGGTAAAATGATTATTACTAACCCACTTCCTGAAGAGGCTTATGAGTCCGAAGAAGAAGTCTCTAAATTAGATGATGGTTCATTTGTTTTAGAATCTAATTTATATATACACAAAAGAAAAAATGAATATCCACCCCTAGAAGAGCAGTTAGATATGATTTATCATGATTTTGACAAATGGAAATCTGAAATAAATAAGATAAAAAAAAGACACCCAAAGGGGGAATAAGCCATGGATTATACAGATAAATCATTAGTTGGTTCATCCATTTTGTTTTCATCATCTAGTATTATTGGTAAAATAGTAAAACTAGGCGGATTTTTTGACAGAATAAATGGCTTCAAGCCAAATGAATGGTCTCATATCGGCACAATAATTATTCAAGAAAATGGAAAATTAGGCTTATTAGAGGCACTAACACCAGTTGTTGTTGCAAGTGACTTAGAAAAAAGAATAAAAAAGTGTAATGATAAGATGGTTTTATGCAAATTAAAACCATCTTATCAAGAAAAATTCCAACAAAAAGAAGAGAAGTTAAAATCTTGTATAAACTTCTTTGTTGGTCAAAAATATAATACACTTGGTGCTGTGTTATCTGGCATAGATATATTACCAGATAATTCAAGAATGTCAAGATGGTTAAATAGCTTTAGAATGTCAATGCATTGTTCACATCTTGATGCAGAAATAAAGAGAGTTGTTGGAGTATTACCAAAAGACACAATAACAAAAGAATTAACACCACAAGATTGTTATGAGATGGAGATATGGTCTGAAAAAAGAGTGTTAAAAGAATAATTATGAATGGAATAAACAATAATGGCTAAAAAAGACAATAAAACTAAAATAACTAATATAAAGCTGGGCAATGGGAAACCAGTATTAACGTATCAGTCCATCAAGGTGAAAAACAATGGTAAAAAGGATTAAAATAAGTGCAAAAGTTGAAGCAAGATGGGTATTCTCAGAGTATAAATATTCAATCAGCACCAGGAGGAATACCAATGGAAGTAAGTAATATAAGTATAGATGCTGGAACTATTGTTTCAATAGTGTTAGTTTTTTCCCTGATAGCTATTGTTGTTAATTATATATTACAACGCAGAAAGTCATTTGATGACTCTGTTGACAATAGGATAAAAGAAAAGATGGTTCCAGTATTAGTTGATATCGACAATATAAAGGAAGAACAGAAATGCCTTAGTCAAAAACAGGCAATTACCGCAAAAGACGTACAAGAAATCAAAGAAGATGTTAGTAAAATGGCAGTTGAATTAACATATATAAAAGAAGGTATTGATAAAATGCCTAAAGCACTAGCTACCGAGCTAGCTACTGTTATTTGCAGCTTAGTAAACAAGTAGGGAGAAATTGAAATGTCTCATCAATATAAAAATAGCAAAACATTAGCCGATTTGGTCAATATATTAATAAATTTAGTTATTCCAGAAAACCCATTCGGAACTACCTCTGGTCAAATAGTTACAAGCGAATCAGAGAGCTATCTACAACGCCTTATGAGAGAAGGTAAGCCATATGGCAAAAGCTATATAGAAGAAATAACAGCTGCAACTGGTACTGCTTTAGTTCCAGTAGTTAATCCAGCAGCTGGTTATGATTTGTACATAGACCAAATTATACTTTCTTTTGCCAACCAGGCAGCTGATACTGGTCAAATATCATATACGTTAACTATAGATAATAATATATCAGGAGTAGATAATATGGATATTGCAGTTATAGTAGGAACAGGCAAATCTTTAACCATAGATTTGAAGGGTTTAAAAGTTCCAGGTAATGGTTCTTTTAAACTTGATGGTACATCAACAGTAGATGGAGTTGCACATATGTGTGTAATAGGTACGGAGGTTGCTGCATAATGGGTGGATTAGTATTGGCTATAGGTGATAGTGGAGTATGTGTTCTACACTCCAACACATACAAACTATTTCCAAAACAAGTTCAGGAATCTATTAATAGTGATTATTCAAAAGTAAAGTTTTTAAATAAAGGAATTAATGGGTTAACAAGTACGGCAATGGTTTCAAACACACATTGGTGGAAGGATTTATCACCCGATTTAATCATTTGCACTATTGGTGCAAATGATGCAGTAGATAATGGGGGTGGTGCCGCTGTTTCGGTAAGTGATTATCAAACAAATCTTGAAACAATATATCAAACATTTTTACAGATGAATCCACAAGTATCAATTCTGTTCTGTTCAGCATGGAATGCTAATTTAGAAAAAGAGGGACAATTAAGACCGAACGCAGCTGCTTATATTACTGCATTGCAATCATTTTGCACATCTAAAAGCTTAACTTATGCTGATTTATCTGAAGCATGGGGAGTGACTGAGTGGGATACTTATACATACGATGATATCCATCCTAATGAAGATGGAAGCTTGTTGTTGCATAATATAGTATACCCGATAGCTGAAGATATTGCATCTTCTTGGTTATCAACATTATAAATAAAATACAAGAAAGAGTAGGTAAAAATGTCACACCAATATATAAACAGTAAAAAACATCTTAGAATAGATTCTAATAATGATGGTGTTGTTGACGATTCAGATAAACTAGGAAACAAACCAGCTGACGAATACATGACTACAGATACTAATCAAGATATTTCAGGAGTAAAAACGTTTGAATCAATAAAACTCAACTTAACATCTGGTGAGGTATGCGAAGAGGGCAGAATATCGTGGAACCCAGACGAGGGTACAGCTGTCATTGGCATGCCTCGTGGTGATGTTTGCTTAAATGTTGGTCAAGAAATGTTTCTACCGAGACCAACTAATAAATCAGGTGATGAGATAGCTAACGGGACACCAGTTTATATATCTGGTGCAGCTGGTACTAATGCTTGGATTGACGTAGCTGATGCCAGTGTGCCAGACAACAATAGAAAAACATTAGCAATAGCCACAGAGACAATAGCTAATAATCAAAAAGGCTATTGTACTACATTTGGCTTAGTGAGAGACATCGATACCGATGGCATAGCTGAAGGTAACGAGGTTTTTGTTGCTGTTGGTGGTGGCATAACAGGAATTAAGCCTGATTTGCCAAATGGTATTGTGCGTGTAGGTCACTGCTTGAGAGAACATCATGAAGAAGGTGTTATTTTAGTATCAATTGATACTAAGTCTGTTAAGGACATACTAACAGATAGCGGTGATTTAACAATAAGGACATCAGAAGGCTATACTTGGGTAATAGACCAGCCCACTTGGAGAGACATAAATTTAGGTTCGGCATTATTATCAAGACCAGCTGCATCACAACCAGACATAGATGAGTTTAAAGATAATACTGGCACTGATACAGGCATAGAAACTTATGCTTTTGCAGTTGGTGAGAAGGTAAACGGCTCATTTGAGATACAGCACGATTATGAAGAAGGTTCTGACTTAAGTCCTCATATTCATTTTCAGGGCATAACTGCGCCAACAGGGACTGATAAGGTACAGTGGCAAATAATATATACCATAAGCAGAAATGGAAACACATTGAGTCCAACTACCACAATAACTGGGGAAGCAGATGTTGATACGCAGTATGCATTTTACATTGCATCTTTTACGGACATAGACGGAACCAATATTAAAATTGGAGACCAATTTCTTTTTCAACTAGCAAGGATTGCAGCAAGTGTACCTGCTGATGAATATGCAGGGGATGCTTTAATCTCTACAGTTGGGGTTCATTATCAGCAGGACACAAACGGCAGTAGGCAGAAATTCGTAAAATAGAGCATAATTTAATATTTGAGGTTTACAAAGTATGGAGATACAAAAAATAGCTCAACCGCTAAGACTAAACAAGGTTGCATTTAGTGGAAATAAAGTAAAAATATGCCCTATATGTAATGGTGCAAAGTGTATAAACTGTCAACCATTACATGAAATATTAAGAAAAGGAATTAAAAAACAAGGACATTCAGGTCTATTAGACCTTTTTGCATAATTTATACAGGAAAAAGAGAGCCAAATGGCTCTCTTTTGTTTTATGAGAAAGGAGGTCTGTAATTAACAATATACTACATATTGTTAATTCTGTCAATAGTTATTTTAATATTTTAACATAACTTAATATATACTTTACTTTTATTTAAATGCATGTTATAATAAAGATTATTAGTAAATAAAAGAGACAAGATGAGTATAAAATGTAAAAGTGGTAAGACAGTAAAAAAAACAAAGTCTTACATGGGATATTTTAAAAACAATAATGCCATCATGGAAGTATCTGACTCTTGCCCAAATGCAGATAAGAATTTTTCTATGTGTAAAGAATGTTATGGTAAAATAATATTAATAAAGTATGATTATTTTGATGACAAAGAGAAGGGTTTTATTACCAAGGTGGAGGTTGATAGAGACTATTTTAAAAACGTTGACTATAATATAGTTGAATATTTTAAAGCATCATCTTTAGAAAGACAATTTATTATTACCAGTGAAATAGTGAAACATGACAATAAAACCCCTATATCAACATTTATGTGGAATGCATATGACAGACCCACAACGCATAAAACTGATTGTAGTAAATGTAAAATAAAGCATAATGATTATCCACCATGCAAACAAACAGAAGAAAATAAGGCACTTGGACTACCCAAGTATTTTTGTGGCATACAGAAACAAAAGAGGATGAAATTTTAATAATGACTGATAGCAATATGTTCTCAATTGAAGATTATCATGTACAAACAATTTTTGATACAACCATGGCTTTTTTAAAACCAACTCCAATAGCCAGAAATTACGGTGTTGACTTAAGAACATTAAAAAATTGGATTAAAACAGGTGAAGACTTGTTATCTAGGGATAAGGAACTATTTAGAAAAATCATGAAAATCTATCATGAGGCAACAATAGAGGCAAATACATTTATTAAAGACAATCAAACTGAGTTAACAGATGATTTCTTAGAAGAAAATGGAAGCAAAGAGTTATCTTATAAGAACAAGGGATTTTTCACTAAATTTCTTAATGATAAGAAGATGGAAATGCTTGAGGAAACATGTTATAGAAAAGAGAATGAAGAAATAGATAAAGTTAAATTTCATCATGATTCAAAAAGAAACAAAAACATGAGAAACATAATTAAATTCTCAAGAGCATACAACAGAGCTGTTCAAACTTATTCTAAATTTTTATTGGACAATGTTAAGAATGGTGTTGCACAACCCAAAAACGTTAATGCTGCTATTAAGTTCTTAGGATTTATAGAGCCAGAAGAGTTCAATGAACAC
>Ga0180437_10010836_pt1 | contig 11050 bp, 11 predicted proteins | sample SS_ome_4_FD_132410 | JGI IMG/M metagenome (GOLD analysis project Ga0180437, IMG submission 132410) | Hypersaline lake sediment archaeal communities from the Salton Sea, California, USA - SS_3_D_1 metaG | ecosystem: Environmental > Aquatic > Non-marine Saline and Alkaline > Hypersaline >... | reverse complement strand
TCTATCTTTTTCGAGAATTGACCTTTCCAGTCAAAGCTTGGATTCTCAGTCAACATTTCCTTGCTGCGTCAAGGTCCTTGTTCTTACACTAACCCACTCTCTAAAGCATTGCGAGAGCCCTAATAGGCGAAATCACTTCACCAGCAAGCTCCACTACATGACGTTTTCAACATTGGATCAAGTGGCAACCACATTAGCCGAAAAGATGGGATTGGTTAGATGGAGATTCAATGGTACGAGATGTTAGGGGCAGATAATTAGCACAAACAGTAGATCTGTCGCCAATTTTCAGACTTTGAAATAATCTTAACAATATAGCATATGTTATGGTGGGTGATCTCCTGCAAAGTAACAGGACTTTCGTCTTGGATGGGCTGAGTCACGTAAAGATCGAGTTATATGAAGTTTCCTATTGGTTTACTGGGACTTCATATAACATCCCTTAATTCACACCTATGCCGGATTTAATTTGCCACCAGATATTGAGAAAAAGAAAGCGGAGCCGAAGCTCCGCATGGTCTTTGAAAAATAAAGTATTCATCCTCTTCCAGGTCTTAGTCCTCCAATTCAACCTGACTTGGGCCTGGTCTCCCACCTGTCACTTCATATATCCAGTCAGGCAGTGGGACTTTACCATCTCCGTCAAACCATTTTTTATAGTACTCTTGTTTCGACAGCAATTTATTGATTTGTGCCGACACCTCCACCAAGCTTCTGGTACTGCGCTCTCGTTCACGTTCTGCAGGCACCCTTTCCGATGGTGGGAGATAGTATTCTCGTTCAATCTGTGCAAGTACCCCGTCCAATGCTCTGTTGTAATGCTCTCGTTCACGATAGAGAGTTCTCAACTTCTCAATCACTTCTGGGCTTGGTCTATTCAATGTGTACTTACACTTAGGGCACTTTTTCTCAGATGGCTTGACCTTTACGGTGAGCTTGCATTTCGGGCATTTGACAACGTGGACTTCGGCTCGTTTGATTTCGTCAGGATCGAGACTAGACATTAGATTCCTCCGATTCAGGAAGGTCTTGCTCCGGTGGTCTGAAACAGGCAAGTAGGCGTTTGCAAGAAACTCTTCGGATACTGGATAATCTCAGATTAACTCGCTACCGCTGTTGAAGTAAATAGGTAAAACCACCATTCCTGATTGATGAGTTGGCTCAAAAGGAAGGGGCAGAGTTTAGATTACATCCCTTAATTCACATTTTTAGCTTTAAGAAGGATACTACTAAATGTGGGGGCGGCTCTCAGAAAGGGTAAGAGCGAAGTGAGCTCTAATGGCTTAACCAAGAAGGAGAGTATCGTAGATATTGATCAGCCTCTCACCGAGGATGCCTGCTAGACGCCTAAAAAAAATCACTCCATCGGCCGTTTTTTTCTCCAAAACCTCATCAAAGGCTTCCTTGTCAATTCTGAAGCACTTTGACGCCAAAACACACTCTGCCGATGCGGAGTATGCCTCGCGACCAACAAGACTCGACCAACCGAAAGCCTCTCCAGGACGATCCACGATATATACCACCTGCCCATTCTTTCCCATGCTCAACCTGATGCGCCCTTCAAGCAGAACATAGAAGTATCTGGCGTGGTCCCCCTGACGAAAGAGAAAATCTCCTTCGGTAAACGATTCCGTGGTTGTGACAGCGTATAGTTCGTTTGTGAACTCCCAACTCATTCCTCGGCCAAGATCTGTTTGATCAATAAGCATTTCCTCCCCCTACGTTCGGCGAAACAAAGGGCGTCAATGATAATAAGTATAACTGATTTTATGCGAATGTCTCATCGCTGTAGGTCACTATACCCCACAGCGGATAATTACTGCCAAAAGAGACTTATCTTGAAGTGATGCAACAACGATCTGAACTCTTGGATTCGATAGAATAAAGATAATTCCTTACTGTGCTGACCAAGTTCGCTGGGACTCTAATGGGTAAATTTGAGAGGCAGATTAACGTTCAGATTGAGTTATATGAAGTTTTCTATTTGCTTGCTGGGGCTTGATATAAAATCCCTTAATTTACACTTAACCCCCGCAAATCCTAGCACAAAATATTGGGGCAGTTTGTTCTTGTTAAGGGTTATTAATTCAATAAATGCACTCTGAGGAAGTCGGCGGGCGATAGACTCAATCATTTGGCTTAGTGAGCTTGGACGGAGGTATTTTCTTTCCCCTTGCCCAGGAAAGCGCAATCACAAGCTAGGAAGACAATTCCCGCAACTGCCGCAAGGATAGATCCCAACAATATTCCCAACTTGGCGTAATTGAGAAGTTCAGGTGAGGCAAAGGATAGTCCGGAGACGAATAAGGACATGGTAAAGCCTATACCGCCTAACATGCCGGCACCGATGATGTGTGACCACCTAACATCAGCGGGGAGCACCGCTATACCCGTCTTTACGGCCAGAAAGGAAAAAATGGCGATACCTATAGGTTTTCCAAGGAAAAGACCCAGGGTGATTCCCAAAGTCAGAGGCTGATGCACAATACTTGCCAAGTCGATTCCCTTGAGGGACAGACCAGCGTTGGCAAAAGCAAAGAGGGGGAGCAAGAGGAAGGCTATCCATGGATGCAGGGAGTGTTCCAGCCGTTGCAACGGGGTTTCTACCTCGTGGCAGGCCACTTCCAAAGAGTGCACCGCATTTAGGTGGCCACGGTCGAGGAGTATGGAGTAGCCGCAGCTCTGTTCCTCACATTGGAACTTGTCCATGATCTCCTTTACCTTCTTGACGAATATGTCGGTGTCATACTTACCCTTTGCTGGAATGAACATGGCAACCACGAATCCTGCCACGGTTGGATGAACCCCAGAACCCAAAACCGCAACCCAGATGCCGAGACCGAGGAGAGCGTAGAGCAGGGTCCACCTTATCCAGAGGATATTGGCAAGGGCGAGTCCGGCGATGAAGAATAGGCAGATAATCAGGTAACTCCAGACGATTTCCTTAGTGTAAAAGACCGCGATAATGACCACAGCACCCAGGTCATCGGCAATGGCAAAGGCAGAAAGGAAAACCCTCAAGCCTACAGGCAATTTTCGGCCGAATACTGCTATGGCCCCTAAAGCAAAGGCGATATCTGTTGCCATGGGGATGCCCCAGCCACTGGCGGTTGGGGTGCCACGATTTAGGGTATAATAAATGGCTCCGGGAACAAGCATGCCTCCCAGGGCAGCGACAACGGGGAGAAGGGCACTCTTGGGGGTTGAAAGCTCGCCTACCAGTATTTCGCGCTTTATCTCCAGGCCGACAATAAAGATGAAATAGGTCATGAGACCATCGTTAATCCAATGAACCAGGGATTTGCTTATATGATATTGGCCTAACTCGAGGGTAAAGTGGGTGTGCAATAGATCATGATAAAAAGGCGCCAGAGCTGAATTGGCCCAGGCAATTGCCATAAAGCTGGCCAGCAGCAGGAGCACGCTGCTCGAAGCCTCTTTCTTGAAGAAAGACTCGGCCGGTCCCACAATATAGTCGGCCACGAGTGCGGATGGTAATGACTTGTAGCTATTTGGCATTTCAAATAAATGAGGTGATGATTTCCAGAGTCTTTGGAAGACTTTTGGATGGAAACAGGAAAGCGGAAAGTGTGCCTGAGAACTTCTCCGCCTGGTAAAAGGTTCAAGATGGTCTATTTGTTAGCTGATTTTGCGTTTCAGATTATCAATGATCGTGTCCACAGCCTCCGCCACAGAAGTTTTACCCATATCTATTATGAGGTCGTAAAGTTTGGCATCATTCCAGTCCACATTGAAGTAGTGTTTGATCAGACTTTTTGAATCCCTTTCCTCCCTGCGGATATAGGCCCTGGCTGCATCCTGATCTATTTTGAAACGCTTCATGATGGTTTTAATTTTCCCCTCTTCATCTCTGATCAATCTCACATTGAGGGTATCGGGCTTCCTTCCGAGAATACACTGTCCAGCCCAACCTAGAACGATGGCATTGCCTTCTTCATAGATGTTCTCCACTAGCTTCTTGGTGGTCTCAAAATAGGCATTGTCGTCCAAACAACCGCGCTCGCGATCAACCACCTTTTGTACGAGCGCGCAGGTATATTTGTCCACGAACCGCAGCAGGCGCGATTGCGCATCCTGGCGAAAGGCCTCAACTTCGCTTTCTGTGATGCGGAGTTCCTTAGCAATTCTAGCCACTAGCTTCTTACCTATATATTCCCAACCTAATTTTTCCGCCAAGAGGGACGCCACCTTCTCGCTTTCAACCCCACATTCCCTGCTAATGGTAATAACTGCCATGAAGCCCTCCTCGTTTGTACTCCTCGTGTGTGATTATTTCAAGAGATTCCAGGTATGCAACCCGGGCATGATACTCCAGTCCACGGCAATTGTCCAGATGCGCATAGCGTTATTGGCGCAAGGCTAAAGGCAAAAGGCTCAGGACTTAATCGCACTATGAAATCTGGGTAGAAGGTGTGCCCGATAAATCACCCTCGATTACTCTAGCTTGTTCTGCCAGCTGCATGCTGGTCCTGTCCTCATCGAAGGACTGCCCCCCTGTGACCCAGAGTGCGCTCCTAGAAGGTTGCGGCGATTTTCTTGGCCAGCTCACTGGCTGCCTTCATAGATTTGTCTTTTTCTTCGGGGGAAGAGAGAGTTGGCTCCACTAGTATGGTTTGAATGTCACTGAAGCCCACGAAACCTAAAATATGCTCCAAATAAGCTTTCTGCAAGTCGTAACTCTCCGCACCCGTCCCAGAGCCGTAAGCACCACCCCTAGCGTAGATTGCTGCAACGGGTTTGCCGGCCATCAGCCCTTTATAACCCTCTTCTGGAGAGAAGCTGAAGGTATATCCGGGTTGAACTATCACATCGATGTAATGCTTCAACTTGTAAGGGATGCCAAAATTCCACATGGGCAAAGAGAAAAGATACTTGTCTGCCCCGGTAAATTGGGAGATGACATCTTCCACCGCGCGCCAGGCACGTTTCTGTTCCTCGGTGTGCTCAAGACCATGAAGTATTGCGTATTTAGAATCGATCACATGGCCATCGAACTCTGGCAGACTGGTATCCCACAGATCCATGGTTTCAACCACATCGCCCGGGTGGGTACGCTCATATTCGCCAATAAAGGTTCCGGCAATTTGAATTGATGCAGATCTTTCTTTGCGCGGTGAAGCTTCTACATATAGGAGACGAGCCATCTTAGACCTCCTCTTTTGAAGTGACGGTTTAATCATTGGCAATAGAACAATTCGACCCTGCAAGGGGTTGGTAGAAATATAGGCATGATTCCAGTCGATGCAATGGCAAATAAACAAAATGTCTAAAGTGTCTAAAGTCCTCCCCGAATAACGCATAGCGCCCAGCGTGCCATAAATGGCATAGGTCGTGGGTCATAGGTCATGGGTTATAGGTTATAGGAGATTTACAGGAATAGTTGAAAGCGTTGAAGTCGTTGAAATCGTGTAAATCGTAAGCACAACTTTCTATTACAGGGAGGTGGTACTGACAGGTCCTTTAGCCATGTTAACAGCCAGTATTAATGATTGTGAAGTTGAAGCTGTTCTACTATATTCTTTGCTTTAGCCCTGACGTTTCATGAATCACCTGCTACGTTCGCGGATATGGCCGTCCTTCCGGGTGTCCTCGGGTGTCGCACCTTGCGACGTACCATTCAGGTACGCCTCAGGACCAATCCCGCGGTACCGCGGGACGGTTACCCGGTGGCACGCCCATCTTCACGGTCTCGCGACTGCAATTCATGAAACGTCAGGGCTACTGGCTCTATCTAGACAATTTTAGGAATTTTTGATCATTTTAGTTCACTCTAACCATTTAGAAAGAGGGAGGCCCCTAATGAAGCTGGTTGTGAAAGCCACACTGCTTATGGCGATCCTTTGTCTCATGACGTTTGCCATTTGCCCAACCGCCTCCAACTCTGAGGGAAAGCCAAAGCGGGTCGATTGTGACGTCCACGCCGGACCATGCAGTGGTAGCTTGGAAGACATCCAGATCACCCTAGACGTAGAGCCCAAGCCGGTCAAGGCAATGAAAGATCTCACTTTTACTGTCACTTTTGTGGGTGAGAAGCCTGTGACCAATCCCTACATTGACTTGGGTATGCCAGGAATGAACATGGGTAGAAACCGGGTTATTCTTAAGCCGGCGGGAGATTTGGTTTACCGGGGTGAAGGAGTCATAGTCCGATGCCCCAGCGGCCGCCGGACCTGGAAGGCCAAAGTCACGGTTCCAGATGTGGGTGCAGTGGAGTTTGTCTTTGATGTTATCTACTGAAACCATATATTTCGTCATTTTTACCTCAGGCCTTGCTGTTGGTTTTGGTCATTGCATCGGCATGTGTGGGCCCATCGTCGCTTCTCTTTCACTCAACTTGAAGGGAAGGTCGGGACTTATCCCTCACTTGCTTTACAATGGTGGACGAATCACCACCTACGGTTTACTAGGTGGCGTTATGGGTGCGACGGGCTCCTTCACCTTAGTGACAGCAAGAATTGCCAGCCTTCAGAAAATCGTGCTAGTCTTTGCCGGTATAATCATCATAGTAATGGGTCTTGCTATGGCTGGTTGGCTGCCTTTGGGTTCCATCTTCGGGGACCATTACAATCCCGAGGGTTTGCTATCCCGAGGGTTCCGCAGGCTGTCTGAGACAAAATCGACGGCTACCTACTATCCCCTAGGAATGCTTTTAGGTTTGCTCCCATGCGGGCCGGTTTATACGGCCCTCATAGCTGCAGCCCGGGCTGGAATGGAAGCCCAGTCTGCATTGAGGGGCTCATTGATCGGTTTGGGGCTTATGTTGTCATTTGGGCTGGGGACTGTTCCCTCACTGTTGCTCGTAGCGAAACTTGCCGATCTCGGCTGGCTCAAGAGAAGAGATATAATTTATAAGGTATCTTCAATTCTTATGGTCATCTTAGGGATATATTTCGTGGTGAAGGGGATAAGGTATTGAGGGAGTGGGGATTGCGGAGTGGCGATTGCGGATTGAGGAATAACAATGAAAAATTTACTGAAAAAATTTTTCGCAAAAACCAGCAATGAATCTTCTGTTGGTGCTAAAGTACAAACTTCTCATGACGTTAGAATAGCCACTTGTGCTCTACTGCTCGAGATGGCAAACATAGATGGTGAATTCAGCGAATCAGAAAAAGAGAGTATTGTTGAGGTATTAAAAAATAATTATAAATTATCGACTGAACATGCTGCTGCCCTCATGAAAGCTTCCGAAGATGAGCTGGAAAAAAGCATAGACTTGTGGCAGTTCGCAAAACGTATAAATGAGAACTATTCAACTGAGGAGAAAATCAAAGTTATTGAGACAGTCTGGCAGGTTATATACACAGATGGGATTCTAGATAAACATGAAGATTATTTGGTTCATAAATTAGCCAAATTGTTGCGTCTCAGCCACAAACAGCTGATTGATGCAAAGCTTAAGGTGCTTTATTGAGGTTTACAAAGAGTAAGGTTTGAGCTTCTATTTTTCTTTTTCCTGACACCTGACACCCTGCGATTTGGTGCATGGCTTTTGGAATTTCAACTAACTCTGGAGGTCAACAAATGACAAGCACGATTCAATCTCTCATAGAGGCAGGAACAGCCGTTATCTCAGATGTCTTTGATAAGATGGGACTTATACCTCCCATTCTGGACAACTCCCTTATTCCCATACCTGGTCCGGGTGTGAGATTCGCTGGTCCAGCCCACACCATTACTGGAGAGTCACATGGATGGTCGGGAAAGGGTGACAGAGCAAAGCTGGCTGCCATCGATGCGATGGTTCCGGGGGTTGTCCCGGTATGGGCAGGAAATGATATTCGGGGCGTTTGTTGTTTTGGCGATTTGCTCTCCGAGGCTATGAAAGCAAGAGGCTGTGTCGGGGTGGTGGTAGACGGTGGGGTAAGAGATCTGGCTTACCTCAAGACCTTAGAGCTGCCTATGATGGTGCGCTACCGCACGCCTGCCCAGGCAATCGGGCGCTGGCGTGTCACAGGCAGTCAGGTGGTGATTCGTGTCCGTGGAGCCCTAGAAGATTGGGTGGAGGTGAAGCCGGGTGATACAGTTGTCGCCGATGATGACGGCGTAATCATCCTTCCTGCCGCATTGGTCAATAAGATCGAGGCGCAAGTCGTGGAATGGGCAGAAAAAGACTCCAGGGCTAGAAAGGATATTCGCCTGGGTACACCTCTGCTCGAGGCTTTAGATAAGTATGGACATCTTTAGATTGCGAATTTCGGATTGCGGATTGCGGATTTTATTTCAAAGCCTGTCGCATTACTTTGTAAATATCGGTGTTGTCCAGAGCCCTCCCTAAATATTCGCTTCCTGGACCCTGACTCCAGATCAAAACGTCTCCAGCTGTGTGTCCTCTTGTGGTCCAAGCCCCATCCACCAAGTCGCCGGTTTGGTAGTTCCCCACCCCGGTATCATTGATGGCAAAGCCACCAGTTTCGTGATCGGGTGCGATAATTACCAGGGTGTGTTGTCGCCGACTCGCCTTCTCATTGATCCAATCCAGAACTACCTGGACGGCATGGTCAAAAGCAAGGGTTTCACCCACCTGATAGGCAACATCGTTTCGGTGTTTTGCCCAATCGATCTGAGAGCCTTCCACAAGGAGAAAGAAACCATCTTCATCTTTTTCAAGGACCTTGAGCGCTTCTGCTGTCATCTGTGGCAGGGTTGGTTCCTCTCTCCTGTAGTGTTCTGCCGGATTAACCCGGAACATTTCAGGAGTTTTTCCTTTTGGGGTGAAAAGCCCAAGAATCTTTTTTGCCCCCTTTGCAACTGCACTATCCAGTTCTTGTTCAGTATAAACGACTTCATACCCATTATTCTCAGCCTCAGCAACGAAGTTGCCGAAAGTGCCACACTTGTCGGCCCCTTTATCAGTGGCATTGAAATAGTTCAGTCCACCCCCCAGGATGACATCCACTTCTGTGACCTGAATATACTGCCGGGCGATTTCGTTTTCGCAATCCCTCGATGGAACATGGGCGGCAAAGGCGGCGGGAGTGGCATGGGTAACAGTGGAGGTGACCACCAAACCGGTTGACTTACCCTTGTCTTTGGCAGTTTCCAGGATCGTGGGGCCAGGTGTGGGCTCGCATCTGCTATCCTGATCATCGTCATGACAGGAGATTTCTCCCTTGCGGAACTTTTCGCCATTGGCCCAGGCGGAGGCGGCAGCAGCAGAATCGGTGACTGAACTATCGGCGGCATGAGTTCTCTGGTAGCCAATGGTTGAGAGTGTCTCTAAATAGAGGTTTTCTCCCTCCGAGCCGTTTTTAAAAATGCGAGCGGCAGTGACATCGGCAAGGCCCATGCCGTCGGGAACCATAAATATTATGTTCTTCGCTGTTGAGCGGGGCACGCTCTTATTTTGATATTCCTTTTTCGCGGTAAAGCTGGCGAGGATTAAAAGAAGACTCAAAAAAAGCAAGGCCGAGAGAAATGGCCTTTTTCTCATAAGTTTTTCTCTAAACACCAATAATCCTTCCTTTCATGGCCCCCAATATTTTTCTAATGCAAAGTCGAAGCTGAAACAGCCTAACCATGGATACTACCATAGTCAACGTCTTGCTAATTCTTGACATCTCGCGCCCTAGAACTTATCCCTAGTGCAAAGATAAAATCCGGGTTAAGAAAAAAAAAGACATGAAACCAAAAAAAATACGGTTGATAAGTTTGGCGGCTATGACAAGTTTAATCTTGCTCGTGGCGGCACCAAGCTGGGCTCGATCGATTCGATGCGGAAACCAATTAGTGCGGGTGGGAGATCCCACCATAGAGTTGCTCCAGAGGTGCGGAGAACCGGATCTAAAAGAACTCCTGAATACTGATGGCTTGATTGTGGAAAGGTGGACATACAATTGCGGCTCCTTGAGGTTTATGCGGATTATCACCTTAAAGGGCGGGGTTGTTCAGAGAATTGAACTGGCAGACTATGGCAGTGGTCCACCCCGCTGTCAGTGAACCTCTAGGGGGAGGCTAGATAACCTTTTGGTGGGACCAGCCCTGTAGATAGCCGCCTTTGCTAGATATCTCGTAAATGATCTGGTTGATCACGACAAGGGCTAACCCTTTAGAGCCAAACAACCCTACATCAATCTGAACATAGGTGAGAGTAGCGGTTCGACGTTCGATAAGCACTTTGACTTTCTCGTTCTTTCCATCAATGTAAGAGAGTGTGGTTCGATCCGTGTCAGTGGCTTCTTTTTGAAGTTCTAGTGAGATTGCCTCTCCGGCACGGCGAGTCGCCTCAACCACGTCCTCGTACCGGGCGAGCTCCAGGCTTTTTACCCTGCCAGTTTCGTAACGTGAGACTCCAGCCTGGCCTGCGCTCGAGCCAACGTTCACTGACGGGCCAAACAAACAGGGGCTAATGCAGCCAGCGCAACCGTAGCCCACGGTCAAAACCAGCCATATTGCTGCCATTGATAGCAACTTATTGCAGGTGGTACGCGTCCCTTTTGAGATCCAAGCTAAGTCACAAGCCGATCAACCAAGGGGAGAATATAGTAGAATTAGGACTATTTCTCAACCAGAGAAATGACATGGACTTGGTCCGCCCAAGGCGGACTGCGTAATTAGAGAGGGAACCACAATAAAATGGAATAGACATTTTGAATCGTGCCAAAAGCTTGACTGTCAAGTTTTAGCCCCGCTTTAGCGGGACAGGGAGCTTCATTTTGGCTTCATTTTGGCTTGCTTGACAAGGTTCAGCTACTCTGGTAGAAGGCAATCCCATTGTCTTTTTGTTAAGACTGGTGCAAAAAACCCCTCCATGATAAGGGGGTGGCTTATGACAAGAGAACGACGACGCCATGCCAGAGTGGACGTTGATTGGCCGGCTGTGGTGCAGCACACATCCGGGGGCATGGTGGCAGAAATGGAAAATATCGGCGCCAATGGAGCCTTCATCCGCTGCGACAAGCCTCTTAGGCCAAGGGAAAAGTTCAAGCTTCACATTGTAGCCCCCAACCACAGCCCTTTGAATGCCAGTGCTGAGGTGGCCTGGCTGCAGGTAGTGTGCTCAGAAAAAGATGTGCCTCCGTGTGGCATG
>Ga0180437_10010835_pt1 | contig 11051 bp, 14 predicted proteins | sample SS_ome_4_FD_132410 | JGI IMG/M metagenome (GOLD analysis project Ga0180437, IMG submission 132410) | Hypersaline lake sediment archaeal communities from the Salton Sea, California, USA - SS_3_D_1 metaG | ecosystem: Environmental > Aquatic > Non-marine Saline and Alkaline > Hypersaline >... | reverse complement strand
TTAAGGAAATTAAACTCAATCCCGGTCAGCACACTTGGTTTTGGGTTATCCTGAGAGAAGATGAACCAATCGACGTGAGCGAAGTTCCCGAAGATAGGGTTTGCACTTTTGAGAATGCTCTCAATCGTGCCATTAATGATCCCTACACAACCGTCTACGTGTTTGACTCGTATGATGAGTTGGTGAAGAATTGGGGAGAGTTGAAGTACGTTGATAAAATCACGACGAAATATGTCGCCGGAGAAACAAAGTAGAAAGGAAAATCCATGTCTCAGTATCATGTAGTGGAAGTCATATTCGATGATCAGAATTGTCTGGTCGAGGCTTTGGAAGAGTTGGGTATGAAGCCGGAGGTTCATGCAGATGGAACAACTATCAGAACATATTATCGTACAGATGTTGTCCCGAAATGCCATGTAGTAGTTCGGAAAGGGCAATTCAATGGTATGGGAGATATCGGCTTCGAGAAAACGGCAGAGGGCAAATTCGTGATGCACTGTGATGATTATGATTACGGTCGCTATCATAAGAGATTCAGCTTGGAGAACCTAAACGAAGCATATGGTAAACGCAAGCTAAAGAAATTCGTAAGAGGAACATCCCGTTACAACATCGTTAGCGAAGCTCAGGAAGAAGAGGGTACGAGAGTACGCCTCCGAGTTATGGTCTAAAGGAGAATTCATGGGTAGATTAAAAGGCAAAGCCCGACAAAAGGCTAATAAGAAAGCTCGTAATCAAGCAAAGTATAAAAGGGCTGTCTACAAAAAGACTCAAATCGGCAAGATCTTGAAATGGGGGGATCCTACATTGGAGATTAATTGCGAGAGAGTCCTTTCTGATGATGATCCCACAGAAGTCATTGCAGAATTAAAGAAGGTTCTATCGGTGACGGATACAGGAGTGGGTTTGGCTGCTCCACAGATCGGGCATACAAAACGTATCATAGCTCTTCGTCCTAACAGAATCACTGGAGACATTAAGATTTTGATCAACCCTCATATTTGTGAAGAAAGTGCGGAGAAAGTGACAGGCAAAGAAGGATGTCTTTCTTATCCAAATTTCTTTACAGATGTTGAGAGATGCGAATGGGTCGTGGTTATGTACGAGGATGAGAAAAGGCAGGAGAAGAAAAAGAAATATACAGGGACTGAAGCAATCATCGTACAGCATGAGATAGATCATATCTTCGGCATCTGTCAAGTGGGGGACGCGTGGAAAAAGTACAAAGAAGAACAGGAAGACAAGCTTCGACAGAAAGTCGGATCTACAGAGCAGGAATGATACGAGTTTATACGGATATGGTGGCAGATCTCTTTCATAGGGGTCATGTGGAATTTTTGAAGAAAGCCAAAGGACTCTTTCCCAAAATGTATCTTGTAGTAGGTATTCACTCAGATGCAGATGTTGCCAAGTATAAACGGTTCCCTGTCTATTGTATGGAAGACAGAATAGAAATAGTGAGAGCCTGTCGTTATGTCGATGAGGTTCTTCCAAATGCTCCTTTATCCATAACACAAGAGTGGCTTGCCAAACATAACATTCAATGGGTGACCCATGCAGGAATGACTGATTATTTGAGAGAAGTGAATTACAAAGTTCCTATTGATATGGGGATCATGTTGTTGCTTCCCTACTATGAGGGGATTTCCACGACAGACATAATGAACAGGATAAAACAAGATGATTCGTAGAATACTATTCGTTAATCCCCCGAACATTGTGACCCCATCGGCGATCAAGAGACTGAATGAACCGTTGGGGTTGCTGTATGTTGGAACCTCTGCGGTCGAAGAGGGGTATGAAGTTGAGATATACGATATGGCATGTGAGGGGTACAACATCGAAAGACCTCTCGATGGCATGATCATTTTTGGTACAGGGGAAGAAGACCTTGGTGATAAGATAAGAGAATTCGAGCCAGATTTAGTGGCTATCACTTGCCCATTCTTCTATCTCGAAGATATTGTCATACAGTTGACAGATCTGGTCAAAAGACTTTCTCCCACTCTTCCTGTTGTTGTGGGAGGTATTCATCCTTCGACAGCCGTTGGATACAAGTATCTGATGGAGAATAGTAAGATAGACTATATTCTACTCGGCGAATGCGAGTGGAAATTCCTTAATCTGTTGGAATGCCTCAATAACAACGGTGAAACCGACCGACTATCCGGTTTAATTAGTCGTAAAAATGGAGAAATCAATGTTTCCAGCGGTCTTAGTCGTGTTTCTCAATTAGATAACCTCAATGTAGATCGTGGGTTGGTGGATATGGAGAAATACTTTAAGGCAGGTACTCCTATGGCTCCTTTTGCTACGTCTGGTAGGACAATAAGCACTGTATGGACGAGAGGTTGTCCTTGGAAGTGCTCCTTCTGTGCCAGTGTGAAATTTTGGGGCAGGCATATAAGGCAAAGGAGTTTCGATCATATCATCGCTGAGGTAGAAGATTCGATAGATAGATTCGGCATCGAAGAGATACAGATCACGGATGATAACTTCAGTGTAGACCGAACTTTTGTCACGAAGCTTTTGAAAAAGTTGGTCCCGTACAAGTTGAAGTTCATGCCTGCCAATGGGCTATCAGTTCATTCCCTCAATAAAGAAATCATTGACCTTTTGGCAGATGCTGGTTTTTACCAAATCAGTTTAGCTGTGGAAAGTGGTTCACCCAGAGTGTTGAGAGCATGTATGAATAAAGAAGTGCCATTGGAACGTGTCCCTGATCTTGTAAGGTATGCACAGTCAAGGGGAATCTATGTGCACGGTATGTTCATTTTAGGGATGCCGGGTGAGATGGACGAGGATCGGAAGATGACATTTGACTTTCCTTATCAAGCAGGCTTTGATAGTATCTCTCTCTTTCAAGCAGTTGCTCTTCCCGGTTCAGATTTATACAAATTCTGTGCTATGAACGGCTTTTTGAGTAGCAATAGACTCTCTAATTTCCAAGTTTCCAATATCGAAATTCCACCTTCGTCTGAGCTTTACTTTGATAGAGACAAATTAGCAGAGGACATTGTGGCCAATCTTACCAAGTTTAACGAGTGGGTTAAGAACAAAGATCCTGATCGCTATTTCAAAAGATTTGAACCATATCTAAAGAGGCATCCTGAACACAGAGAAAAAGTTCATGGTAGGGTTACTTAGTGTATTGTAAAAGATGGACTCCAAATTGCTATCCCATCGAACACCGATACTATGTAAAATTGTACGGGGTTATACCGCCCTGCTGCCGTGATAAACTTTATGAGATGCTGGTAGATATAAAAACTGTTTTTAATGCTGCGGGCATCAAGTGGTGGATGATGTTTGGTACTTTGCTTGGGGCTGTGAGACAGCAGGATATTATTCCAATTGATTCCGATGTGGATCTTGGCATAGCATGGGAAGATATGCCCAAGGTTGATAGGGTCATTCCTTTTCTTAGAGATAGATACTACCGAGTTCAAAGATGGGTGAAGCGTTATGGCAAGATAACGATGAAATACAGCATGATTAATAAGAACAGAATTGATATGTTCTTTTACAGATTTGATAACAAGAAGGGAGTTTACCGGATCTTTCATCCCGATATGAATGCTCCGTTCTGGCAGAGAACCGATTTGTATGAACGAGAAGTTGCTCAATTAGGGGAAGCTACCATTCGGGATCATACTTTTCCTACAATTGCTGAACCCGAAGGTTTTCTCAAAAGGTTTTATGGAGACGATTGGACTGTTCAGCTTAAATATCCAAGTTTGAATCTGCCAGAACCTCCATATACGGATGACACTCAGTTCAGGTATTATATAAAAAGGAATATGTATCGAACTTTACACTGGCATCAATTTTTTCATAGCAAAGGACCTCAGCAGGAGATAGCTCGTAAGAAAAGTTATCTGTATAAGGTTTTAGAAACTCAGGAGATACAGAGAGCCGTAGCAAATATAAATAAGGATGCATAATGTTCCATTGCAGAAAAAAAGGTTCGGAAGGGAAGTTAGTTTGTGAGGTATGTCCCCTCCGTTGTGAGCTATATCCCTTTCAGATTGGTAGATGTCATATTAGAAGGCATATTGGAACTACGGTTGCAATGCAGCCATTCGGTCATCTTACTTCCATGGCGGTTGAACCAATTGAGAAGAAGCCTTTTGTGGAGTTTTTGCCTCGGAGCAAGACTTTATCTGTAGGGTCTTATGGTTGCAACTTGAATTGTGATTTTTGTGAGAATCACGAAGTGAGTCAGGGTGTTATGAGAAAAGGTAAAACCTATTATCCTTATGAGCTTTTGAAAATAGCTAAGGATAAAGGTTGCGAGAGTATTTGTTTCACCTATTCAGAACCGATAGTGATTGCAGATTACCTCTTTGAGGTGGCAAATCTTTTTCATTTTCATGGGTTGAAAGTGTTAGCTAATACGAATGGTTTTGCCCATTATAGTTTGTGGTCAGATTTTTGCAAACACGTAGATGCTGTTAATATGGATTGGAAGGGATCTGGAACTTTCGGAGGTCGCCCTCACACCGAACGCTTACTGCGTAATCTGGTCACGGCATACAAACATAACGTTCATGTAGAAATTAGTGTTCCCCTTCATTATCCCGTTAAAGACATTGTTCCTGAGATGGAGATTCTCGCTGATGTCCTTCGTAGGGCTTGTGGCAGCGATATTCCTTGTCATTTGTTGAGGATTTATCCTGCATATCGTCGGATAGGTCTTATGCCTTTGTCGGACGGGGATATGAGAGATGCACAAGAAACACTCCTGAAGAAAAACATATCCTCTGTATACTTCTTTAGTTAAGTCCTTGTTCCCAAAAGTACGATAGTTATTAAAAGACGACTGTTTACTGTTGGGAAAAGGAATGCATTTAGAAAGCAACAAAATAATTGTGATAGGGAATGGATCGTCTGTCCTTAGTCACGAAGTTGGTCATATTATAGATGTTTTTGTCGATGTAGTACGTTTCAATGATTATCAAATCGGAGGATTTGAGAAATACATTGGAACAAAAACTACTATCTGGGCAAGAAGCAATTCTCTTAGGACCATAGAGAGGGACTGGAAGCCCTTCAAACAGGTAATAGTGATTGCTCCCGAATGGAACTATAACAATGTTCCTAAACTGCTGAAGAGAAAGGCAAATGGCACGGCAGTTCCGAGAGAGGATGCATTAAACCTGCAAAAGGAGTTAGGTCTTCCCGGCCGCAAACAAACGAAGAAGGGGATAAGGAGAGGATGGCCTTCTTCAGGGCTTATCCTTTTGGACTATCTTCTGAAAGAACAGCAGTTGATTTACATACATGGATTTGACCACTTCAGACATATTGGGAAAGCTCCTCGGCATTATTACAACAATATGGAGAAGATGCAGGTAACAGAAGTTCATAGAGGACATAAGGAAGAGCAATGGATAAATAAAAAGATTGAAGAGGGCAGAATAAGGCGTTTATGTGATAAATGAAAACCAACTGGAAAAAGCTAAAGTTCGTTGAAACCCACTGCCGCATTAGAGAGATAGATTTGAGTTATCGTGCGGATATCTTTTTACGCATATATGCTCTGAAGAAAGATGATCCGGCAGCATGGAAAGAGTATAAAAGGTGGATAAAGTTTCTTATAGATAATGGTCGTAGTTTAAGCATCCCTACAGAACTAAGAAGACTGAGACAGGTTTACGCGAGTATCAAGGGGAAGGGGTATTCCTATCCTTGGAAGGATCAACGAGATGTCCCTATTATCAGCATCTATAATGAGAATAAGTTTCATATCTTCAATGGAGCGAGTAGGCTTAGTAGTATGATGATTTTAGGGATCGATAGCCTTATGATGAGAGTGGCAGACAATGTAAAAGCTCACCGTCAAGAGATGAAGATAATCAGAGAAGCATATGATCTTGATGAGGGGGCAATGATGAAATGTCTTAGCAAAGAGGCTAAAGACTGGATCCGAGAGGAAAGGAAACAATACTGCGATGCTTAATTCTGTTATAGTAACACATAGAGACCGGCCTAAATCTTTAGCTGTGTTTCTCAGGTCTTTTGAAATTGCTGCTCAGCATTCAGATCCCGATGATTTTGAGATCATAATCGCAGATCTCAATAGCAAATCACCATGCGATGAGATAGCTGAACGTTTCTCAAGGAAATTCAAATTCCGCTTCCTAAAAATAAAGTACGACAAGATTTTTTGGAAAACGAAAGCTCTGAATTACTGCGTGAGAGAAAGTCGGGGAGACTTTATTACGATGCTTGACATCGACTCATTAGTTCCTCCGATGTTTCTCTATCACATTAGGGAATTCTATTCCGACCCTAAGCACAAAAGGAAGAAGTTGGCCTATCGTGTTTGTTATTTATTCCCTGATCAGGTTAAGTATGTCACCTCACATGAAAACTTCGATGAATACTATATCCGCAAAAATATCGTAGCTCTATATCCCAACTATCGTTTCGCCCGCGAAAGATTTATGGTGGATGGGAAGATGGTGAGGCAGGATCCAAAGTTTAAGATAAAGAAGATACCCGAACATTGGTATCGTAAGTATGTTCTGGGTAATAGCCATCATACCGTAAGTAGAGATGCTATCCTCTCCATTGGGGGATGGAATGAAAAATTCAAAGGTCATGGCTTAGAGGATGTCGAGTACAACATCCGTTTGTTCCGTCATATCCAAAATGGCACACTGGAGAGAGGTGGTGAGTTTGTAGTATATCACATCACTCACGACCGGGACCAGAAGAGGTGGGACATCTTAGCTAACCGTAACAAGAATAGGATCGAGTGTCATCGGGTGAGAGATAATCCTGAGATCTGTGTCCTGAAGAAAGGAGAGGATTGGGGTGTCTTCCCAGAAGGTTAAAATCGATCTAATCTCATTTGCTCATCGACCTGATATTGTGTACATGATCTACGCTATGCTGAACGGCATGGCTAAATGTGTGCATGAGGGATGGGCGGGATTGAGACAGGTAGATAAGGAAGCAGAACCTGTTGTTTTGCAAAAGGATGGACTGTTTTATCCCCTACATGGAGGATACAAGATAGCGGAACTTTACTGCCGTAGAGTCTCAAAGGAATTTATGGAAGTAAAGACGGAAGGCTCCCCATTCTCTGTCGAGGAGTTCAATATTCCTGATGACTTCTATGAAGTATGGGCTACGAGAGAAGCAGTTGTTGAGACTCTTATGCCCATGAATCCCGACATCCACTCAGGAGATCCGAACATAAGATTCAGTGATCACGGATTAGCATATCATGCAATTCCTGAGATTGGGTTGAGGGGGTACAGGGTTTGTAGTGACAGGCTTAACACCTATGACACAGAATTCACAGGCAAGAAGGTTCTGGATATAGGATCCAACATGGGCATGATAGCAATCGATTGTAGGAGGAGAGGGGCTTCTGCTGCTCATGGGATAGAAACTTCGAGAGGTTACATCGACGTATCAAACATCCTCAAAAGTTTCTTCAAGCTTGAGTACGTTGAGTTCTATCACACAAGTTGGCAAGCGTATCACAAAAAGACAAAAGAAAAATATGATATCATATTTGCATTGGCGGTGCATAACTGGATGGGTAAGAAAATAACGGGATTTCTGAGAGACTGTAAGAAGCTGCTTAACCCCGGAGGGGTAGTCCTGTTCGAGTCACATAGGAATCAGGCAAAAAATGATCTTGTCCGAGCGATCAGTCACTCTGGATTGCATCCTAAGCTTCTGAGAGAGTTTGAAAAGAAGAGATTTGTTTTTAAGTGTATAGCATAAAATGGATGTTACTACGACAGCTATGATTCGTCCTGAGCTTTTGGAAAGAACATATGAATCATTTTCCAAAGGGCTGAAGGGATTAAATTTCAAAGAAAGCACTTTGTTCCTGAATGTGGATCCCGCTCCAAAAGGGAGAGATCCTAACACAGTCGTCAAAGTGGCAAAGAAATTCTTTGGAGAAGTGGTCGTGCGTATTCCTAATGAATGCAATTTCTGCAAAGCCGTTCAATGGTGTTTCAAAAATGCAAGGGGGAAGTACTTTTTCCATTTGGAAGACGACTGGATTTTGCTCGAATCTGTCGATATTCAAGATGTCATCAATACATTAGATACTCAGAACAGGACCGCTCGTCACAGAAAGTATGTATCAATAGCATTAAGAGCATATAGGGGGTGGAGTGAAAATATTGCACTGGCTCCATCTGTTTTTTATACAAAGTTTGCCAATAGAGTAGCTCCCTTGTTTAACACAGATTTGAATCCCGAAGAGCAGTTGAGAGATGCTTTTCATGTGGGCATAAAAATAGTAGAGCATGATGAGTATTCTCTTAGGTATCCTCATCTTAAGATGAAAAGGAAGATAGTTAGGGATATAGGTAGGAAGTGGCAAAGGGTGCATGGCATAACAGGTAATACTCGCACAGGGAGAAAGTTGAGGCTATTTAATAGATGGCATACATTACGGACAAAGCAATAGACATAGTGACTACTGCCACCTTGAGACCTCAGATTCTCAGGAAAACATATAGCAGTTTTTGCAATCATCTATTCAAGGGCAATAGAGATAAGTTTCGACTGATCCTTAATGTTGACCCAGTGGGAGATCATACATATAGGCCGGAGGATGTAATTAGCGAGGCGAAGAAGTTCTTTCCTAATATGATTGCTAATGTTCCTAAAGAAGGTCATTTCACAAAGGCAGTGATGTGGTGTTGGAACCAAGTGGAAGCGGAGTATGTCTTCCAGTTAGAAGATGATTGGGTGCTTATGAGGCCCCTCGATATCAACGTTATGATACACATATTAGATGCCTATCCAAAGATAGCTTCGGTTAGGTTGTTTAAGGGGCAATGGGCAACAGCCATGACTAATAAATTAGCTAAGAGGCACTTCTCATCTGGCAGACCATATAAATGCTCATATGCCAGTAAGAAAGACAAGAGAAGATTTCAGTTGTATTTCCGAACCTATTTGAATCCAAGTTTATATCGAGGGGACTATATAAAGCAGGCTGTGAAGATTATGACCCCACGGAAAAATCCTGAAGCACAGTTGGTTGCCGGTTTTACGGACTGTCCTAAGCTGAATAGTTTTGCCAATTCTTGGGACTATGCTGTGCTTACTCCGAATGGAGTGCATCGTAGGGTGGTGAGGGACATCGGTAGAGGATGGAGAGTTCATCAGAAGATCTATCGTAACACAGATTTTGTAAAATGGAAGGGGAGGAAGTAATGCAGTGGTTCCTGCAAAAGGAAAACTTCGGTATGGGGGACTTTATTATGTTGACCCCCGGAATGCAAATCATAAGCAAAGTCAATGGGTCTCCGCTAAGAACCTATTTTGAAACAGACTACATAGCACAATTGTATCTCGATTGCCCCTTTATACAGATCCTTAAAGAAAAACCTGAGAACAAGCCTGTGTGGGGAACGGTTTTTGCAAGTGACAGCCCTCGTTTGAAGGGATATGCTGTTCACAAATCGAGCAATAAACAGTCTCTCGAAGATTGTTATGTTGCCTATGTGAAGAAGACGTTAGAGTATGACGGTCCCTCCTTTGATACCTATGTTGATACTCCTCCTCCCAACCCCCGACTGCCCAACGGGAAGAGATATATTGCTGTTTTTCATGGATGTCTCGGCGACAGGTTCCTTATGAAAAAGTCTGTACCTCTTCCCTGCTTAACATACTGGCTGAAGAGATGCTTGGGGTGTGGTTTCATTCCTGTGATTCTTGGGGATCGTAGAGATTGGAAAAGATTTTGGAGAAAGATACAAATTCCGTCTCAAGCAATCAACTATGTCAATCAGCTATCCATCAGAGAATCCGTAGGGGTTCTTAATCAATGCGAGGGGTTCATTTCGAATGATACAGGTCTGTCCCATATAGCTTCTGCTTTGAAAAAGAGAGGAGTGATTTTATGGAATGCGACCGATATCTATAAAAACAAAGTATCTTACGGCAGAATCACACGGACTTGTTCTATGGAACATCGTTCTGCTCGAAGGCAGGAAAAAGTGTATAACAAAGCAGTTGACAAATTTTTAGAGCAAATGACATGAAAATACTATTCAACCTACACAAGACAGGACTCGCAAATAACGGGGGAAGTCGAACGCTAATCAAATCGGCAGAGACATTGGCAAATTTAGGAGAAGAGGTTTACATCTATTCTCCTGTCAACAACTACACTTGGCACGACGTGCAGAGAAATGTACATATTTGCAAAGAGGTAGTCCCCCCATGCGATGTTGCTATAGCCACTACTCCGAAAAATGTTGATCATACTATGGCTTTGAATGCAAAGAGGAAGTTCTATTATATCAGAGGATACGAGGTTTTTTGGTGTCCTAAAGAACTTGTGCATTCGAGTTATAGGAAAATCCCCTGCATAGTCAATAGCGAGTGGTTGCAGGGTTTATTGGCAAAGTTGGGGGTCGAGAGTAAGATCGTATACCCCGGTCTTGATATGGATCTGTGGAAGGATCTTGGGCAAGCCAGAAATACAGATCTTGGGGGACTACATAGTAGTAAACATCCTACCAAAAGGCATCACGATATAATCAATGTTTCTCAAGGTCTCTCGATGTTGTTGTTGAACAGAGATATAAAGAATCCCTCTCCGAAGAGGCAAGTTGAGTTCTACAATGATATCAAAGTTTGGATGGCTCCAACGGAATTGGAAGGATTACATAATCCTCCTATGGAAGCTTCTCTTTGCGGCTGTGCCCTTGTTTGTACTAACCACAAAAGGAGTGGCATGTCGGACTATGCTATACCGGGAGAGACGGCACTTGTCTATCCTGCTCGCAATCTTGGCACAGCTAAGGATATGATCAGAAGTTTATTAGGGAATGAAGCGGAGAGGGCTAAGCTGGTGAGCAACATGAAAGCTTTGTTAAGCGAAAAGATTAGTGATAGAAAAAAGAATATGAAGAAACTGCTTGAGATCATAGGAGGTTAGCTTTGGATCCTAAACTGATTATTTTATATGGAGATGTCGGACCTACTCCTTGGAAGAAAGCTCAGAATCTGATTGATGGTCAGATGACGTGCGGATATAGAGAATATGCCCGCCGGTT
>Ga0180437_10010834_pt1 | contig 11052 bp, 11 predicted proteins | sample SS_ome_4_FD_132410 | JGI IMG/M metagenome (GOLD analysis project Ga0180437, IMG submission 132410) | Hypersaline lake sediment archaeal communities from the Salton Sea, California, USA - SS_3_D_1 metaG | ecosystem: Environmental > Aquatic > Non-marine Saline and Alkaline > Hypersaline >... | reverse complement strand
GAACATCGCCGTGGTGGGGACGCCGTGCCAGATGAGGGGTCTCAGCAAGATAGTGACGGGTGAGATGGCTGACGCCAAGATAAGGGACGCCGTGGGCCTGAAGGTAGGCCTCCTCTGCATGGAGACGTTCAACCACGAGAGCTTCATGGAGTACCTCGACGCCGAGGGGGTCGACGCCTCCAAGGTTAAAAAGTTCGAGATAAAGAGCGGCAGGTTCATCGCCCACACAGGCTCCGGCGAGCCCTACTCGGTGAAGCTGAGCAAGGTGAAGGACAACGTGAGGCCCTGCTGCCACAACTGCGGCGACTTCACCTCCGAGTTCGCCGACATCTCCGTGGGGAACGTTGGCACCCCTGACGGCTGGTCCACGGTCATCGTGAGGAACGGGAAGGGGGAGGCCGCCCTGAAGGCCGCCGAGAGTGCAGGCCTGATAGAGGTGAAGCCGCTCGAGGAGGACGACAAAGACCTAGGGATCCTGACCAAGCTGGCGAAGAAGAAGAGGCAGGACGCCGAGAAGCATCGGGCATCAGAGTAGCGTCAACTGTCTCCCGTCCCTGCCACCTTTCCCTGGAACCCATAGGTAATCATTATAAGCCCTGTGGGTCACCACTGCGAGAGTGATAGTTTTGTCAAGGAAAGACCTGTTCAACTCCATGACCCCGGAGACCATGCGGTCTAGACCGGGCCTAAAGTGGGGGAGGGACCCCTCGCCCCACATACCCCTCTTCATCGCCGCCCCCGACTTCCCCATCGCCCCCCAGATCAAGGAGGCCCTCATAGACGCCGTCCAGCGGGAGGACCTCTACTACAACACGGACGAGGCCACCAGGGAAGCCATGGCCGAGAAGGTCACCAGGGTCAACGGCGTAGAGGCGACCGCCGATGACATCATGATCATTCAGGGCGTCGACCCCGGCATCTGGCTCGCCGCAAGCTACGCGTGCAAGCCCGGGGACGAGATCGTGGTGACGGATCCAACCTACGGCCCCCTGATGGAGGTGGTGCCCAAGGTAGGGGCGAAGCCTGTGGTGTGGGAGCTGGAGATGGATGAGGGGTACGGGTTCGACGTGGAGAGGCTCAAGGAGCTGGTGACAAAAAGGACACGGCTCATCAACCTCTGCAACCCCCACAACCCCTGCGGGAGGGTGCTCACCAGGGAGGAGCTGAAGGGGATCGCCGACATCGCGGTGGACAACGGGATCGTGGTCGCCTCCGACGAGCTCTGGGAGGACGTCGTCTTCGACGGCAGGGAGCACGTCTCCATCGCCTCCCTCAACCCGGAGATAGAGAGGCTCACGGTTACGAGCTGGGGGCTCTCCAAGACCTTCGGCGTGGCGGGCCTCCAGCTGGGGTACCTCTGCGCCAAGGACGAGGAGATGATGGCGGGCTTCAAGCGCCTCTCGCGCCTCATCCAGAGGGGCAGCTCCACCCTCGCCAAGGCCGTGGCCCCGATGATGCTGGGGGAGGAGATGGACTGGTGGCGTGCGGGGCTGAAGGAGCACCTCCACAAGATCCGGGCCCTCTGCGAGGAGAGGCTCGACGGGATGCCAGGCGTGTCCTACCCCAAGCTCCAAGGCACCTACGCCATGTTCCCGAGGTTCGACTGCGGCAAGAGCAGCAAGGAGCTCGTGGACTACCTGAGGGAGGAGGCGAAGATAGGCCTCTCCAACGGTGCAGGCTACGGCAAGAGGGGGGAGGGGCACCTCCGCATGATCGTCGCCACAAGCGAGTCGATCATGACTGAGGTCCTTGACAGGATGGAGAGTGCCCTGAAGAAGCTGGGGTAGCCTCAGATCTCGTAGGCTATTACCCGTCCGGTTCCGGGGTCTATCTGGAACTTGAAGTGGAGCTCCTCCTTCCCGAAGAGCCCCTTCTTGAGGACGACGTCGCCCTCCACCTCCCAGACGTCCTTCTGGGACCCCGGGGTGTACCAGGCCCGGGAGAACCTCACGTCCTTCACCTTCTTGTCTCCGAACTGTGAGGAGAGGTAGCGCTTCACGGCCATCTGGGCGCTGCCTGCATCCTCGACCCTGATCCCGGACAATGTCACACCGCCATATCTTCGGTTCCTCAGATATTTGAGAACAGCGGTCCCGAGAGCTCAGTAGCCCCTACGCGGATCGCAGACGTGGAGAAGCGGCCGCCCCTCTACGTACCTCTCCAGGTTCTCGCAGAAGGTCTCCACTATCCTGTCCCCGATGTAGGGGGATGAGTGGCTGTCGTGGGGGACCAGGAAGACGTTCTCCATCCCCCAGAGGGGGTAGCCATTGGGCAGGGGCTCCTCCACGAGGCAGTCCAGGTAGGCCCCCGCTATCCATCCCTCCCTGAGGGCCTTGATCATCGCCCCCTCGTCCACGGTCCGCCCCCTGCCGATGTTTATCAGGTACGCGGATCCCTTCATGGCCCTGAACTCCGCCTCGCCGATAATGTTCTCAGTGAGAGGCGTGAGGGGGGCGGCCATCACGATGAAGTCGGCCTCGGGGAGGTGTTCTGCGAGCTCTTCGTTGGGGAAGACGTGGTCCACGTTCTCAACGGGTCCCACTGTCCTCTTGGTGCCGATGACCCTCATGTCGAACGCCTTGCATAGGCGGGCGACCCTCCCCCCGATGTTTCCTAGTCCAACCAGGAGCACCGTCCCCCCGTGGAGCTCCGAGCACTTCAGCTGGCGCCAGAGCTGCCCCCTCTGGTCCGACCTCCTCTGCCCGAATCGCTTCGCGTGCTCGAGCATGGCAGCCATGACGCTCTCGGCTATGGGTATGGTGTGTATCCCGGGGCTGTTAGTCAGTACGACGTCTCCCGCCAGTATCTCGGGGGTGATGTTGTCGCTGAACCCGGTGCTGCAGAGGGCCACCCACCTCAGGCTGGGGGTGAAGAACTTCCTGTAGTCCTCCCAGTCGAGCTCCTCCCCGTAGTGGACCCTGTTCCCCCCTTCGGCTAGGAGGACCTCGACCCCCTCGTTCTTCCCCTGCGCCTCATGGACCTTGCCCTGTGGGATCTCTACGAGCTCTATCTCCGGGGAGATCCCCTCGATCTTCTTCCTGTGCTCCTCTGTCAGCCAGAAGCCCCCGGGGAGGGGTGCCTGATACCCCCGGGGTATCCCGCTTACGACGACCTTCATGTATTTCACACCGCTTCCGCTGATTTCAGGGGCTTTGGACGCCCATTCCATGTCCTAGAGATGAATAAAGTTTAAATGTTATTTACATACCCCATTTACCGATTGCAGACTCCAACGAGAGACAAAGGTGGACTAGTTTATGTCCGGAGCTCAGAGATGCGACCCAAAATGCCGAGATTTTAGTTGTTCAAGACGGAATCTCAGATTCAGGGACGGGAGGCCATGGTGCGAGTGGACCAGCGAGCCCTGCGAGCCAAAATCCTGCACGTACGCGCTGTGTCAGAGGAGGCAGCTCCTCGAGAATGGTATCTGCGGGAAGACCATAAAGAGGAGGACAAGGGAGGACAGGGGCCCCGAGGACTTCGTGGAGGACGAGATCAGGGTCAGGGGCAAGCCCATGCGCAGGAACAGGGACCGCGACATCTACTATTAGTTACTCCGAAAACACTGAATAAATAAGACCTCCCGACATTCTTTTTTCGTCATGAGCCGTGGCGTGAGGGAGGAGCTGAGAGGCGTCATCCCAGGTGACCTGTTGGACCTCGTGCAGAGGTCATTCGACATCGTAGGATCCAAGCAGAAGGCAGTGGCCATCATAGAGGTCCCCGAGGATCTACGCGACTACGAGGGGGCGATAGCCCATGCGTTGATGAGGGTGCAGAAGAACGTGGCCAGCGTCCTCTCCAAGGAGTCTGGGAGGGCTGGCGAGTTCAGGACCAGGGAGATGCGCCTCATAGCTGGGGACCCTGACACTGAGGTCCTCCACCGCGAGTCGGGGTGCGCCTTCAGGCTCGACCCGAAGACCGTCTACTTCTCCCCGAGGGAGTCCCAGGAGAGGGGCAGGATAGCGGAGGCCACGGGGGATGGGGATGAGATCCTAGTGATGTTCAGCGGGGTGGGACCCCTCCCGATACGGATCGCCAAGCATTGTCCCGGCGTCCGCGCCACGGCGATAGAGCTCAACCCCTACGCCCACAACTACTGCGTCGAGAACATCTACCTCAACAGGGTCGGAGATAGGGTGGAGGCGGTGCTCGGGGACGTCCGTGAGGTGGCGGAGACCCTCGGCCGACGGTACGACAGGATACTCATGCCCCTGCCCAAGGGCGCCCACATGTTCCTGGACGTCGCCGTGCCCCTCCTCCGGGACGGGGGTGTCCTCCACTTCTACCATTGGGCGCCCTCAGAGGACATGTTCGGGGAGGCCGAGGAGCTTGTCAAGGCGGCCTTCAGGGAGGAGGGGAGGGAGGCGGTCGTGACAGAGAGGGTGAAGGTCTCCCAGTACAGCCCCCGCTACTGGAAGGTTCGGATAGACGCGGTGGGATGAAGGGATTCACCTGAAGAAGTAGATCTGAGGCTTGGAGGCCTGTTCTATCTCGAGGCCGCAGTCAGGGCAGAACTGTCCCAGGTAGTTGATCCTTGCCCCGCAGAACCTGCAGTACTTTATTACGGGGACCTCTCTCCTCGCCAGTTCGACACCGCAGAAGGGGCAGAACTTGGAGTCGCGTGATGAGGTGTGGCCGCAGCGGCTGCAAAGCATCTCGTACGTCACCGTGACCTCCGGTAGGCTGGTGGTGGACAGCACCATGTTCTCCTTGAGGCTCTTGGGCTTCCTCCCCGGGATCACGCCGCAGACGCCCCCGAGGGCGATGCCCGAGAGGGCTCCCGGCAGGACTGTGAGTATAGCGGTGTAGACAGCCGTTCCCAGCAGGGGGTTTGGGATGGAGCTGTGGACGACATCCACCACCGACCTCTGGAATATTTCGACTATGTATTTGTAGGTCAGGCTGAAGACGACGGCCCCGACGACCATAGATGTCAGCCCCCTCCTTCCGTCTCTCGTTATCAACTCGGCTACGAGGCTTGCCATGATAGAGGTGATCATCGTGGAGGCTATCCACGTCCAGGTTTGGGGAGTCTGGTTGAGGGGGACGAACGGCAGGAAAGTGTCGGCGGCTGCTAGGATGATGGTGATTAGAAGGATGGTGAAGGGTATAGACCATAGAATAGGAGGATCTCTGAACCGGTCTGCCTCGAGTTCCATGTGGGCGGCGTCTCCTGCTTGACCGGGGAAGTAAATAGTGCCCTCACGTGTTACCGTTACCCATGACAAGTTGTACATTAATTGAAATCTAGGCAAGTATAACCTATTGAAAGTAAACCGTTAATCTTCCGGGAAAAGCGGGAAATTAACTTATTATATAAATTTGGGCTTGTTTCTGGAATTCTTTTAATCTATTGGGTAAAAAGCCGTGTTTCACGGCCTATATTTATAAATGATGTAACTCTGGCCGTCCCAGGTCAGTTATCCGTGTCACTGCCCTTGTCGGTGGCGTCCACCTCGACCTCCTCGATCTCCAGGGGTCCCTCCAATGGGAGAGGGGGAGGCGTCGTGGCCATCGTGTAGCCTATCCAGGCGAAGATGAAGAGTATCATGTACACCGCCATGATTATGGGCAGCCTGTAAGCCCACTCCGCCAGCTCCGGAGAGACCCAGCCGTCCAGTGGTGGTATGTAGGGGCCGAACGCCCAGATGAAGTATCCACCCATGACTATGACGCTGATGACGACGATCAGGCTTCCGAGGCTCTTATCGTCCATTTCCAGTACCTCGCATCTACTACGTAGGTATAGGGTATTAGAAGATTCTCTTTTGCTCGGGTGCCACGTCGTGGATACAATTTCTGCTCGAGGGGGCTACAGCCTGTTTATCTTGTCCAGTATCTCGGTCTTCATGGACTCGAACTCCTCGAGCGTTATCTCCCCCACCTTGTAGCGGACCTCGAGGGTCTCGAGCTCATCCCGGAGCGCGTTCTCCGTGGCCCTCCTCTCCTCGGGTGCCTTGAAGAGGGCGAGGGCGGAGGTGAGGTCCTCCCTGAGCCTCTCGCTGAGCTCCCTGCTTATCTTCCCCTCTACCACGAGGCCGTCGAGGGAGCGGAGGCTCTTCCTCGCGCTGGCCTCGAGGTTCTTCTTGTCCTCCGGGTAGAGGTCCCCCATGAGGTCGTTGAGCTTGGAGAGGACTGTCTCGAGCCTCCTGATGTCCCTGGCGAGGCCGTCCATCCTCTCCTTGGAGATGGGGGTCCTCCTCTGCAGGGCCCTCGTGGGGAGCTGACCCACGGCGACCCTGACGCTGAGCTCCTCCTGGGCGGTCTCCATCTCCCTGAGCTCCGCCTTCTTCCTTGCGTACTCCTCGCTGCTGGAGACCCTCCTCTCCTCGAGGATGTTGCCGAGCCTCTCGATCTCAGCGCTGTACTCGTTGTAGATCTTGGTGAAGACATCCTCTGAGACCCCTATCTCGGTGAGCATGTCCACGAGCTTCAGCTGCCAGGCCCAGTGCTTCCTCAGCTCCTGGATCTGGTCAAGGAAGCCCCTGTCGACCTCGGGCTCCGTCCGTATGAGGGGGATGGGGCCGTCGACCTTCAGGTTAACGGGTGTCTCCCTGAGAGGCTCGAATCTGAAGTCAGGGATGATCGCCTCGGATGGCTGCTCCCTTGCGTCGGCCCTCGGCTGCCCGCCTCCTTGGAGGCTTGAGCCGCAGTAGATGCAGTACATGGTCTTGGGAACCGCACGACCGCACTTGTGGCAGTTGATGAACTCCTCGGCCATAGACGCACCCCCCATGAAGCCACTACCTAGAATGTAAACAAGCGGAATAAACGATTTCGGTCTCGGACGCCGCCCTCAGGGGGGTGCCAATATTCCAATGGGAATAAAATAGGCAATAATACGACCTCTAATACGTGAAAGAGTTCGGAAATACTTTTAAACATGGGATTCCCCCTTTCCTTTGATTCCTGACAGGAATAATGTGATATATAGGGTTGAATCGCATGGAAGATATTCTCGTTAAGCCGCTGAAGCAGCTTCCCTTGGACGACAAGCCCATGGAGATCTGCGAGCGGAAGGGCCTGGGGCACCCCGATACCATCTGCGACGCCATTATGAACGAGGCCTCCATAGAGCTGTCCAAGGAGTACCTGAAGAGGTTCGGAGCAATACTCCACCACAACCTGGACAAGGGCCTCATCTCGGCGGGCGGCTCAAAGGTCGCCTTCGGCGGGGGCAAGATGACCAACAGGATCCTCATAGTCTACGGGGACAGGGCCACGTTCGACGTGGGGGACGTACACGTCCCGGTGGACGAGGTCGTGAAGAGGTCGACGAGGGACTGGTTCAGGAGGAACCTCCGCTTCGTCGACCCGGACGAGCACCTCAAGTACCAGGTGGAGGTGCAGCCGGGCGCGGCGTCCCTGCAGGACATCTTCGCGCGGAAGGGCAGGTACCTGGGGGCCAACGACACCTCCGCCGCCGTCGGGTACGCCCCCTACAGCAGGCTGGAGAGGCTCATACTGAACGTGGAGGGCCACATGAACTCCCCGGAGTTCAAGAGGAGGTTCCCCGAGTCCGGCGAGGACGTCAAGATCATGGGCTTCAGGAACGGCAACGGCGTCTCCTTAACCGTCGCCCAGGCCTTCGTGGACAGGTTCATCGAGAGCGAGGCCGACTACTTCAGGAAGAAGGGGGAGATCTACGACGCGGTGAACGCCTTCATCGCTGAGAAGTCCGACTTCGACAAGGTGGATGTTGGCTTCAACGTCCTCGACGCGAAGGGCAGGGGCATCGGGGGGCTCTACCTCACGGTGCTGGGGTCATCCATCGACACTGGGGACTCGGGTCAGGTGGGGCGGGGGAACAACGTCATCGGCGTCATCCCCCTGAACAGGCCCATGTCCTCCGAGGCGGCCGCCGGCAAGAACCCCGTGAGCCACGTCGGGAAGATCTACAACCTCCTGAGCTACAAGATCGCCGGTGAGATCTGCCAGAGGGTTAACGGGGTGAAGGAGACCTACGTCTGGCTGGTGAGCGCCATCGGACAGCCCATCGACAAGCCCGCCGTCTGCTCCGCCCAGGTGATCCCGGCGGACGGGGTGAGCCTCAAGGAGATCACGCCCCAGATCCAGGAGGTCATCGCCAGCGAGTTCGACCGCCTCGACGAGTTCTGCATGGACCTCGCCCAGGGGAAAGTGAACATAAAGTAGCGGGGGGACCCATGCTCGACACCTATGACATCGGCAGCCTCCCCCTGAGGGTCGAGGAGTCCGTCATCTACGAGGGGGCCAGGAGGCAGGGCTCCCTCCTCTCACTGATAGGCAGCCAGGGCGGGTCCTCCGAGGTGTTCACCGAGGAGGTGGTGACCGCCACCGTGGACAAGCTGAGGATGGGCCTCACCGTCCCCAACTACCCCCAGTTCAGGGACATGAACGTGATGTTCTTCGAGCTCCTCAGGGGCATCGAGAAGGTCGAGGGTGGCTACGTGGCTCTCAGGGAGGTCACGGCGAGGCCGGGGTCCTCCATCCCTGAGGTGGACGTCATCAGGGAGAACCTGTCGAGGATCTCCGACGAGGCCGGCGTGGATCGCGTGAAGCTGAGGGCCTGCGTGACCGGCCCGTACACCCTCGCCTCCTTCTTCGGGGCCAAGAACGCCAGGCTCTTCGAGGAGCTCGGGCGTGGCCTCTCTGAGATAGTCTCCCGGTCGATCTTCGACGGCAGGCACGGGGAGGTGGCTCTGATCTGCATCGACGAGCCGACCCTCGGTTTCCTCAACGACCCCCTTCTGGACTACGGATCTGAGGGGCGGGAGTCCCTGAAGTCTTCCTGGGAGGAGATATGCCGCGCTGCCAGCTCCAAGGGCGTGGAGACGAGCATCCACCTGCACGACACCTCCGACGACCTATTCTGGGAGGTGGAGCACCTGGACCTCATCCAGGCCCACATCGGGGACCCACTGTACTCCCAGGACACGACTTCTAGGCGCCTCGAGGAGACGGGGAAGCTCCTCAAGGCGAGCATCTTCCACAACCAGTTCGACGACCTCATCGAGGCCCGTCTCAGGGGTGATGGCGTCGTGGAGGACGTGGAGCAGAGGGTGGGGGACACCTGGACCCGGATACGGAGAGGAGATGTAGACCCAATGATTTTCCTAGAGGAGGTCGACGCGGGGCTGGCGAGGCTAAAGCAGGTGGTCAAGCGCTTCGGGATCGAGAAGATCCCCATGGTGGGCCCGGAATGCGGCCTCGGCGGATGGCCCAACCACGAGACGGCGATGGAGTGCCTCCGGAGGACCGCTGAGGCCACCCGGCTCTTCGAGAAGGGCGTTAGCGCCTAGTTCTGGGGGTCGGCGCATGCCCCCCTCAGGGGGCACTCACCGCATCTGGGTCTCGTCTTCCTGCAGTACTCCTTCCCATGGCTGACGAAGCCGTTGTCGACGAGCCTGTACCTGTCAGGCGGTACCAGCCTCTCCAGGGTCGCCTTGACCTCCTCCGGCCCTGACTTCATGTCTGCGAGGCCCAGCCTCCGGGCCACCCTGGAGACATGGACGTCGACTGCTATGGCGGGCACGTTGTAGGCGTGGTTGAGGACGATGTCGGCTGTCTTGGGGCCGACCCCGTGGAGGCTCATCAGTGTCTCCCTGTCGTCCGGGACGGTGGAGCCGTGGTCTTCCACGAGCTCTTGGCAGATGGCCGTGATGTTCCTTGCCTTCTGGTTGTAGAAGCCCGAGCACCTGATGAGGGCCCTGAGCTCGTCGGGTTCGAGGCTGAGGATCTCCTCGGGGGTCGAAACCACGCTGAAGAGTGCCTGGGCAGCCCTGGCGGTGTTGGCGTCCCTCGTCCTGTGGGAGAGGACGCAGCCTATCAGGGTCCTGAAGGGGTCACGGCCTTCAGCCTCCTCATGTCCAATATCTCCGTAGTGATCCTCCAGGAGTCCGACGACCACGCGCATCCTCTCCTCGGGCTTCATCGATCATTCGTCTCCCCGAGGTTCCTCTCCTTCACCTCTTCGAACCTCTCGGCAATATAGACGCGTAGGCTCTTGCCCTCAGCCTTCGCCATCCTTTGGAGGGCCCTGTTCACACCCGTGGAGTATTGGACGGCCTTCTTGGGCATCTCGGCGAGCTCCTCCGTGAAGCCCTTCTGCCTCGCCAGCGCCCGGAGTACTAGCTTCCTGGGCGAGGTCGCCGCCTTCGAGAGCTTGAGCTCCACCGGGAGGGAGAGCCCGTACCTCACGACCTCGACGTCGGCGAAGGGCAGCCTCAGCTCGAGCCCCAGGTCTGAGCAGATCTTGTAGTCCCTCTCGAAGTTCACCTCGTGGGAGGAGGCGACGTCCCGGTGCATGCTCTCGTTGACCGAGCCGCTCCCCGACGCGTACTCTCGGGCGTACTTCTGGTATCCGCCGAAGACCTCATCGGCGCAGTTGCCGGAGATGAAGATCCTGTGCCCGGTCTCAGTGGCGCTCCTCGCCGCCCAGTATGTTGGGAGGCCCACTCCTACCTTCATGGGGTCGGACTCCTCGACGCTCCATAGAACGGTGTCTAGGTCATCCTCGACGTCGTCGGCTGTGAATGCCTCCAGCCTTAGGGGGAGGTCGAGGGCGTCTGCGGCTCTCTCAGCGGCCTCGAAGCCCCTCGTCCCCTCCATGCCGACGCAGACGAGGTCAACATTGGCTCCCGCCCTGTCCGCGTAGTATGCCAGCAGGCTGCTGTCAATGCCCCCGGAGAAGCCTATGGCGACCTTATACGCCCCCCTGCACCTCGCCTCAACGGCCGTCGAGAGGAGTCCGTCCAGGGCTTCGACGGCGTCTTCCATCGATGGGTGGATGGGAGGGGGCTGAGAGATGGTGCGGATAGGCTCTGATTTCATGTCTGCCTCGGAGATCTCAACGACGTGGCCCGGTTGGACCGCCCGGGCTTCTATCCCGGCTGCCCACAGCATCTTGCGGTTTGAGGCCACGACGCTGCGCTCCTCGTCTCCCCCAATGTAGAGGGGGACGAGCCCTAAGGTGTCTCTCGCGCAGAGGAGCCTCCCTCGGTTTAGCAGGGCGAATGCCAAGGAGCAGTTCTGCCCGATGAGGTCCAGTGCCCCCCTCTGAGGTTCAGG
>Ga0180437_10010833_pt1 | contig 11052 bp, 7 predicted proteins | sample SS_ome_4_FD_132410 | JGI IMG/M metagenome (GOLD analysis project Ga0180437, IMG submission 132410) | Hypersaline lake sediment archaeal communities from the Salton Sea, California, USA - SS_3_D_1 metaG | ecosystem: Environmental > Aquatic > Non-marine Saline and Alkaline > Hypersaline > Sediment... | reverse complement strand
TGCATGCACGAGGACCCTGAGGACCCGCCTCACGAGCGCGGGCAGACGTTGGTCTCGCTGGTCATGGACCTCACCGATCGGGTGATGTGGGCCGCGCCCGGCCCGCCGTGCCAGGGGGAGTACGTGGCCTACCGTTTGGATGGTGTGTCCCAGCCCTGATCTCTCCGCTCGGCCGGGTACCGTTCTTCATACCAATTGGATAGAGGTGGAACCGTAATGCAACTCACGGTCCTGACGGACGATGAACTGAAAAGTGTCCACGATGCCACGCTGCGGCTCCTGGGCGAGGTCGGTGTTGTCCTGAGCCAGCCGGAGGCGCGCGAGATTCTGACCGGCGCGGGAGCCACGGTTCAGGGCGAGCGTGTCCTGCTCCCTCCTGACCTGGTCGAGCGGGCGGTGGCGCAGTGCCCCGGCCGGGTGACGGTTCGCGGTCGTGGGGGCGGGAGCGTGGTGCTGGGCGATGGGACCCTCCACTGGCACAACCTGGGTGGGGCGTGCAACGTTTACGACCCCGGCACGGGCCAGCGCCGCCCTGCCACGGTGCAGGACGTGCGCGACAGCGCCCGTCTCCTCGACGCGCTTGAGAGCGTCACGACGGTCACACCCTTCTTCACCCCTCAGGACATTTCCGGCCCGCTGATGTCGCTGGCCATGTACCGGCATACCTTGCCCCACACCACCAAGCCGGTCCAGGGCCCCGGTGTGCAGACCGCAGCCGAGGTGGGTTACGCCGTGCGGCTGGCCGCCGTCGTCGGGCCGCCGGCCGAGGTGCTCACACTGGGCATCTCGCCCATCAGCCCGTTGATCTTCCCCGACGACGTGGCCGAGGCCATCGTCGCTGTCGCTCGCGCCGGGGTGCCGCTGGGGCCTCTGCCGTGCCCCACCGCCGGGGCCACCGCTCCGATGTCGTTGGCTGGCGCGCTGGCCCAACAGAACGCGGAGGTGCTGGCCTCGATCGTGCTGGCTCAGGTGGTGCGGCCCGGGCTGCCCGTCATCTACTGCGGCCGACTGGCGATGATGGAGCCCCGGACGGGGCTTTCGGTCTGGGGTGGGGTGGAGCTGGGGCTGGCATCCGCCGCCACGGTCCAGATCGGCCACCGGTATGGCCTGCCCGTGAACGTCTACGGGTTCTCGACCAACGCCCACGCGTTGGACCTGCAGAGTGGGTACGAGCGGGCCCTCAACGCCGCGGTGCCGGGCCTGGCTGGGGCGGACGAACTCTCCGGCATCGGCGAGCTGGAGGCTGGCGTGACAGGATCGTACGCCCAGATGGTCTGCGACGATGAAATCGCCGCCAGCGTCGGCCGGCTGCGGCGGGGCTTCGCCGTCGACGAGGACGCGCTGGCCGTCGGCATCGTCGGGGCGGTGGTCGACGGATCGCGCAACTTCCTGGAGCAGCGGCACACCGTGCGCTACCTGCGGGCGGGCGAGGTGTTCTACACCCGCCTGGCGGAGCGGCGTTCCTGGTGGGAATGGGATCGGACGGGTCGGGACGGCATGGTCGAGCACGCCCAGGCGGAGGTCGGGCGCTTGCTCTCAGTACACGAGGTCCCTCCGCTGACCGAGGAGCAGGAACGGGAACTGAGTGCCATCATTCAGGCGGCTGCGAGTGAGCTGGCTGCAGACTGAACCTCAGCGCACCGATTTGGGTAGTTATGTTGCACGCCGGTGGGTAATACCCTACCAGATGTCCCCTGTTGCACGTTGCACTTGACAAGAATACCATAAGGAGTAGTATTGTAAGGGTACCTGACTCTCAGAGGGAGTACGTCTTACCCCGTGCTCGGCCCTTCTTCCTCAGGACCTGTGCTCCCTCTGGTAAGGACCGGCGGCGAAAGGAGGTGGTGCGTATCGCGGTTTCCGGGTTCTCTGGCATCGACATTGGAGGTTCGTTCCACTTTCACTCGATCGCAAATTAGGAGGAGAGTTTGCCATGAGAAAGCATTCGCTTTACCCACTGTTGGCCTTGGTTGCCATTGTCGCAGTCCTGTTCACGGCCTGCGGCCCTGCCGCAACAGAGGCACCCGCCGAGCCCCCTGCTGAGGAGGCCGAAGAAGCACCCGCTGAGGAACCCGCAGAGGAGCCCACAGAGGCACCAGCCCCCACGGAGGCGCCGGCCCCGACCGAGGCACCACCTGCCGAGCGCAAGGTGGCGACCTTCGCCTGGACGCAGGAACCCGACTCACTCAACCCCTACTACACCAACATGTGGTTCTCGTCCATCACCCAGCAGCTCTGGAGCTGCTGGGCCTGGGAGTACGACGACCAGAACGCCCCATTCCCCAAGCTGGTGACCGAGATCCCCAGCATGGAAAACGGCGGTGTCTCTGAGGATGGGCTTGTCGTCACTATGCACCTGCGCGACGACATCATCTGGTCGGATGGCACGCCCATCACGTCGGCCGACTTCGTCTTCACCCACGACATGGTGATGGCCGAGTCCAACGTTGTGTCCACCCAGTACCCCCACGACGCGCTAGAGAGCATCGAGGCGCCCGACGATCTGACGGTCGTGATGACCTTCGCTGAGCCGTTCGCCCCCTGGCAGGCCACGTTCTGGAAGGGCATCCTGCCCAAGCACGTTTTGGAGCCGGTGTTTGAGGCCGAGGGCTCGATCGAGGCGGCGGAGTGGAACCGGGCGCCGGCCGTCGGCTGTGGCCCGTTCGTCTTCGCCGAATGGGAGTCCGGCAGCTTCATGCGGTTCGTCAAGAACGAGAACTACTGGCTCGGCGAGCCCAATCTGGATGAGATCTTCTTCCAGTTCGTCCCGGACGATGCCTCGCAGACGGCCGCGCTCGTCGCCGGCGACGCCGACCTGGGCACTTTCCCGCCGCTCTCGGACGTGCCCACCCTCCAGGACGCCGGGCTAGAGATCGTCACCCAGAACTCCGGCTACTCCGAGGGCTGGTACTTCAACTTCCGGGAGGACACCGCCGCGCCGGGAGCGCTGGACGTCCGCGTCCGCCAGGCCGTCGCGATGGCCCTCGACCGGGAGGCGATCACCCAGGACCTGCTGCTGGGCTTGACCGAGCCCGCCGTCACCTTCTGGGATTCGCTGCCAGCATACGTGTCGCCCGACATCGAGCCGTGGACGTACGACCCGGAGGCGGCAGGGCAACTGCTGGATGAGGCGGGTTGGACCGACACCGACGGGGACGGCATCCGCGAGGACGCGGACAGCAACGACCTCGTGCTGGTCCACGGCACCACGATCCGCGAGATCCGGCAGGACGCGCAGGCCGTCGCGCAGCAGCAACTGCGCGAGGTAGGCATCGACCTCCAGATCCTCAGCTTCGATTCTGACCTGTACTTCGCCAGCTACGCCGACGGCTCGCCGGCGGCGCTCGGCGAGAACGACATCATGGAGTGGTCGGATGCCCCGTACTTCCCCGATCCCGACACCGACTACTGGCTGTGCTCGCAGATTCCCGACGACGAGAACCCATGGGGCTACAACTACTTCGGGTGCGACGAGACGCTGGATGAGTTGTTCCAGCGCCAGCTCGTGACCGTGGATGCACAGGAACGCACGGAGATCTTCCACGAGATCAGCAAGTACATGCACGACCAGGTCTACTGGCTCGGCATGTGGCTGGATCCCGACTACTGGGCCGTCGGCCCACGGCTGACCGGCGTCAAGTTCTCCGGCGTCACACCGTTCTACAACATCATCGAGTGGGATTTGCAGTAGCATCCTCCCGCCCATGATCCTGGGGCCGGGACAGGCCGACCTGTCCCGGCCTTCTTCCCTACCTGGAATCTGAGAGAGGGGTGCAATGACCCGATATATCATTCGCCGGATCTTGCAGGCGATTCCCTTGCTCTTCATCATCAGCTTGATTCTCTTCTTGCTGATGCGCAGTACAGGCGATCCGCTGGCCATGATGGGGGGGCGCCGCGCCACGCGCCCCGAGGACCGCGAGCGGCTGGCCCGCCAGCTTGGGCTGGACAAGCCCCTGTACGTCCAATACTTGTATTGGTTGATCGGCAACGACTGGACGAAGATCGATATGGACGGCGATGGCGTCGCCGAGACGCCCGGCGACCGGCGCGGGGTGGTGCGCGGTGAGTTCGGCACGTCCATGGTTTCCCGAGGCAGGCCCGTGTTGGAAATGATCTGGGAGCGATTGCCCAACACGCTGATCTTGATGATACCGGCCGAGGTGATCATCATCCTGTTCTCGCTGGCCATCGGCGTCTACTCCGCCCTGCGCCAGTACTCGTTCGTGGATCACCTGGTCACGGCGCTTTCCTTCGTCGGCTACTCCATGCCGATATTCTTCATCGCCCTCGTATCGATGTATATCTTCGCCGTCAATTTCAAGCGCTGGGGGCTCCCGTACCTGCCGACGGTTGGCATGTTTGACCCCCAGGTCGGCAAGACGACGGGCCAGGTGCTGCTCCACATGGTGTTGCCGATTTTGAGCATGTCTGTGATCAGCATCGCTGGCTACAGTCGCTACGTCCGCTCCCAGATGCTGGAGGTCATCGGCGAGGACTACATCCGCACCGCCCGCGCCAAGGGGCTGCCCCGGCGGATGGTGATCACGGGCCACGCGCTGAAGAACGCCGCACTGCCGCTGGTGACCATCGTCGGGTTGGACATCCCGCTGCTACTGGGAGGCGCGGTCGTCACCGAGTCCATCTTCGCCTGGCCGGGAATGGGGCGCCTGTTCATCGACCACGTCTCGCGGGCCGACACGCCGGTCGTCATGGGCATCCTGATGTTGATCTCCGTCGCGGTCGTCGTGTCCCAGCTCGTCACCGATATCGTCTACGCCTGGCTAGACCCGCGCATCCGCTACACGTAGAGGGGGGGATAGATTCTATGGAGACCGCAATCGAAAGCCCTATCGCGGCCGTGCCAGAGGAGTTGGAGGCGCCGCCGTTGACCCCGCGGGAGCTAGTCTGGCGCCGCTTCCGCCGCCACAAGATGGCGGTGGCCGGCGTCTTCATGCTCATCCTGCTGCTCCTGTACTCGGTCGCCGGTGCCTTCGTGTTTCCGGAGTCCTACGCCAACCTCACCGAGACCGGCGCGCGGCTGCAGCCGCCCTCCGCGGCCCACCCTTTCGGCACCGACACCGTCGGGCGGGACATCCTGGCACGCACCATCTACGGTGGCCAGATTTCCCTGCTGATCGGCCTGTTCGCCGTCGTCGTCGAGGTCATCGTCGGCGTGCTCATCGGCGCCATCGCGGGCTACTACGGAGGCTGGATAGACAGCGTCTTGATGCGCTTCACCGAGGCCATGTTCAACGTCCCGCAGATCTTTCTACTCCTCGTGATGGCCAGGTTTTTCGCCGGCAAAATCCCAACTGTCCAGTTCCTCGGCCGGACGTTCAGTGGCAGCGTGATCGTCATCATTCTGATCATCGGGATGACCAGTTGGATGTACCTGGCGCGTATCGTGCGCGCCAATTTCCTCTCGCTCAAGGAGCGTGAGTTCGTCCTGGCCGCCCACACCACCGGCACGACCAACCTGGCGATCATCTTCCAGCACATCCTGCCCAACAGCATGGCGCCGATCATCGTCGCGGCCACGCTGGGTGTGGCCAGCGCTATTCTTTCCGAGGCGTACATCAGTTTCCTGGGTCTGGGCGTCCAACCGCCGACCGCCACCTGGGGTAACATGCTCGATGGGGCCTACAACTACATCGAATCCGCCCCCTGGCTGTGGGCCTTCCCCGGCATGCTGATCGTCCTGACTGTGCTGTCTATCAACTTCGTCGGTGACGGGCTGCGCGATGCGCTCGATCCCCGCACGCTTGCCCAGTAGGAGAAACCAATGGCGCCACTTCTGGAAGTCCAAGATCTCACCACCCGGTTCGACACGCTCGAAGGCGTCGTCCACGCCGTCAACGGTATCTCCTACACGCTGGAGGAAGGAGAGACCTTGGGGATCGTGGGGGAGAGCGGCTGTGGCAAGAGCGTCAGCGTCCTCTCCATCATGGGACTGATCCCCCAGCCGCCCGGCAAGATCGTCGCCGGGCGTGTGCTGTACCGGGGACAGGACCTGTTGCAACGGGACGAGGAGCAGATGGAGCACATCCGTGGCAGAGAAATCGCCATGGTGTTCCAGGATCCGATGACCTCGCTCAACCCGGTGCTGACTGTGGGTCGCCAGATCAGCGAGGCGCTGGTCGTGCACCTGGGGATGACCGAGGCGGAGGCCCGTCATAGGGCGATCGAGCTTCTGGCGATGGTGGGTATCCCGCAGGCCGACGAACGATATGCGGACTACCCCCACCAGTTCTCCGGCGGGATGCGTCAGCGGGCGATGATCGCTATGGCGCTGTCCTGCAACCCCAGCATCCTCATCGCCGACGAGCCCACGACTGCGCTGGACGTGACGATCCAGGCCCAGATCGTCGACCTGGTCAAGACGCTGCGCGAGCGGCTGGGGATGACCGTGATTTGGATCACCCACGACCTGGGCGTGATCGCCGGCCTGGCGGAGAAGGTGATCGTTATGTACGCCGGCTTCATCGTCGAACGGGGGAACGTTGACGACATCTACGCCGACCCCCGGCATCCCTACACGCTGGCCTTGCTCAAGTCGCTGCCCCGGGTCGACCGCTCCAGCAAGGAGCGGCTGGCGACCATCCAGGGTCTCCCGCCCGATCTGCTGGGGCTTCCACCCGGTTGCCCCTTTGCCGCGCGTTGTGACTACGCGGTGGAGCGGTGCCGCCAGGAGAACCCGCGCCTGGAGTTCGTCGCGTCGGGCCACGAAGCCGCCTGCTGGGTGGACGTGGCGACGCGCCGGAGCGATTCGAGGCCGGCCGATGCGGTCTCATCGAAGTCGACAGGGAGGGAGCGATGAACGGAGACGGGGTGCTGGTGCAGGTCGAGGGGCTCAAGAAGCATTTCCCGATCACCCGGGGTATCATTATCCAGCGACAGGTGGGCGCGATCCGGGCGGTGGACGGGGTGACCTTCGACATCTACCGGGGCGAGACGTTGGGGTTGGTGGGTGAGAGTGGCTGTGGCAAGACGACGACCGGGCGCACGATCCTGCAATTGTATCGGCCCACGGCGGGCCGCGTGATTTTCGACGGGATCGACCTGACCGCTGTGAAGGGGGGCGAATTGCGACGCACGCGGCAGCGGATCCAGATGATCTTTCAGGACCCCTACGCCTCGCTCAACCCGCGGATGACCATCGCCCGCATCATCAGCGAGCCGCTGCGGACCCACAAACTGGCCTCGGGCAAGGAACAGGTCGAGCGGGTCCAGGAGTTGCTCCAAATCGTGCGCCTCAACCCGCGTTTCATCAACCGCTACCCGCACGAGTTCTCCGGCGGACAGCGACAGCGCATCGGCGTCGCCCGCGCCCTGGCGTCCGATCCGGAGTTCATCGTATGCGACGAACCCATCTCTGCGCTCGACGTCTCCATCCAGGCCCAGGTAGTCAACCTGCTGGAGGACTTGCAGGATGAGTTAGGGCTGACCTACCTGTTCATCGCCCACGACCTGAGCATGGTCCGCCACATCTGCAATCGGGTGGCGGTCATGTACCTGGGTAAGATCGTGGAACTGGCGCAGAAGGACGAACTCTACGATCATCCGATTCATCCCTACACCCAGGCGCTTCTTTCCGCCGTTCCCGTGCCGGACCCCCCCCTCGAGCGCAAGCGCCAGCGCATCATCCTGGAGGGGGACGTCCCCAGCCCGGCCGATCCCCCGCCTGGCTGCCACTTCAGCACGCGCTGCCCCGTCGCGGGAAAGATCTGTTCCGAGGAGGAACCTCCGTGGCGGGACGTGGGCGGCGGCCACTTCGTCGCCTGCCACTCGCGGGGCTAGGTTCGTAGTAGGCGCTTCAGCGCCGTAAGAGCGCACTGAAGTGCGCACTACGAACGCGTTGTCCGATTTGTAGTAGGCGCTCTAGCGCCGTGAGGACGCATTGAAGTGCGTACTACGAACATGTTCCCCGGTTCGTAGTAGGCGCTTCAGCGCCGTAAGGACGCACAGAAGTGCGGACTACGAACGCGTTGTCCGGTTTGTATTAGGCGCTACAGCGCCGTGAGGACGCACAGAAGTGCGGGCCACGAACGCGTTCCCCGGTTTGTAGTAGGCGCTTTAGCGCCGTGAGCGCAGGCCTGCTCAGTCGCGCTCCAGTGCCTGGGCCAGGAAGGCCACCCGGCGCTTGTCGGCGTCCACCACGTTCTCCGTCTTCAGGAAACTGTGCCCCTCGTCCTGATAGAGGACCAGGTCGCACGGTTTCCCTTGCACGACCAACGCGTCGCGCGCCTGAATCGACTCACTGGCCGGGCAGCGTGGGTCGTGCGCGCCGCAGATCAGTTGCACCGGCGCGCGGACGCGGTCCAGGAAGAAGAATGGCGACCGCTCGTAGTACAGATCGTGATCCTTCTCCGGGTCGCCGAAGTTCTCTCGATCCCAGTGCTGCAGATCCTCCCTGGAGTTGGCGTGGCCGGTGAACCAGTTGAGGAACGGCACCACCGCCGAGCCGGCCGCCCACCGACCGGGGTATTGGGTCAGGCTCGTCATCGTCAGGTAGCCGCCGTAGCTGCGCCCCGTGACGGTGATGCGGGCGGGGTCGGCCAGACCCTCGTGGACCAGGTAGTCGGCCGCGGCGTCCACGTCCTCCGTGTCACGTCCTCCCAGGTCGAAGCGGTTGGCCATCTGCCACTCCCGGCCGTAGCCGGTGGAGCCCCGGTAGTTGGGGGCCAGCACCACCCATCCCCGGCCGACCATGTGCTGCACCAGGGGATCCCAGGTCACCTGGGCGAGCCAGTTTGGCCCGCCGTGCACGTAGACGACGGCGGGAGCGGGCTCTTCGGACCCGCGCGGCCGGTAGACCAGGGCGGGCACGCGCTGCCCGTCCAGGCTGGCGTAGTCGACGGTGTCCGGCATAACGAACGGCGCGTCCTCCAGGTCGTGAGGGAGCGAGTGGGTCAGTTGGCGGAGCGATCCATCTTTCAACGAAAGCAGCCACAGGTCGGCCGGGTGGCGCGGATTGTCGAAGACGAAGACCAGGTGGGCTCCGTCGGGCGTGAACTGCGGGCGGTGGTGGACCCCCGGCTCGACCTGGAAGGTGAGGGGAGCGGTTTCCCCAAGAGCCAGCACGGCCAGCTCGGTCACGGGGCCGTGGCTGGCGACGTAGGCCAACCGCTGGCCGTCGGGCGACCACGAGGGTTGCTCGTTGTCCCCCTCACCCTCCGTCACCCACGCGATGTGCCGGGACCTCAGTTCGTACACGCCGACGTCGAAGAAGCCGCGCGCGTCCGAGGAGAAGGCGACGCGCGTGCTGTCGGGCGACCAGCAGGCGTCCTTGGCGCAGATGGGCGGACCGGCATCGGTGATCGGCATCGGCTCGCCTCCCTCCGCTGGCACGACGAAGGTCCCGTAATCCTGGCCGTGCGTCTCGGCGACGACGGCCAGCCAGTGGCCGTCGGGCGACCAGCGCACCTCCCACTCGGGGTGGGGCAGGCTGAGTACCGGATGTGCTTTGCCGCCGGTGGCGGGCATCACGTACGTGTCGAAACGGCCGGAGCGGTTGGAGATGAAGGCGATTCGGGACCCGTCGGGTGACCAGCAGAAGTTGGGCTGGAGCGCCTCTGGGGTGTCCGGCGTCAGGTTGATGTGCCGGCCTGTGGGGAGATCGTACGTGTAGATGTCAAAGTCTTCTCCCCCGTCCAGGTCCAGCGCATAGGCCAGCCGCTGCCCATCGGGCGACCAGCGGGGGGCGAATTTGCCTCCCGGCATGGGGGTGATCTCCCGTGCCGGGGCCGAGCCGTCCAGCGGCATCAGGTAGATCGCCCATTGGCCGGATCGGTTGTGGGAAAAGGCAAACTGCGTGCAGTCGGGAGAGACGTCGAACCCGTAGTACGGCTCGACGTGCGGCACCCTCAGCAGCGCTTCCAGATCTAGAACCTGATGTGGCATATGCAATTGTCCCGATCTTGGCGCCGGTTAGTTGGAATACGCCGCCAAGACCTCGTTCATCTCCTCCTGCACGCCGTCTGGCAGCGGCGCCGGCTGATGTGTCGCCAGGATCTGCTGGACCTTCTGTCGGGCCACGTCCGCGCGGCTGAGCTTTCCCTTTCTGTCCCAGTCCTCGTAGCTGTCCCGATCGCTCACGGACGGCACGGAGAGCGCGGCGCGCATGTGGTCGACCGTGTGCTTCTGGTCCAGATAGACGCCGCCCGGTCCCAGTTCTCGGATCAGATCCATAGCGAACGCGGCGTCGCTCAAGTCGACGCCGTTTAGGATTCTGCGGACCATCGCGCCGCTCTCCGCGTCCAGGATGATGCCCTCATACCGGAGCAGGTTCGAGCCGTCCAACAGCCCGAGCCCGAAGAGCAGATCTGCGCCCGCCAACGAGGGCAGGAGGAAGGAGATCGCGTTCTCCCACGCTGCCTGTTCGTCCAGCATCTTGGCGCTGGTGGCGCCCGCGCCCACGATCGAGGGCAGGTCGTAGAAGTTGGCCATCTCCGCGACCATCATCCGCAGCCACAGGGCCTCGGGCGAGCTGCCCGTGTACGCGCCCGTCCGCAGGTCAAACGTAGCCGGGCCACCGGCATAGAAAACCTTGGCCCCTGGGGTCGCAATCTGCAGCAGGGCCAGCGCGCTGATGACCTCCGCGTTCAGCACCGCCAGCGTGCCCGCCAGCGTGATCGGCGAGGTCACCCCGGTCGTCGCCATGCTGTACATGCCTACGGGGACCCCGGCCGCGGCGAACTCCAGCGCCGCCTCCATGCCGCCCGGATCCTGGATGAGCGGCGAGACGGTGCACACGAAGTTGCTCATGATCGGCCGGTTCCGCAGCTCCTCCTTGCCCCCCGCCACGGCGGCGGCCAGGTCGATCTGGGCCTGGGCGTCCCTGGCGCTGGCGACGTCCTCGGTGATCACGTGTTTGCCCGTGTTGCTGAAACAGGCTTCCAGCCCGTGGAGGGCAATCGCCGCCAGCGGTGCGTCCTGGGCGCTCACCGTCGGGGTGATGACGTCGACGGGCTCCAGGTAGTCGGAGATCAGGGCCATCTTCGCCACGTCCTCTTTGCAAGAGGCCCGGCGCTCGCCGGTCTCGAAATCGAC
>Ga0180437_10010832_pt1 | contig 11052 bp, 7 predicted proteins | sample SS_ome_4_FD_132410 | JGI IMG/M metagenome (GOLD analysis project Ga0180437, IMG submission 132410) | Hypersaline lake sediment archaeal communities from the Salton Sea, California, USA - SS_3_D_1 metaG | ecosystem: Environmental > Aquatic > Non-marine Saline and Alkaline > Hypersaline > Sediment... | reverse complement strand
GGTTTATAGGCACCTGTTTCTAATGCCACGGCAGCCGCGATGACGCGTTCGAATTGCTGGATGTAATCGAAATCTTCAGCCCTGTCTTGCATAACGTTGCGCAGGCGTTGGGAGAGGATGTGAAAGATACCCCGGGTCACAGCGCTCTGTGTTTCGACCAGGTACAACAGGTCCTTCTGGTCAAGCTTATACAAAGTAGTATCTTCAATAGCGGTGATGGATGCGCTGCGCACCTGTGGGTCCAGGGCGGCCATCTCTCCAAAGATGTCGTACCTGTACAGCCAATTCAGGGTCAATTCGCCGTCATGTACAAGCATTTTTCCGTCAGCGATGATGAACATGCTCGAACCGTGATCCCCCTTTTCCATGATCGTTTGTCCGCTTTTAACCTTCACTTCCTCCAGCAGCTCCACCGCCTCAACCAGGGCTTCCTCTGGGATGGCGGAAAAGATGTTCACGGATTTGAGGATAACTAGTTTGTCGAGGTCGATATGCTTATTCTCTTCCAGCAGCTGGATTAACCTGCGCACAGCTTCTAAATTGCGTCGCTGCCCATCTTCGCTCAGCAGTCTGGCCGAGTCTGTGAAATACTTGTGGCTTTCGAGCAGTTTAATCTGGCTGCTGTACCATTCCAGGTCGGTATACTGGTGGTTTCTAACTACCTGCCACTCGTTGCGAAGATCAATATTGCGTTTGAAATAATCTTCTCGACCAAGTATGTCCAAATCCGAATCAGCCATGATGCAGCCCAGCAGGTTTTTGGGTGACTGCGGCATGCGCGTGGCGCGGATGATATCCCGTATCACAGCGATTTGTTCTGGACTGTAATTGAATCTCGGAAGATTCTGCTCCGCGATGCGGATGCTGGTCTCTTCGTGTTCGTGGTATCCCTCGATGTGTCCCAGGTCGTGGTAGAAAGCCGCGGTCAACAGCAGCAGTCTCTCTTTATCTGGGATGCCTTCCATCTCGGCCAACTTTTGCGCCGTGGGAACCACCCCATCGCGGGTGTGCTCGATTGAGTGGTAGATAAGCTGAGGCGAGAGCTGTGTCTCTAACAGATGCAGTGCGTATTCCTTGGCGGCTTCGAAATCGGGTTGATCCATATTAAAACCTTTTATGAAAAAAAATAATTGGTAAGGAGATAATATTATATAGGCAAAATCATCGTCTTAAAAGGAAGGTTGTGAGACGTTTTAAATTTGTCTTCCTGAAAAATCTAAGATTATTATTTTTCTCATAATTTATTTTTGTAAATCTGTTCTGCGGTTAGGGTTAGGGGTAGATTTAAATAATATCTTAATGTGGGGATAGAATAGAAAAAGAAACAAATCATTGGGGGACAATTTAATTGAAAGAATTTATTCGAAATAATACAACCAAAATACCATTCTGAACTTAAACTGTTTTTTGTTGTATACACAACAAACCGACAAGCCCTCCCTAACAACTGAATAGTTAAAGTCGCCCCGTACACCTCATAAAGTGGACGGGGCTTTAAATGTCTTCGCCTTGAGTATGGTCAATGCTAACGCGTCCTATCGCATAATGATGGACAAAAAGTTCACCACCTGCCAGGACAGGCGTCCGAAGATTGGGTAAGTTGATGGTGGATAATTTTTTTGGCTATTCCCGACCAGGTATTCCGCCGGTCCCGATCCGACTGCGCCATGCCCCGAATCTTCCGGTGATATTTGAAATGGCGACCCGGAACCTTCACTTGTTGAAGTTTCCCAGGTTGCACCCCATACCACACCTTCAGTGGTTTCGTCCCATTTCTCCCAAATAATCAAACCCTCATTGGTGCCCGGTTTGACGGTTACATCCGGCCAATACACTATTCCGCTAGTACCTGTGATCGGAAAGTGCGTGCCAATTAATCCACCGGTCGCATCTAACTTCCGTCCAGAGATTAAATGATAAGTAGAGACGGGATCCCACATTACTGAGACAATAAGGTAATGTCCTTGCGCATCGACGGCGACACTTGGATCTTCTTGATACACATTCGTATCATCAATGGCGAACTTGCCAGGGGGGTTGACTGCTGTGCCTGTATCACCGTCCACCCGGACACCGTAGATATCGCTATCTTTGATTGTCCACCGGCAATCCCAAACGACAAGGTACTCACCGGAGACAGGGTTATAGTCCACTTCGGCATTGTGAGGTTGACGTGTCTGATCCTGGATAGAGATGGCAAAATGGTAGTTTGGCATTGTGCCATTCGCCAGCACCACCCTGCCTGCCGCATCGTTCCACTTGTCGGTTGTAGTGTCCTTCGCATCAGACACTACCAGGTACTCGTTGCGGTCGCTGTTCGCGGGTACTTTTGGGTACCAGAAACCGCGGTTAGCCCAAGTGAAAATGTGGATTTCAGGTCCATTCCAGTGTCCATCCCACGCCACCTGCCGACCCCACACCTCCCAGTGTGTCTGATCGCTCAGTGCATCGACCGTGTAGACCACAAAATACTCATCATTGGTGGCATTGTATGCCAGGGATGCATTTTTCCGGATCAATTCATCGTTGTCGGCACCGGCGGCAATCGTGAAGCGGGATTCAAATTCACCGGCGCAGGTGATTCGCTGAGCATAGATGTACTGAACCAAGCTTCTTGATGTTCTGATGATCTTCCCGGCTAGAAAAATGTACTTTAAGCGGAAGGTCTTGATATGATGCCTGTATTATAGATACCCCCGCCGAAATCCCGAAAATGACCGTTGATCATTGAAATGCCGGATATCGAAACGGTCCCATCGATAATATCAAATGCACGTCCCTTCTGATTACCAACAATATCTAAAATGGTTATGTCCGCACCAGCACCTACAAAAGACAGGTCATCGAGTTTATCAAGATCGCCTGTGCGGGAAAAATTTTCTTATCCAGCGTCTGAGCGGATGAGGCTATACGTGCCGGCCGGCGGGTTGATAAGATCGCCCCCGCTTCCCGCGGTACTTACCCCGGGTGTGTTACCGGATGGTTGGTCATCATTGGCTGCGATGATCGATTCGCGCAAGGTGCAGTATCCATCATCTCCCAGGACATTTGCGTAACTGTTAACCTGTATCGTTGAACCTGCCCTGGCGGAGCGTACCGGTAAGCTGCCTGCCAGCAGACCGGTGATCAATTAAGTAGTTATGCTAATTTTTGATAGCGATAAAAAATACCCTTCCTCATTTCTGCCCCATGTCGTTTGGATTTATAGATAATGCATATTCGACGGCTTGATCTAAAGCCATCGAAGTCCCTTGAGACCAAGCTGATGAGGCTTGGCTTTTGTTTATAGAATTCCGCGCGCTGGAGACTATCCGGTCAACTTTAACCTGTTCAACTTCAGATAAGCGCGCATTAATCGATTTGCGCAGCGCACTTGCCGCTCCAATCAGGCGCAGCGTTGTTTCTGGGATCCGGGATTGGGCCGCCAGACACCCCATGTCTTCAAGCAAATAAGCAATCGACCACTGGGCGCCAAGGTCGCGGTTGATTTCCATACTTTCACGGTAAAAATCCCAGGCCTGGGTAGTATCCCCTTCCTCGCGCGCCACGTTGCCGAGGTTGTTCAACCCGTTGGCAATATAAAAACGGTCTCCGATCTCTTTCTGCAGCGCAACCGCCTCTTCAAGTTGGCTGCGAGCGCTTTCGTAATCTCCCTGATCCAAGGCGATATTGCCCATATTGTTCAGAGATATGGCGATCGCCCATTTATCGCCGATTGCCCGGCGGATGTGCAAGGCGTTCTTACCCAGTTCGTAAGCCAGCTGCTGGTCGCCTTCTGAACGGGCTACTACACCCAGATTGTTGAGCAGGTTAGCGATGTTTTTATCATCGCCCAATTCAGTACGGATGGCTAAACTTTGCTGGTACAGTTCTTTGGCTTTCTTGAAATCCCCCTGCTGGGCAGCCTGCGTGCCGGCATTGTGGCGGATCTGGCCGGCGCCTTCTTGATCACCGATATCATCAAAAGCAGCCAGGGCGCGTTTTATCCAGATGGAGGCTTCGAAATACTGGCCTTGTTTACCCAGCAGATCAGCTTTTTTGGTTTGTCCCCAGGCCAGCGCAGACCGGTCGTTGAACTCTTTAGCCAGAGCCAAGACCTGGTCGATTTGCTGGTCCGCCGTGCGCCAATCACCCGTTAAAATGTACACATCACATAAGTTGAGCATCACTTCAATCTTATCTTCGGGTGTGAGCAGGTCTAAAGCACGCTTGTAGTAATTGATCGCGGATTGGTTGGCATAATTCGTTTGGGCGATTTCTCCGGCTTTTAATAGATAATGGCGTTTTTTATTTTCGTTACTGCTCTTTTCAAAATGGTATGCCAGCAAATCGATGTTTTGATCGATTTCATCCAGACAGCAGCTTTCAATGAAAGCGCCCAGCTGGCCGTGCAGGTCTGAGCGGGAAGCGAACGGTAAACTCTTGTAGGCGGCTTCATGCGTAATGGCATGTTTGAACATATAGGTTAGGTCGGGTTCAGGTGTGTCCAGCGGGGTTAAATCCAGCCGGCTCAACTCATCCAGGTCGGACCGAACCTGTCCTTCGTCATTTAATTGTGAAAATGCGCTCCAAACCCACTCTGCCGCGAATGTTCGGCCGATTACGCTGGCGACTTTAATGGTTGTTTTTTGGTGCTCAGTCCGTTCATCAATACGTGTAAGTACCAGGCTGTGCAGGCTTGTTGGAAGTTCCATATTAAGCAGGCTACGCTCATCATTAGGATTAGCCCCGCTGTCTTTAAGGTAATTTATAAGCTCCTCAATGTAGAACGGATTGCCCTCGGAACGCCGGGTGATATTTTCGACTACGGAAGCGGGCACCTGTCTGCCTGAACCAATGTATTCTTCCAATTTGAATTGGATAAATTGTCTGGATTCTTGAGGTGAAAATTGGGAGAGGCAGAATTTCGTAAAATGAGGAAGCTCACTCACCCTAATCTGATCTCCCTTTGCAACGCTAGAAGGACGGAAATCGAGGATCAACAAGACCGGTAAATCGAAGATGGCGCGTCCAATCACCTCCAGCAGGTCATGGGAGAGCGGGTCCAACCAGTGGCAGTCCTCAAGCAGGATATAAAGCGGAGCGGTTTTAACCCCGCCTCGCAGGCAGTCGACCAGCAGAGATTCGAGTGATGATTTGCGTACTTTCGCGTCAAAATTTTCAGTCAGGGGATTGTCAGGAATCCGAATATTGAGCGGCGGACTTAAGAGGGGGAGGCGTGCGCTGAGTCCCGCAGAAAAGTCCTCCAACTGTCTTTCTATTCTCTTGATCGTACTTTTCCGGGATAAGTTTGGGTCAATGTCGAAGAAGCTGGCCCAGATATCGCGCCAAGCCAGGTAGCTGATGTTTGTGCCGTAGGACTGGCATTGGCTGGCAAAACCGTGCATGCCGCGTTCTTCAGCCTGCCGGATGATCTCTGCAGCCAATCTGGATTTACCGATCCCGGCTTCGCCTTCAATCCCGATGATCTGCCCGCGGCTGCCCAGAGCCAGTTCGATTTTATCTTCGGCCAAGACAAGTTCATCCGTGCGGCCGAACAGAGGCGAATCCTGGATGTGGGTTTGAATTAGGTTCTTTTGGGCTGTCTGCTGGTCTTTCAGACTGAAAAGATCGATGTAGGATGATTTGCCCTTTACTTTTACTGGCGTTTGGGGATCGAAAAGGAAGTGATTCCCGGATGCATCCTTAACCCGCTTGCTGACCAGAATCTGACCGTCTCCGGCAGCTGTCATCAAGCGCGCCGCCAGGTTGGTCTCATCGCCCAGGACACCATAAGTGCGGCGTTCTGTACCGCCGTACGCCCCGCTCCGCATCGTACCCTGGCTGATGCCGATTTGAATTGAGGAGATATACTCAAGTTCGTTTTGAATATCCCTGATTTCTGCTGCTGCAGATACGGCGCGGATGGAATCGTCCTCGTGCGCGTTGGGCGCCCCGAAGGCGGCGTACAGGTAACTGCCTTTATCACCGGTGGTGAGCTGGATTAAGCTGCCGTCGTACTGTAAAAGGATTAATTGAACCCTGCGCACAAATTCATCCAATTTATTTCCCGCCAGGTGGTCCTCTTCGTAATCAATCCCGCTGAAACGTGCGAAAAGCGCCACGGTTGGCCGCAGTTCTGCCAGGAATTCACCCTGTCCGCGCTGCAACCTTGTGTAGACTGGCTTTAACAGCCAGGGTTTAAGGCTTTCGATCGCAAGCGATTCGGGATTTATCCCCGGCCATGCAGGTGAGACGGTCTCGTGATGGAATCCACCCAATATGCCGTATATGCGACCGTTATTGTTGGAAACCTTTTTATCGGAAAAGGTAATGGATGACTGGATATTTTCGATCACACTCTGGTCGAGAATGATTTCCCCGCTGCCGGCTGCTTTCTCCGCAGCGGCTAGATTGTCCATTAACTGGCCGATAATGACATCTTTGATATGGGTATCTGGATCGCCTACGAGAAGTCTTTTGGCATGCCCGAAAGCCAATGCGGCTTTTATTGCCAGGGTTGTCGTTTCCCCATCCGGGAGCTTAATATTCTGAAACTGAGCGGTCGTGCGCTGCATCGCCAGGGCGCATGCAGCCGCCCGGTGTCCCCAGTCCTGGTCAAACCAGCAGGTAATTGCGTCGCCGCTGAATCCAATTACGCTGCCCCTGTATTTATGCAGTTGGTCGATCAGGGCATCGTAAAAGCGGTTCAGGTGTATGGTGAGTTCTTCCGCGCCGCGCTGCGGTCCCAGGCTGCGGACCAGGGCTTCGGATAACGGGGTAAATCCAGAGATATCCGCGAACAAAGCCGTGCCAGTGATATCACCATCGAGAATAACGCCATCCTGCATAGCCTGGCGGCGGTCCATCGGGATATAGACTGATAAGGATTCAAGATCGTTAATGGACATTTAGTGTAAAAAAATTAAACCAATAGTTTCGCAACCACTTGATTGAGAGAATGGCTGATATCGTGATCCGGGTAGCGCAAAACGAAAATACCGGCGCTTGCCAGGGTCATCATTTCATCAGAATGCGGTAGCACCGCGGCGACATCGCAGTTGTATATTTTTTCCACGTGTGAGCGTACTTCCTGGAAATCGAATACCTGGGGGACTTTATTAATGACCATCATCATATTGGGCACATCCAATCTGCGTGCCACTTCAACGGTAACGCTGGTTCCCTGGTAATCCTGCTGGTCAGGGCGCAGCACAATGATCAGCGCATCGGATATGGCGATGGACAGTAATGTCTCTTCATTCAAACCTGGATGGGTGTCTATCAGTAAAATGTCCAGCCGATTGCTTTGGATCAGGGATTGGAAGCCGTCATTGAGAATGCCAACATCGTATCCATCGCGCAGGATGCGCGTAATTTCCCCTGCTTTTAAGCTGGACGGGATCAGGAATATTCGCCCATCGCTGTTATCCATTTGATCCGGGGAGACATCGTACGCCGCTTCCTGGATGCCGCATTTTCCCCATAAATAATCGTTGAGGGCGTAGTTCATATCGCCCTCGTCCAAACCGAACAGGACGTGTATACCGGGAGATTGGATATCCGTATCAACCACGCCCACCCGTTTCCCACTCTTTGCCAATAATACAGCGGTATTTGCAGTTGTATTTGATTTGCCAGTCCCTCCGCGGAAGGAGTGAACGGATACGATCATAAGTTTTTTCCCCTTTATTTTTTCAGCTTATTGGATTTCGTCTTAAGACGAACAAGGTTATATCGTCATACTGACTTCTACCAGCGATATGTGAATGCAAATCATCCACGATACGGTCTTTAAGTTCTTCGGCATTATTTGAAGGCGATTCAATCAGCGCAAGCAGTCGCTCTTCCCCGAACGGTTCACCGGCGGGATTGAGCGCGTCTGTTACGCCATCTGTGTAAGCGATTAAAGTATCATGTCTGTCCAGGCTGGTATTTTCTATACTGAATTTCAGATCCGGCAGTATCCCGACGGCAGGACCGGTGGGAACCAGGCGTTCAACGGGGCCAGAAGCGCGCAGCAGTATGGGCGGGTCGTGGCCGCCGTTAATGTACATCAGAGACCCGTTGGTCGGGTCGAGCACGCCTACAAACATGGTTGCGAACATGTTGGTGTCGCTGTGATTTACAGCAATGAAATTATTCGTAAGGTCGATTGCGTTTTGCAGGGCGGTTGATCCGGTAGAGAGCAACTTGCGTCTTTGTCCAACTGAAGTCGTCTCCTGGGTTGAAGAATGGTCGCTGGAAAGCACATCCATCCAACCCAGTTTATAGTGCTGGTCTACGAATGCACGTATCAGGCTGCGGAAAAGCGCCATAAAAAGGGCTGCGCCCACACCTTTATCGACGACATCCGCCATCACTAAACCGACGCGCCTGCCGCTGGAGAGTGTAAACACATCGTAAAAGTCGCCAGCCACTTCCCTGGCAGCTTCGAAATGGGCGTTGATCTGCCATCCGGGAATCGGGGGGATTTGAGAAGGTAAAAAGCTGGTCTGGATCCGGCGCCCAATTTCGAGTTCGTGTTCAGCCGCGAGCAGTGATTCAAGGGTCTGTTTCCGGGAAGTGATTTCTCTCACCAGGCCGCAAATTATGTCCCCTTCGCCCGGCTTGCTAGTATCCGGAATGATTGAAAATTCCAACAGCATTTGTTGGCCGCTTCGATTATGGAATTCAAGTTCCAGGTTTCGAACCGCAGCTCCGGTATCTCGAATTGTGTCCAGCGCACCCTCAAGAATTTGGGGATCGCTCGACCGGAAAATTTCTACCAAACGCTTACCCAGGATTTGTTCCCATTCAGAACCCACCAGACCGCAGAAGGTATCGTTAACCGCGGTTATTGCCCCAGAAATGTCAGTTTCAAAATATGCGCAGCCTAGTTTTTCTAAAACTTCCTGGGTGCTGGACATATTTATACTCGGATCATTTGCATACGGTAAAAAAATTATTTGAGAAAGTAGGGATTTTTGAAAACATCATTCAGAAAAGCTGGCAAGGGCTTCCTGGTTGTTTGGGAAGCATTTCAAAATATTGGTGAATCCGGACATTTTGAGCACTTTATCCACGCCGGGCTGCGCTCCTGAAATGCGCAGGTCGCCGCCTTTATTACGGCATTCTTTAAGCGCAGCCAGCAGGGCGCGTAAACCAGCGCTGCTCATAAATTCTACCTGGCTGAGGTCTACAATCAAATTGTGGTGACCTTCTCCTACTTTCAGAAGCATAAAATCTGTTAATACTGCTGCGGTAAGCGCGTCGATGCTTCCGGTAACTGCCATGGTATCTGCTATCTTGTTTTCGATAAATTTTATATCCACGGTTTTCCCTCCCAGGGATTACTGAATTTTAAAATCTTAAACATTGTTATTAAATCGTTTGATAAAAGTCAGGCGGTTACCATAGACATTGGTCGTATAGTCGATATTGTCCATTGTTTGGTAGATGAAGAAAAGGCCAAAACCGCCGGTTGGCCGGTCCTCGAGACCCGCATCTAAATTAGGCGCAGGACTCCGGCTGGGTTCAAATGCGTGTCCAAAATCGGTCAGGTTGATCTCAGCGTAGTCATCATTGATCTCCATCGATAGGATAATCGATCCCGCGTTCATACCTTTATACCCGTGCGCGATAATGTTGGTGCAGGCTTCATCCACGGCTAGTTGCATGTCGTAGAGTATATTTTCATCAACCTCTGGATGTTGGCTGCAGATCAGCGCGATATATTTTCGGAATTCCGATAAAGTCGTTAATTCTGCCGAGCGTGAAATCTGGTGTATCATCTTGGTTGATCGCCTGTTAGCTTCCGTCTGTAATGAGGTCCTTGCTGTTGCCTCGCGCGTGATTAAAATTCGGCATCAGGAAAAGTGTCCACACCGGCGTGACGTCCGACTTGTTTTATCATCCTCAACCCGTCCCACTGCTCGCCGATATTTTCAAGAATGCCGTCGTGGATTGCCCAAGCCCGGCCGCGCACTGTGCGCCATTGGTCTGATTTACGAAAGGTTGTGCTGCCGTCCAGCGCTTCATGCAGCTTTCCGCCGGGTTGGAATTCATGTTGGATATCGTCCATCAGTTTGTGGCCGCGCACGTATGCGAAACCCCTCTTCTCAAACACCCAGGCAGATGAGTAAGTCAACGGATCGAGAAAATATGCCCGGTGTCCGAGGGTCGCCAGGAAGGCTTCGATTTGCTGGAAAGCAAGCGCGGAAGCGCCCAGGTTTTTTCTGATTTGACCGGGAGCTAAACCGCCATCCATGGCGCGGCGCTCTTCTTCTAAATTGCGCCGGGTTGTCCCGAATAAGGTCGGTTCTCCATCCTGGTCGAAGTCTGTGGAATAACGCTGGCCTTCTGGATCATTCAGGTGAATCAAGTTGATATCAATGCCGCGTTGGGGGTTATCGCTGATTTCAAGCCGGAAAAACTCATCCTGCTGGCTGCCGTTCTTGTGCGCCCAAAGATGGACGAATCCGGTTTGCTCATCGGCTTTCAATCCCACATGGAGTTGACCGTCCGGTCCTTTCCAGGTGATTGGATCGATATTGAAGCGGATCATTAGCCCAGGCGGGAGCAGGTTGCGGTACACCCGCAGCTTGATATTATTCGGAAGGTTGTTAATCTGTTCCAGGATAATCGGAGAATCGCTGTCTTCCAGCAGCCATTCTGAAGTTAGACTGCCCGGCCTGGTTTCGAACTGTACAGGATATTTTTTAACTCGCAGGTTCTTGAACATTTTATTTTACCTAAGATTTAAGTAATCCCATTATAGCACTAAATGGATGATATTGGTAAAGTATGTGGATGAAATTCTGAAATTTTGCATTAGAAATTTACTGGAATCCCGCATTTATGCATCGATATCCAGGGAACTGGTCTTGTCCACCCAGGATTGTGCATGATCATAGTCGCTGCGCAAGGAATCCAGCATCCTGTCACCAGCCGGCAGGAAATATTCTGGGCTGACTTCGTCTTACGCGTCCGTTTTTTTTGACGGCGGCCGACAGTATCATTCACCTCCAAGGTTAATAGTTGAATACGGACATTAAATAGTTGCTGGGTGGTCAAAGCTATGGCGGTATCCTT
>Ga0180437_10010829_pt1 | contig 11053 bp, 10 predicted proteins | sample SS_ome_4_FD_132410 | JGI IMG/M metagenome (GOLD analysis project Ga0180437, IMG submission 132410) | Hypersaline lake sediment archaeal communities from the Salton Sea, California, USA - SS_3_D_1 metaG | ecosystem: Environmental > Aquatic > Non-marine Saline and Alkaline > Hypersaline >... | reverse complement strand
CGGCCTATCCGTTTCGATTGCCGGGCCGTCTTCGCTTCGTCGCACGGCACCACCGCCAGACTCGTCAAGAGCGCAACGCGAGCCGGCCGCCAGCGCCCGGATTAGCCGACTTGGCTGCACGGCGGGCGGCGACCCTCCCGATAGGGAAAAAGGTGGAGTGCCGCTCGGCGCACGCGCCGCGTGGCGGAAGTGGAGAGATGCGTGTGAGGCAGTGATGGTCGATCGGGGACTGAAGGTCGCGCTGGCGTTGGGCATCCTCGCAGGGGGGACTGCCGGGGCGCTTTTGTTCCGCCGCCCGCCCTCCCAGCCCGGCCTTGCCGTCCCGGCGGCGGCGCCGCCGCTGGTGCTGCGGGAGCGAGGCGCCGCGGGATTGGCGGTCGGGCCCTTGGCGAGTGATCCTGCCGATCCGCTCGAACCGCCGGTGGCCGTGCCGCGGCAATTTGCAGCGCAACCACTGCCGGCGAAAAACGCGCCGACGGTGTTGGCGCCGTTGGACCCCGGGGCGCTGCCGCCCATCATGGCCAAGTCTTATCCCCGCTCCCCCGAGCCGAGCACGCCGCGTTGGGGGACGTCCGTGGCGCTCGGCCCCGCCGACTCGGCGGATCCGCAGTCGAGGTGGCGAAGCCACACGATCAGCGACGGGGACACGCTGGAAGCGATTGCCGAGCGATACCTGGGCGGCGCAGGCCGCGCGATGGAGATCTACGAGGCCAACCGTTTCGTGCTGCCGGGACCCGAGGTCCTGCCGATCGGCGTGGAGCTGAGAATCCCGCCGCCCGGCGGCCCGGCCGAGCCGTCGGCCGATCCGCCGGGGCGCGGGCCGCTGGTGCCGATTCCGCCGAGCGTGCTGAGCCGCCCGCTTTTCCAGGGCCGACCGGCGCTGCCCGCCCGAAGAAGCTCCCGCTGATTCCGGAAGCTCTTTGTCCGCCTCCTTTCGTGTCCGGGCCCCGGCATGATTGCGAGAGTGACCATGCGAAAGCCTATTCTTGGCCGAACCGCTGCCGCGCTTTCCTTCCACCGACCCAAGGGCGGCCGGAAGGGGCGGAAGGCCGGGTTGGAGGGGACACGCAGTGGCGTCCGTCCGTCCGAGACGCTACATTGACGGCGCTGGGGTGGGTGAAGCGAAGGCGACGGCTGCTCGAAGGCAGGCCGAATTCGCAAAGAAGGAGGAATCAGCAATGCGAGTCGAGGTCGAGGTACCCAAGGCGTTCTCGGTTCGAGATGAGCACGAGTTTTCCTCGTTCTGCCACCTGATGGCAAGGCTCAATCCCAAGCTCTCGGTGCTGCAGGTGGCCACCGGCCGGCACCTGAACGGCGGCGGCACCGTCTTCTGGGGCCTCGTCTGCCTGGAAGGCAGCCGGCCGACGAAGAAGCAAGTCGAGGCTGCCTTGAGAGAGGCGGGATTCGATTTCGGACACAACGTGCTGATCCAGGCGTCCAGCCTGTGGAGCGACTAGCCCGCCCTTCGCGTCACCGCGTCCAGCTCCGCTCGATCTCCTCGAGCGATCGGCCTTTCGTCTCCGGCACGAAGGCGAAGACGAACAGATAGGCCGCACCGCACATCAGGGCGTAGGTCCAGAAGGTGGCCGGCCGGCCGAGGTGCTCGAACATCGCCGGCACCGTCTGCGAGACGGCGAAGCAGGCGATCCAGAGGCTGACGGTGGCAACGGCCATCGCGCGGCCGCGGGTTCGCGTGGGGAAGATCTCCGACAGCACGACCCAGACCACCGGCCCCATGGCCACCGCAAAAGAGGCCACGTAGGCGAGCGTGAAGGCGAAGATCCACGGCGAAGGCAACTGCCAGTGGAAAGCCGCCCCCAAGAGCACCAGCGACGTGCCCATCGAGGCCGACGTGATCAGCAACAGGGGCTTTCGCCCTATCTTATCGACAAGCCATATGGCCACCAAGGTGAACAGCAGGTTGACGCCCTGCACGGCCACCGTTTGCAGCAGGGCCTGGGAGGCCGAGACCTCGGCGCTTTCGAAGATTTTCGGGGCGTAGTACATCACGGCGTTGATCCCGGTCACCTGTTGCAAGATGGCCAGGACCACGGCGATTGCCATGGCGGTGCGGATGCCCGGTTTCAACAGCTCGCCGAAGGAGCCTCCCTCGTGGGCGATCGCTTCCTGGATCTCGGCCATTTCCTCCTCCGCCCGGCGCGGGCCGCCCACGCGGCGGAGGATCTCGAGTGCCTCGTCCCGGCGGCCTTGCTTGGTCAGCCAGCGGGGACTCTCCGGCACGAGGAACAACAGCGCGAAGAACAAGCCCGCCGGCAGCGCCTCGGAGGCGAACATCCACCTCCAGCCGGCCTGGACGTTCCACGACTCGTCCAGCGGCGAGGCGATCCGCCAGTTGACGATTGAGACGATCAGCATGCCGCTGATGATCGTGATCTGGTTGAGCGAGACCAATCGCCCGCGAACGTGCGCCGGCGAGACCTCGGCGATGTAAAGCGGCGAGAGCATCGAGGCGGCGCCGACGGCGAAGCCGCCGAGCATGCGGGCGAGGACGAGCTCGGTGAGGTTGCGGGGCAGCGCCGAGCCGACCGCCGACACCGCGAACAGCACGGCCGCCATCAGCAGCACGCGGCGGCGGCCCAGCCGGTCGCTGAGCGTTCCGGCCCCAGCCGCGCCGATCATGCAGCCCACGAGCACGTTGGCGACCGCCCAGCCCTCCAGGCCCGGGGTCAGCTCGAAGCGGATCACCAGGTACTTGATCGCGCCGGCGATCACTGCCGTGTCGTAGCCGAAGAGCAAGCCGCCCAGCGCCGCCACCGAGGCGAGCAAGAACACGTAGCCGATGCTGCCGGACTGCTCGGCAGGCGGCGACTTTTCGTCAGCAAGCGGGGTCATCCAGGGTTTCCTTCCTCCGGGCCGGAACAAAATGTGGTGGCAAACACGTCACAGAGGTGCCTGTCATGGTAATCCTGCCGCATTGCTTGACAAGGGGCCGGGCGAGCGGGAAATTGGCTCTCAGCCGACCGCCTGAAGGCGGAACTACAAGCGGCGCCACACGGTTTGTAGTCCCGCCTTTAGGCGGAATTGGCCGCCACTGGAGCCGATAGAAGGAAGTCGCCGCATGAACTCTCGCGAGCGCGTCAAAGCGGCCGTCAACCACCAGCAACCCGACCTCGTGCCCCTCGACCTCGGCGCCACGCCGGTCAGCGGGATGCACGCCAGCAGCATCTATCTCTTGCGGCAGGCGCTGGGGCTCGACCCGCCGGGCACGCCCGTCAAAGTGGACGAGCCCTACCAGATGCTCGGCCAGATCGCGCCCGATCTTATCGACGCCTTGGGCGTCGATGCCGTCGGCCTCTGCGGCCGCAAGAACATGTTCGGTTTCGAGAACAAGGACTGGAAGCCCTGGACCCTCTTCGACGGCACGCCCGTGCTTGTGCCGGGCGACTTCAACACCGAGCCCGAGCCCAACGGCGATATTCTCATGTACCCCGAGGGCGACCGCTCCGCGCCCGCGAGCGGGCGGATGCCCAAAGGCGGCTACTACTTCGACACGATTGTCCGCCAGGAACCGATCGACGACGAGCGGCTCGACCCCGAAGACAACCTCGAGGAGTTCGGGCCGGTAAGCGACGCGGTCCTGGAGTATTTCGCCGCCGAGGCGGATCGGCTCTATCAGCAGACCGACAAGGCGATCGTGGCCAATTTCGGCGGCACGGCCTTCGGCGACATTGCTTTGGTGCCTGCGCCGTTCTTGAAACACCCCAAGGGAATCCGCGACGTCGAGGAGTGGTACGTCAGCACGATCGCCCGTTTCGACTACGTCTACGAGGTTTTTCGCCGGCAGTGCGAGATCGCGCTTGCGAACCTTGCCAGGATCTACGACGCCGTGGGGGATCGCGTCGGCGTGGTCTTCGTGACGGGCACGGACTTCGGCACGCAGAATGGGCCGTTCATCGGCCCGGCCGCCTACCGCCGGCTCTACCAGCCGTTCCACCGTCGGGTGAACGACTGGGTCCACGAGCACACCGGCTGGAAGACGTTCATCCATTCCTGCGGCTCGGTGGTCGCGCTGCTGCCCGACGTCGTCGAGGCGGGCTTCGACGTTCTCAATCCCGTGCAGTGCTCGGCGGCCGGCATGGACCCCAAGACGCTCAAGGAGCGGTTCGGCGGGCAGATGACCTTTTGGGGCGGCGGCGTCGACACCCAGAAAACCCTTCCTTTCGGAACACCGGACGAGGTGCGGGAAGAGGTCCGCCGGCGGATCGAGGTCTTCGGCCCCGGCGGCGGCTTCGTCTTCAACACGGTGCACAACGTTCAGGCCTGCACGCCGGCCGAAAACCTCGTGGCCCTGTACGAGGCCGTGCGAGAGTATCGGCGGCTGCAATAGCAACGGCCAGACCTGGGGGCTGTCCCATTTTTCGCGCAGCGAAAAAGGGACTGTCCCCTTCGCGCAACGACTTGGCTGGGAGGAACGATCATGCAAGCGGCGATCACCGTTTTGGCCCTGTTGCTTACTTCGTTCGTCGCGGCGCCGGCCACGGCGGAGGACGAGGGAGTGTTCGAAGTTGTCGGCCGTGGCGTCGAAGGCCGGCCGCCGTACCGCGGCGGAGGCACGCTGAAGTTCCTCGACGCGCGGATCTCCGCCCAAGTTATACACTACGGCGACGGCGAAATGCCGCTGCCCTTGGAGATCGACTACGAAGTGCTTGATCCGGCCCCGATCCTGCTCACCTCGCGATTGGGAACGGAATACTGGAGGCTCTACCATTTCGCCGACGGCACAATGTCGGCGGTCTATGCGGACGAGAAGATCGATCTTTCAAGGCCGGGCAAAGACACCGCGCGGGCGAGCAGGGCGCGATTCGGCGCGTCGTACGGCCCGCTGCCCGGGCCCGGATTGGTGGGGATTCGCGGGCACTACTATTTCCTCGTCGACCGGGCCGACGGCAAATGGATCGACACCACCGACCCGCCCGCCTACTTCGACCGGCGCGAGATCGGCTGCAAGCTGACGTTCACGCTGGCCGACTTGTCGGCGTTCAAGCTGTCGATTCCTGCGATCCAGTCGACGTGGCAGGCGGGCGGGCCGCTTCGGGTCCGTGTCGTCGTGAGCGACGCGAGCGGCAGCGTGCTGCCGGTTGTAAACGTTCCGCTCGCCGCCTCGGCCGGGCAGTGGCAAGCGGAGCTGGCGACGGAATGGTCGCCGCTGGGCGAGCCCACCGGCTGGATGCAGGGCGCGCTGCCCGACGACGTACCGGATCGGATCGCCGTCGAGGGGAACGTGACTGTTTGTGGACCGGCAGGGAGCGAAACTCGCAAGATTTCGGCCGGTTTCCGCCGCGGTGACGGGCTGGTGAGTGCCGAGGAGCTGGAGGTCACGGAGCAAGGTTACGAACTGCCCCGAACCACCGACGGCACGGTTCGCGAAACCCGCGCCGTCTGGGCGTCCACCAGCGACATTGCGGCCGCCGAGGGAATCGACTCGTTGATCCGCCGCTCGGCCGAGGCCCGCCTCAACGTGATCGTGCCCGACGTCTTCGTGCGGAACACGTTCCTGGCCAAAAGCGACTTGATGCCGAGCGAGGTGGTGACGGCGGACTTCGATCCGCTCAGCCGGCTGATCGACAAGGCCCACGCCTCCGACTTGGAAGTCCACCCGTGGTTCTGCGTCACCTATCGCGACGCCCGCTTCCGCCGCTGGTTTCGCGAGAAGCACGGGGTGGACGTCGACATGATTGACCCCGACGGCAAAGGGATTGAGCTTGGGGCCGACGTTCATCGCCCCGAGTACCGGCAGTTCGTCGTCGAGCTGATGGTCGGCGTCGCCCGTGACTATCCGGTCGACGGCATCCATCTCGACTACATCCGCACGATGGGCCGATGTTATTGCGACTCGTGCCGGCGGGAGTTCGCCCACCAGTTCGGCAAGCCGCTCGTCGAAGCGACGGACGACGACTGGGTTTCTTGGCAGCGGGAGGCGATCGGCGACATCGTGCGGCGGACCGCCGAAGGTGTTCGCCAAGCGCGGCCCGCGGCAGTAATGTCGGCGGCCGTGTTCGCCAACATGTCTGGCGGCGCTTCTCAGGGTCAAGACCCCGCCGGCTGGGCCGCCCACGGCTGGCTTGACCTTGTGTTTCCCATGGACTACCAGATGCAATCGCTCCAGGTGCGGGCCAACGAGCGGCAGTTCCTCGAAGCGCTGGCCGACGACGACAAGCTGGTCACCGGCCTGTCGCTCTACAGGCGGTCGGGCGCGAAGGTCAGCTCGCGGCCGCCCGAGCTGGTGCTCGAGCAGATCGAGCTGGTCCGCCGGTTGGGCATCCACGGCTACTGCCTCTTCGCCTACGGCCACCTCAGCGACGAGCAGCTCGACATGCTGCGGCAAAAGGCGAACCCTGAACCGGCAGTGCCTTATTTCCGTTAGCGATAACTTGCCGGGAGTTCTCATCTTTAGTAAGATTATAGAAGCAGGTTGGATAGTCGGCCTCAGGACGATCGGAGGGCGAGTCATGTCTCATGTTGTCGAGGCGACTTATGAAAACGGCGTGTTGAGACTCGATCAGCCGTTGCCGCTGAAGGATCGAGAGAAAGTCCGCGTTACGGTCGAACGCCTCGCCGCGGCAGGCCACAGCATCCTGGACATCCGGCCGGTCAGTCTGGGGCACTTCCTGCGTCCGCCCATGCGAGATGACGACTTGCTCGGTGAAATGCTCCAAGGGCGCCCATGATTCAAGAGCAAGCGGGAATTGAATCGGCCCTCACCAGCAATGCGACCGACTTTGCCACGTTCCGCGCCTTCAAGTGCATCGCACTCGCCGCCAGCATGCTGCCGCCGTGACGGAAGATCACGAACGATTGGGCAGCCCGGGTTCTTGAACCCGGACGGCGAAGCCGCGCGAGGTTGCGCGGGGGATTTGCCATACAAGGCGTTCGCTGCGTCGCCTCCTGTGCCTGCGGCACACGGCTTCAAGAAGCCGTGCTGCCCAATGCCCCCACTACAGAGGTGCAGGGCTGAGCAGATTGCCGCATTATTACAGTTCTCCGCCCGAAGCCGGGAGTCCACGGCTGGCGGCGGTCGCTGATTGGGGGCCGCCGCCTTGACAAGCCTGCCGCCGCGTGGTGGACTTGGATGTCGGTTTGGGGGAAAGACCCTTTCGTACCGTCGGGAGGTCGTGCCAATGAACGTCTCGCCTCTTTCTCGTCGCGTCGTGTTCGGAGTTTTGCTGGCGGGCGTGCTGGCCTGTTCGGCCGCGGCCGGTGAGAGGCTCTTCGGCCCCGCGGACGTCGCCCGGCTGAAGCAGGTCAACTCGGCCGCCATTTCGCCGGACGGCCGCCACGTGGCCTACACGCTGGCGGTCCAGCGCGATCCGCTGGAGAGCGACAGCGGCCTGGCCTTTGTCGAGCTCCACGTCACCGATTCCACCGGGCAATCGCGGCCGTTTGTCACGGGCAAGGTCAACGTCTCCGAGGTGCAGTGGACCACCGACGGCCGCCGGATCGCGTTTGTGGCCAAGCGGGGCGACGACGCCCATCAATCACTTTACGAGCTGCCGATCGACGGCGGCGAAGCGCGGCGGCTTCTGACTCATGACTCCGACCTGCACGGCGCGGCCTTCAGCCGTGACGGCAGGCGGCTGGCGTTTCTGGCCACCGAGCCGCTCGGCAAAAAGCAGCAGGAGTATCGCGAGAAGGGCTTCAACCAAAAGATCTACGAGGAAGACTGGCGGCCGACGAAGGTCTGGATCGCGGCGGCCGACGGGTCGGGCAAGCCCCGCGGGCTGGAGCTCAGCGGCTCGGCGTCGCGAGTCGCCTGGAGTCCGTCCGGCCGGCAATTGGCGGTGGTGCTGGCGCCCACGCCGCTGGTCGACGACGGCTACATGTTCAAGCGAATCTCGATCGTCGACGCCGACACGGGCAAGGTCGTTGAGCGGATCGAGAACCCCGGCAAGCTCGGCCAGGTCGCCTGGAGTCCGGACGAAAAGCACCTGGCGATCATCTCCGGCGCGGACATCCACGACCCGGCCGAGGGGCGGCTGATGGTCGTCGCGCTGCCCGGCGGGAGCCTGCGCGACTTGATGCCCGACTACAAGGTCCACGTCAGCACAATCGCCTGGAAGGATGCCGAGACGATCGTTTGGGTGGCGGACGAGGGGACCGGCGCGCGGGTCGGCGAGGTGGATCTCGGCGGCCACAGCCGGACGCTGGTCGAGCCCGACGGCCCGGTGCTCTCAGAGCTGACGCTCTCTGAAGACGGCGACACCGCCGCCCTGGTCGGCCACACGCCCGCGCACCCGGCCGAGGTTTACCTGCTCGGCCAGCGGGACAAGTCGCCGCGGCGGCTGACGACGAGCAACCCCTGGCTGGCCGAGCTGCGGCTGGCACGGCAGGAAGTCGTGCGTTGGAGGGCCCGCGACGGGCTGGAGCTGGAAGGCGTTCTGATTCACCCGGTGAATTACCAGCCAGGGCGGCGGTATCCGCTAGTGCTGGTCGTGCACGGCGGGCCCGAATCGCACGTCCCCAACGGCTGGATCACGCGGTATTCCTCTCCCGGTCAGACCGGTGCGGCGCGGGGCTTCGCCGTCTTCTATCCGAACTACCGCGGCAGCACGGGCCGGGGCGTGGAGTTCTCGAAGCTCGGCCAGGCCGACGCCGCCGGCCGCGAGTTCGACGACCTCGTCGACGCCGTGGATCACCTCGTCGAAGTCGGACTGGCGGACAAGGAGAAGGTCGGCATCACCGGCGGCTCCTACGGCGGCTACGCTTCCGCCTGGGGCGCCACCTACTATTCCGATCGCTTCGCCGCCAGTGTGATGTTCGTCGGCCTCAGCGACAACGTCTCGAAACTGGGCACGACCGACATCCCGGAAGAGACGTACCTGGTGCACCATCTCAAGCGGCTCTGGGACGACTGGGACTACTTCCTTCAGCGGAGCCCGATCCGCCACGTCACCAAGAACCGCACGCCCACGCTCATCCTCCACGGCGAGAGCGACTCGCGCGTGCACCCGTCGCAGTCGCTGGAGCTCTACCGGCACTTGAAGACGCTCGGCCAGGCGCCGGTGCGGCTGGTGCTCTATCCGGGTGAGGGGCACGGCAACCGCCGCGCCGCCGCCCGGCTCGACTACAACCTCCGCATGCTCCGCTGGCTGGAGCACTACCTTGGCGGCCCCGGCGGCGAGCCGCCCACGTATGAGATCGACTACGCCGAAGAGCTTGGCGGAAAGCAAGGGGCGACCGAAGAATAACCCTCCGACTTGTGAAAGGGGCAGTCCCCAAGCTACTTGTCCGCGGCGCTGAGGGCCGGCGGCAATGGCTCGCTCCACTTCCACCATGCCTGGTGGAGCCGCTTGGCGAGGGCCGGCTCTTCCGCGGCCAGGTCGCGGGCTTCGCCGCGATCGTCGGCCAGGTGGAACAGCCGCGGCTTGTCTCGGGGCTCGATGAGCAGCTTCCATTCGCCCTGCCGGACGGCCCCGCCTGCGTGCGTCTTCCAGAAGAGGAAGTCGTGCGGATCGCCGTTTTGCCGGCCGTCGAGGTAAGGCAGCAGATTGACGCCGTCGAGCACCGTGCCCTCGGGAATCGGCACGCCCGCGGCGGCGCAAAGCGTGGGGTATAAATCGAGCGTGCTGACGGGTCGCGTGTAGACGCGGCCGCCGCCGAGACGGCCGGGCCAGCGGAGAATGAAGGGGACTCGGATGCCGCCTTCGAGCAACTGCGCCTTGTGCCCGGCCAGCGGGCCCGCCGAGCCGAGCAGCGTCTCTTCCGGCCAGTCGCTGCGCCAGCCGGAAAGGTATCCGGCGCCGCGCGCCGGACCGTTGTCGCTGGCGAAGGCCACCAGGGTGTTCTCTTCCAGCCCCGTCTCTTTCAGCTTCTTCAGAACGCGGCCGATGTTCTCGTCGAGCGAGGCGACCATCCCGGCGTAGAGCCGATTTGGCTCGTGCTCAAGGTTGCGGAACGTCTCGGCATACTCCCGCTTTGCCTGAAGGGGCGTGTGCGGGGCATTGTAGGCGAGGTAGAGGAAAAACGGCCGGCGAGCGTTGCGGTCGATGAACTCAAGCGCGTGCCGCGTCAGGCGGTCGGTCAGATACTCGCCGCCCGCCTGCTCGGGCCCCCAGCCGTGATCCTCAACCCGAAAATCCGGCCCGCCGACCCCCAGGTAGGCTCCTTCGGCATCGGGGAAATAAGCGCCCTTCCAGTACATCACGGCGTGCGCCTCGTCGACGTAAGGCGTGGCCTCGGGCGTAATGTTCCATTTGCCGACGTGCGCGGTGACGTAGCCGACGGCGTTGAGGGCCTCCGGCAGCAGCTTCTGTGCCTCCGGTGGCCGGAAGCCATACTTCAGCCAGAGGTCGTCGTTCCAGTAGCAGCCGAACCGCTGCTGGTAGGCGCCGGTCAACAGCCCCACGCGGCTCGGCCCACACACCGGGGCGGTCACGTAGCCGTCCGTCATCCGCACGCCTTCGGCCGCCAGGCGATCGACGTTCGGCGTGGGAATGGTGGTGCCGCCGTAGCATCCGGGGTCACCGTAGCCCAAGTCGTCCACGAAGATCAGCACGACGTTGGGCCTTTCGGCCGCAGCGGTGAGGGATGTAGCACAAACGCCGATCGCGGTCAGAAAGAAGCAGAGTCGCACGGCCGCTACTCCTTCAGCTTCCGGATCATCTCCTCGACCTCTTTGGATCCTTCCTGGTAGAACTTCTCCTCCGCGGGGTCGAGCTCGCGGAGCAGGCGCAGGAATTCGCCGGCGTGTTCCCTTTCCTCGTTGGCAACGTCGATGAGCACTTCCTTTGCCAATTGGTTGTCCGTGCTCTCGGCCGTCTGCTGGTAGAGCTGGATCGCTTCGTACTCCGCGGCGACCATGAAGCGGATCGCCCGCACCAGCTCCTCGTCGGACAGCTTGCGGTCGCTCTTAAGCACTGAGAACGGGCTGCAGAATTCGGGCATGGGACGCTTCCTTCCAATAGTGCCAGCGGATCGGGTCGATTTCCTTCCGCGGAATGGCGCGGTGGCGTGCTCGCCGAGAGCTTGGGGGTGAAAGGAACGGCGTGCACGGCGTCGATGCTAGCCGGGCTTTACCCAACTGTCAACCGCGGCT
>Ga0180437_10010827_pt1 | contig 11055 bp, 1 predicted proteins | sample SS_ome_4_FD_132410 | JGI IMG/M metagenome (GOLD analysis project Ga0180437, IMG submission 132410) | Hypersaline lake sediment archaeal communities from the Salton Sea, California, USA - SS_3_D_1 metaG | ecosystem: Environmental > Aquatic > Non-marine Saline and Alkaline > Hypersaline > Sediment... | reverse complement strand
CCGGGGCCGTCGACATCGACGCTGCGGCGGCCGTTACGATCGCCGGGGCGATCCACGCCCAGGGCAACGGAACCGGCACCGGCGGAAACGTCGAGGTCGACGCCGAGGCGGCCAACTCGATTGTAATGCGGGACGTCAACGCCTCCGGCGGCGCGGGCGCCGGCAGCAACGGCGGCGCAATCGACATCAACACGCATGGAGGGACGGGAACGGTGACCATGCCGGCCGCCGCCACGATCACTTCTACGGGTATGGCCACCGGCGGCGACGTCGTCTTCGGCAGCCCGGTGTCTTTGGCAAACGCCCTGGTCGTCGACACGGGCGCCACCGGAGGAAACGTGACGTTCCACGGCACGGTCCGTGGTCAAAGCGACGCCACCGGGTCGCTGTCGATCACAGCCGGCACCGGCAACGTGCAGATGCAGGGGGCCGTGGGCGGCGCGAACCTCGATCTGACCTCCTTTACCGTGGTCTCCGCCAACGACGTGAGCGTCACCGACATCACCACGCAAGGCGCTCCAGGCGACCGAATCCGTATCGCGGCAACGGGCGACCTGACCGTCGCCAGCACGCTCTCGACCGCCGGGGGACCCGCCGGCGTCGCCACGGGAAACTTGAACCTGAACATCGGTGGTAGCGTGATTCTGGCCGATGGAGTCAGTCTTTGGACCGATGACACTGGGGCCGGGGCCGACGGTACCGTCCACATCACGGCCGCCAGTCTGCGCTCCAACGGCACCTCGCGAGCACTCAACGTGCAAGCGGGCAGTGGCGATGTCACGTTCGACACGGTGATCGGCAGCGGGCCTGGGCAGGCCTTGGCATCGCTGGACGTGGATGCCGCGAACATCGAGATCTACGACGTGGGAACGACGGGCCAATACGGCGTCATCGGATCGACCAACCTCAACGCTGCAACCCAACTGACGTTCGACGGCACCGTCTATCACACCGAGGGGTCTCAAGAATACACGGCCGGCGGCCAGATCCGGGTGACCGGCGGGTCGCTGACCAAGATGCTCAGTTCCGACGGTTGGACCTTGTTCAACGGCAACGTGCGGCTGGACGACGACACGGTGATCACGACTGCCGGCAACGGCGCGATCACGTTTACCGGTACTGTGGATAGCGAGGCCACCGAAGCCCACACGCTGCAATTGACCGGCGACTCGGGCGACGTACTCTTCCAGGGTGCGGTCGGCAGTCCGGTCGGCGGCGAACTGGGCGCGATCAATGTGGTTAGCGCGGCCAGCTTTACCGCATCGTCTACCATCGAGGCGGCCAGCCTGGTGCAACTGGCCGGCACGCTGACCACGTTGCACGATAACGTCAGCACCACCGCGGCGGCCGGTGTGGACCTCAGCGCCACGGATATTTACCTGGACGGTCTGACGATCGAAGCCTCCAACAACGGGTCGGCGCGGTTCAACGGCGACGTGCGTCTGGACGACGCCACCGTGGTCACCACCAGCGGAAGCGGGGCGATCACGTTTACCGGCACCGTGGACAGCCAGGCCATGGATGCCAACACGCTGCAATTGGCCGGCGGCACGGGCGACGTGCTTTTCCAGGGGACCGTCGGCAGTGACACCAACGGGAAACTGGGCGCAATCACGGTGGTGAGCGCGGCGAACTTCACTGCCGCTTCCACCATCGATTCGGCCAGCCTGGTGCAACTGGCCGGCACGCTGACCACGTTGCACGATAACGTCAGCACCACCGCGGCGGCCGGTGTGGACCTCAGCGCCACGGATATTCACCTGGACGGTCTGAAGATCGAGGCCTCCAACAACGGGTTGGTGAAGTTCAACGGCAACGTCCGTCTGGATGGCGCCACGGAGGTCACCACTACCGTTACCGGATCGGTTGACTTCCTCGGCAAGGTGAACGGGGCACACGATTTGCTGCTGAACGCCGGAGGGCCGACCACGTTTGCTGCGAAGGTCGGTGATACAACACCCGTGGGCAAAGGCACGGGAGCCGCCATCCGGATCGAGTCGGACGGAGCCACCGAGTTTCGGGACACAGTCCGCACGGCCTCGGGCATCGTGCAGACCGGCACGGCCGGCCGGATCACCTTCAAGGAGAACGTGGACATCCAGGCAGGAGGCGCCCCTACCAAATTCGACGCCTATCTGACGCTGGAGGATTTGGATTTTGTCTCCCAGGGGGCCGTAACGCTGGGCAACGCCTCGGCCGACGACATGAGACTAGCAAGTGGTCCCGTGAAGGTCCAGGCCGATGGCCCGCTGACCGTCAACGCCACGGTCACCGGCCCACAGCCCCTCACTTTGATTTCCAAGCAAGACGTCCACATCAACGCCCCGGTGCAAACTCAGGGCAAGAGCGTTACAGTAACAGCCCAGGTAGACGTTGAGCTTGCGGCGACTGCCAGCATCGTCTCCGACGGTGGTGAGGTGACCTTGCAGGCTGACGATGACGTTCATCTCGAGGACACCGCCAGTATCGACTCCAAAGGTGGCGCGGTGACCGTACAGGCCAACGACGACGTCACGCTCGCGGCGAGTGCGCGTATCGTCTCCGAAGGCGGTGCCATCACCGTGAAAGCCGACGACGACGGCAACAGCAACGACCTCGTCGGTAAGTTGACGATGCAGGACGGCGCGCAGATCGACGCGGCCAGTGGAGCCGTCGAGTTGGCTGCAGGAGAAGACGTCCAACTCGCCGACGTGAACACGACCAACACCATGACGGTACAATCGACCCATGGCAGCATTGACAACACGCTTAACGCCCAGATCCAGGTGGGCGGGGCGGCCAAGTTGACGGCCGGTGAGGGCTGCGAAATCAAGCTCGGCGAGCATGGCGATACCGATACGATCAACTTCGGCACGCTCGAATTGATCACCAAAGGCGGCGACGTCGTGGTCATCGAGAACTCTAACCTGGACCTTATCGCGGCCGAAGTGGGTTCGCTCGAATTGACCACTTCACCGGGCGATATCGAGGTCGTCGGCTGCAGTTCCCTCGACCCGGCCATCGTGGCAACGAGGTCGGTCAAGATGACGGCCGCGGGGGATCTGCGCATTCGGCACGTCGGGCCGGTAGGCGACAACTCCGTACTGCTCGTTGGCGACGATACCTCCAGCGCCGCCGGTGTGGGCAAGATTGAACTCTATGCAACGGGAACCGTAACGGTCGACAACCGCGCCGTGCTGGAAAGCCAGAAGCGGGGAACGCTCAATGCCCCCTTGACGGGAAAAGTCACAAATGCTCCGCCAAAGCTGAAGGTCTATGAGCAGGACCCCAACCAGGCCCTGGTGATGAGCGATCCGGTGCAACGGCTGGAGGGCGACATTGGCAAGGATGGCAACTACGAACTCGGGGCGAATTTCAGCTTGTCGATCTTGTGGGACGACGGAGAGATTACGGAGATTACCGCTCAAGACATCGCGGGACAATCCGCCAGCGCCAACACGCTGAACGCGGGAGACAAACTCGATATCCATGTCAGAGAGAACGGTTCGGACTTCACGCTCGTGCATCAGGAAGGCGCTGTCAACGATCCGGCCGCCCGCGAGGGGCCTGCCAAACTGACCCTTACTCGTCGGTACCCCATCAGCTACCTGTTCCAGGTCGCCGGCGCGGAGGTAACGGCCATTGTTACCTTGAAGAACGATGACGATATCTACTTGGACGACAGCAACGACCCGTCCGACCATGATCTGAACGAATTCACGCACGACGCAGTGGCGACCACCGTGGCCAAATCCTTTGCGGCGGCGGTACAGCCGCCGGCGTTCGAGAGGCCCGTGGTCGTGATGACCCCGGAACCGGTCGTCGTGCCCGTGATGCGATCGACGGCCCCGCCGGCGCCGAGCAGTTTTGAAGAGACGCGGCCCAGCGGCGAAACGGTCGTGAGAGAGGACCGGCGCCTGTATCTCGTCCAAGTACAGCCCGACGGTCAGGAAAGCAAAGAACACAAACTCCCGGACGACGCCTTGTCCAGGCTGCCCGAGTTGCTGGAAGAATTCAGGCGAGGAGGCTTGCCGAACGGACTCTATCGCATCTATCTGGAAGAAGAGGGCTTTCCAAAACGGAGGCTGATGGAGTTCCGCAAGTCCGACAACACAATTGGGGAGCCCGTCCGCGAGGAGGGACGAGGCTCCGACGCGACCACGGAACAGGGCTACCACGTGCCGGAGACCCGCCAGCCGGTTGCCGAAGCGGCCGAGGGGGGTGAAATGGACCGCGTCTGGGAGAAGTGGACCGCACCGCAACGTGGCCCGTCCGCCGTGACGACCGACCCATCGGCCGTCATGGAGCCCAGGGAGCAGGTTCCGGCGGTCACGCGCATGCGGATGCCTTCCGACGGCGATCAAGACGCTGCAGAGGAAACCGATTCGGCGAACCGCTCCGAGTCCCCCTCCCGATGGACGCATCCTCTGGTCGGCGCCGCCACGCTGGCCGGCAGCGGTCTGGCCGCCTGGTTGGCTCCCAGCGGCTGGCAGAAGAGCGTCGACCGAGTGATGGAACGTTGCCGCGAAAAATCCCTCGGCAAGGCCGCACGATGGTACCGGCGTTTTCGGAAGTAGACTAACGGAAAGTGACACGCACAGGAAGAACGACGTCTTGGCGAAAAACAAAGAACTTACTCGAATAGACTGCTAGAGAGCGACCACAGGCCCGATCGCCTGTGCCGGAGGACGACCATGCCAACTTGTCCGTTTTGCAAAGCCGATCTCAGTCAAGCGGAACTCCAGTCGCGACAGTGTTCGACTTGCAGTCGCACGCTGCCGGCCGATGCCAAGGGGCTTCAGGTTACCGTCAGCGACTCGCTGCCGGATGGTGTCCCGGCCGAGCCCTCCGAACGGCAGGAGTCCGACACAGCCGATCAGCATCGGATTGCCGAGACACTCGCGCCGGGAGGCGTTCCCGTTACGCCACCGCAGGAGGATGACAGCGGCACGGCCGACGACCGCAGGATTGCTGAAACGCTTGCGGCGGGAGGCGTTCCCGTCACGCCACCGGAAGAAGAAGACGCGGGCACGGCCGACGACCGCAGGATTGCCGAAACGCTCGATGCAGGCAACGTTCCCGTCACACCGCCGGAAGAGGATGACACTGGAACGGCCGATGACCGCCGGATTGCCGAAACGCTCGCGGCGGGAGGCGTCCCCGTCACTCCGCCGACGGAAGACGTCTCCCAATCGACCGACGACCGGCGTCTGGGCAGCACGGTCGAGGGGGCCCCGCCGTCCGAACTCCCACCCGCCGAAGCGGACACGGTCGACGGCGAAGACGCCCGCCTGGCCCAGACGCACGACACCGGCGAGCTTGCGTTGGAATCGCTGGACGACGTGATGACGATGTGGTCGGGGACCCACCATCCGGACGACAGTCCGATGATGTCGATCAAGGCCGACGCGTCCTCGGTCGTAACGGAATCGAAGTTGATCATTCAACCGCGGAGCATTCGTGGGAGGGACGAGTTGGCCGAGGGGGGGGCCGATTACGAACTGCTGGGCCGGCTCGGCGAGGGAGGCATCGGGATCGTCCATTTCGCGCGGCAGGCGTCGATCAACCGCACGGTGGCCATCAAGCAACTCAAGCCCAAGTACGCCGAAGACCGCAAGAAACGCGAGGAGTTCCTCTCCGAGGCCGTGGTCACCGGCGATCTGGAACATCCGAACATCGTTCCGATCTACGATCTTCTCACCAGCGAAAAGAACGTCCTCTTCTACTCGATGAAGCGCGTCAAAGGTACCGCCTGGCACCTCGTGATGTCGCGGAAATCGCCTCAGGAGAACCTCGAGATCCTCATGAAACTGGCCGACGCGGTCGCCTTCGCCCATTCCCGAGGCGTGGTCCATCGAGACCTCAAGCCCGAGAACGTCATGCTGGGCGACTACGGAGAAGTGCTCTTGATGGACTGGGGGCTGGCGATGTCGCCGGCCAAGATCCGCGGCACCGGCATGGGAGGCACTCCCGCCTATATGGCTCCGGAAATGGCTACCGGACCGGTCGATCGGCTCGGATTTCACAGCGACGTCTATTTGCTCGGGGCGATCCTTTTCGAGGTGATAACGGGCAAACCTCCGCACACGGGCAAGACGATCACGCAGTGCTTGCTGGCCGCGGCCAAGAACGAGATTCAGCCTACCGATCGATCCGGCGAACTGTTGGACATCGCCCGGAAGGCCATGGCCACCAAGCCAAAGGACCGCTATGACAGCGTCTTGGATTTCCAGGCCGCCATCCGCGAGTATCAATCCCACTCGGAAAGCATCTCGCTCTCCACGCGTGCCCAGGAAGACCTCGACGAGGCTCGCCAGACCGAAGACTATCAGGCCTACGCCCGGGCGCTGTTCGGCTACCAGGAAGCGTTGAGCCTCTGGGAGGGAAACACCAAGGCGCGATCCGGCGTGGCGGAAACCACGTTGGCCTATGCCGATTCGGCCCGCCGCAAGGGCGACTACGATCTGGGTATGTCGCTGCTCGACGCCGGCGATCCGGCGCATGCCGAGTTGTACCGAAAGATCGAGGTTGCCCAAAGCGAGCGCAGTGCCAGGCGGCAGCGGCTGAAGGTACTTGGACGCTTCCTAGTGGGCGCGGCGGCCGCGTTGTTTATTGTGATTACGGGTGCGGCCATCTTGATTTGGGGGGCGAAGATCGAGGCGGACGAACAGCGGGAAATAGCGCAGGCAAACGAAGAGAAAACGACCGTTTTACTTGGCGAGAAGGTGAAATTACTCGGCGAGAAGGAGGCGTTACTCGGCGAGAAGGAGGCGGCACTACGTGGGGAGACGGCGGCGAAAATCGACGCAGAAGAGAAACGGAAGGCTGCAGTATTGGCACAGACAGCTGCCGAAGACGCGCAGGAGAAGGAGGCTTACGGGGCCTATATCGCGAGGATCGGTTTTGCCGCCTCGAAGATCGAAGAAAATGCGTTCAATCGGGCGAACGGCGTACTCGACGAATGTCCCAAGGAGTATCGCAACTGGGAGTGGGATCGTCTGGAGTACCTCTGTACGCAGGCTACTGATAGTTTTGACACCGGGCAGCCCGTCAATGCCGTAGCGTATTCACCCGACGCAAAGCGGATCGTCACCGGCGGCTGGGGCGGCGACGCGCACGTCTGGGACGAGGAGAGCGGCAAACAGTTGTTTTCCCTTCCCACCGGCGGGCAATACGTCTTCGCCGTGGCCTACTCCTCCGACGGCAGGTACATCGCCACCGGCAGCAATCAGAAACCGAGTTACGTGAAGATCTGGAACGCCCAGACTGGCAAACTCGTCGGGCAACTGGTGGGACACGAAGACGCCGTCTTGAGCGTGGTCTTCTCGAAGGACGGCACGCGGCTGTTGACGAGTTCCTACGACAACACGGCGAGGCTATGGAACTGGCGCACGGGAGAGCAATTGCAGACCTACCTGGGACACGACTGGTGGGTCTGGTCGGCATCCTTCTCGCCGGACGAGCAACGGATCGTGACCGCCAGCCAGGACGGATCGGTGATCGTCTGGCCCGTCGAACCCCTCGAGCCCGGCAAGCCCGTCCAGCCCGGTCCGCCGTTCCGCGGCCATACCGGGCCCGTCTACGCGGCCGCCTTCTCTCCCAACGGGCAATATGTGGCCAGCGCCGGCTATGACAGACGCGTGTTGATCTGGGAACCCGACGAGGTGGAGAGCTTCCACTTCGAAGCCCTCATCAACCCCCAGGTAACCAACCTTCCGCCCAAATTCGATGCGCTGGAAGGACATCAGGCGGCGGTTCGCTCCGTGAAGTTTAACGCCGAAGGGAATCGCCTGGTCAGCGCGAGCAACGACAACACGGTACGTGTCTGGGACTTTGAGAGCCAAAAACTGATCAAGACGTTGAAGGGCCATGGGGGGTGGGTGCTCTCGTGCGAGTTCTCCCCCGATGGAAAGGACGTCCTCTCCGGCAGTCATGACCACCAGGCGAAGATCTGGAGTCTGAAAGGTTATGAAGAAGTCCGCGTCTTTCAGGGCCTGGTCCTGCAGGGACACGTGGACGCCATCCTGGGGGCGGAGTTCTCTCACCTGGGTGGAGAGGTCGTGACGGCCAGCCGCGATCGTACCGCGCGGAAATGGAACGTTGAGACCCGCGAGTTCATCGAGTTCAGTGAGGGACACAAATATCTGGCGTCGACCGCCATTTTCTTCGACGAAGGCAAACGGCTGCTTACCGCGGCCATTGACAACACCACCCGAATCTGGGACGTCGAAACCGGCACCCAACTCCTGGCCATCGAGGGCACCGGCGCCCGAGCCGCCGCGGCGGTCTCGTCCGACGGCAAGTGGATCTTTACCGGCAGCGACAAGCCGAAGGACGAGCGGAAGGGAGAACTTTACAGTGCCAAACTGTACGACGCCCACACCGGGGATTCGCTCAAAACGATTGCAGACCACAAAGCCGAGGTCACCGCGGTGGCCATCTCGCCGGACAAGTCGTCCCTGTTCACCGGCGACGTGCTGGGAAGATGCCGGCTGCTTGACGCCGGGACGGGCGAGGAGAAATGGCTCGCCGAGAAGCATTCCCGCCGCATCACCGCCGCATACTTCTTGCCCGGCGGAAAACGAATCATCACCGCCAGCAACGACAACACGGTCGCGCAATGGGACGTCTCCTCGGGAGACGAGTACCCGGAGCTGCGCATGAGCCATCCCAACGCCGTGACGTCGATGGCGCTTTCAGCCGACGGTTCGCAGGTCTTGACGGTGTGCGTTGACAGGGTCGTCATCAGCAAGGATCCCACCAGCGGAGAGGAAATCAGCCAGGCAGTTTCCGCGGTCACGCTGTGGGACGTTGAAACAGCCGATAAGATTCTGAAGCTTGCCACCGAGGGGGAATTGATCGCGGCGGCGTTTTCGCCCGACAATACCAAGGCGGTCACCACCGGTGCCGACCACATGGTGCGGCTGTGGAACCTGGCCAGCGGTAAGGAGATCACCAGCGGTGATGGAGAACCCTATGCGAACGCCAGTGCATACAAGGCACTGGCCTGGTCGGCGGTGTTCTGTCCGGATGGGGAAAGCGCGGATCGGGATGGGGAACACGTGCTCACGGTGGGCGGCAACGGCGCGTGCCTCTGGGAAGCCGGCCGCCCCAGCATGAGCTTCACTCCGCACGGGTCGGTGGCCTCCGCCCATTTCTCCCGCGATGGAAAGTACGTGATCACGGGAAGTTGGGACCACACGGCCAAGATCTGGGACGCCCAAACGGACGCCCAAACGGGCAAGGCGATCCTGAAACTGGTGGACGAGAACGGCCACCAGGACAACATCAACGACGCGGTCTTCTCCCCCGTCGACAACAGCCGGGTGCTGACCGCCAGTGACGACGGCACGGTCAAGCTCTGGGAAGTCGATCTCGAAGCCGAGCCTGGCGACGCGGATGGCAAGTCCACCAAAGTGCTCAAAACGTTCGAGGGACATACGGACAAGGTTCGTAGCGTTGTATTCTCACCAGACGGTCGGTTCGCCCTCTCGGCTTCGGACGACAAGACGGCACAGATCTGGAGCACGGACCCGGCCAACGAGGACGAGCCTCGCGTGCTGCGGGGCCATCAACAGGCCGTCCTTTGCGCCGCGTTCTACTTTCCCGATCCGGAGGCTACCACCGCCAATGATACTGACACCGCCGATGACACGGAGGCCGGCGTCACCGACGATACGGAAGCCCTCACGGCCGACGCAACGAAGGCTACCGCCGCCGATGATACGGATGCCGGCACCGCCGACGCTCCGAAGGTGATCACCGGCGGCGAGGACAATCAAGCGATCGTCTGGGATCTGGCCAAGAAGGATCCAAAGCCACTGCGTGTCTTGGAAGGGCACACGGCCAGCGTCACCTCAGTCGCCTTTTCGCCAGACGGAACGCGTGCCATCACCGGCAGCCGAGACAATACCGCCAAGATCTGGGAGTTCAAGAACGGAGAGGAGCTGCTGACCCTGGACGCGGAGTCCGAGGTGACGTCCGTAGGTTTCTCGCCGGACGGAAGCAGCGTCTTGACAGGCAGTCGCGACGGGACACTGATCCTCTGGCTCACGAAGAAGAAAGAGGCGTCGAAGACTCAAGAGACCGGCAAGTCGCAGCCGAAGGCCGAAGAGACCGACCGTTTACCGCCGAAGAACGAAGAGGCCGACAATTCGCTGCAGAAGCCCCAAGAGACCGACCATTCGCTGTCGGAGGAGTAGAAACGGGGATTTGTGCGCAACGTGGGGCGTCGGCTCTTTGCCACCTCCCAAAGGTGCCAGGCACGATGGCCTATTTGAAAGCGACAAAGGGGCCCGACGCAGGGCAAGTCTGCGAACTGAAGCAGCCCAAGTCCGTCTTGGGACGGCATCCGGACTGCGACGTGGCGGTCAATCTGGGTGAGGTCAGCCGGCACCATGCCCAGATCCTGCTCGAGGAAGACCAGTGCTTCCTCGAAGACCTGCACAGCCGCAACGGCACCTTTCTGAACGGCAAGCTGGTCCGCGGCCGCTACCGCATCGACGACGGCGACTGCATCCGCATCAGCGCCGCGGAGTTCACCTTCCATCAGGGACAGTCGATCGAGATTTGCGAGGGCGAATCGGGTGAACAAGGAGCCGCTCCCGAGGTGCTGCTCGACGATCAGCAACAGGGCTCCCGTCTGCTTTTCGCGTCAACCAGCGAAGCCGCGCTGAGCGAGGGGACCGACCGATCCAACGCCAGCCTCCAGGCCCAGCTGAAAGCGCTGCTGGAGATCACGCAGAACCTTCGCAAAACGCTGGTGTTGGACCACGTCTTGCCGCAGATCCTCGACAGCCTGTTTGCCATCTTTCCTCCAGCGGACCGCGGCTTCATCGTGCTGCAGGGCGACGACGGAGAGGTCAAACCGCGCTGGGTGAAACTCCGTTACGGAGACGACGAGGAGACGGTCCACATCAGCCGCACCATCGTCCACCGCGTGATGCACTCGCAAGAGGCCATCCTTTCGGCCGACGCCACCGACGATTCGCGTTTCGAGAGCAGCAAGAGTCTCGCCACGCTTCCAATCCGCTCGATGATGTGCGCTCCGTTGATCGACAGCGACGGCAATTCCTT
>Ga0180437_10010826_pt1 | contig 11055 bp, 9 predicted proteins | sample SS_ome_4_FD_132410 | JGI IMG/M metagenome (GOLD analysis project Ga0180437, IMG submission 132410) | Hypersaline lake sediment archaeal communities from the Salton Sea, California, USA - SS_3_D_1 metaG | ecosystem: Environmental > Aquatic > Non-marine Saline and Alkaline > Hypersaline > Sediment... | reverse complement strand
ATTGGCTATTTCATTTCTATTGTCAGCTTTCAGCTTCAGAGGTGCGTTTTTTTCTTCCAAAAGTCCTATGGACACAACTATCTTAGCCATTGTCCGTGGGTCTGACCCCCAAGTGGTATAATCGCCCTCTTCTTCTTTAATCTTAGCAAATAAGTATTCCATAGAGAGAGGAGTGTTTTCGTGGTATTCTGCCATTGAAGCGCCCCCGCAAGCCACACAGCAATCTGTTTCAAATTGTTGTTTAATATCAATAGGGCTTCCGATGACAAAATCTTGGGTTGGAAGCTCCTCTAAAGTCCCAAAAATTTTACCATAATCAAAATCCCTCCTGTCGGAATGGGTTGGCTTCAGTCCTGGGACAATCCTAATTTGTTTTTTTTGGTCTTCCATATTTTATAATATTATGACATCATTGCTCATAGACGATTTAAAGCATACCCTATTATTTGGCTCATATCAGGTATGGGTTCTTCTTCTCCCTCTCCCCCCTCAGTCGTATAGGTGGCGTAGATGGAGTATTTGTTGTTATTGTGAGTAAAAGAAGCAGTAGATGGAAATGTTCCATAAGTATTTGTTTGAGTATGCCCTTGATTTATATCTCCAGCGTCATACTTAAAACCATTATCAGGAAAATTATTGGCATTTTGATAAACCAAAACATAATCAACAGCTGAAAAATCAGGACTGGTCACAAAAGTTTGTGTATACCAGTTTGCTGAAATAGTTAAACTACCCTCATTAGTGTCTCCGTTTGTTATTTTAGTGCTATCTGAGTGTAAATAAACAGACATCTTATAATTTGAATTCGCTGACGTGCCACCACAATAAGCACTTATGCTATCCCCTGTCCCTGCCGCTCCAGTAAAAACACTCCCAAAATATGCTGTTTCAGCAATAGAAGAAGAGCCTCCAGCACTCGTATACCCAAAAGTATTATTATCATAAACTTCCATCACTTCTACCCTATAAATTCTTATTGCATTAGCTTTCCCGCTTTTGGTATATTCAATATCTAAATCCAAACTGGTAAAAAACGAGTCCCAATCTGCTGGCGCATTTGTATCATCGGTAATATCAAACCAATCAGACCATTGAGCAGACGCTGACGGTATCCATTGATGATTATCGCCATCTCCCCCAGAGAAAATTGGTCTTAAATATATCCAATCATTTCCATCCCCATAACCATAAGCTCTCACCTTTACCGCTGAAATATTGCTAAGAGGCGCTGTGGTATGAGATGTTAATTTTTGAACAAGGCCATCTGTTAAAGTATAAGCATAAGTAGCGAGGCTACCATCAACCATATTGGCAGGATTAAGATTCCATGCCTCTCCAGGGTCATAAGCATTAAAATACCCCGTAGTGGTTCCAGGCGTCCCCATCATTACGGGAAAAACAGCATTGTCCAAAAACTCCTGAGGTGTGGTTTTTGTCATTATTCCCTTTTCAATATCTATATCCAATTCTCCCCAAGTTTCTTTTCCTTCTGCGTCTATGATATGCGGTCTATAAATATGAAATGCTTTGCCCGTTTTGTATTCCTTGCCGTTAATATCGTTCATTCCGCCTTTGGTTTGGTGATAGACAGCATACGAATTTACAACTTCAATCGGTCTTTCCACTAAAACATTTCCCTCTAAATCTTTGACTTGGGTTTCGGAAACTACTATTTCTTTTTGAAATTCCTCTGAATAGCCGTTTTGGAATTTTTCTGTTAGGGGGGATTGGTAAAAGAAATCCAAGCCCGAAGTTTCTATCGCAAATTCCACTTTGTTGGTGGCGGGTTTTTCTTTTAAAATTACGTCTTGGACATACCCGTTTTTGGTGTCATACATCAGATATTCAATTTTAGGGGTTTCAAACTTTATTTTCCCACCTTCAAAATTCAGCTTTTTATCTTTTTGGGCTATACCCTGCAAGTTAGGGATAACCTTAAAGCTAACTTCGTCCCATCTTGAAAGTTTAATTTCTGGGGTAAACTCTGATTTATTTCTATCCCCTATTTCAACAATTATTCTATCCTTCGGGTCTGCTTTTGCTTCCCTCGTAAGAGAAGCCCCATTGAGCTGATATTTCGCTTTCAATTCCATTGCCTGTTCATATTTTCCCCGCATTCGCTCTAAAGAAACATCGCTTTGGGCTGAAGAAACTCCCACAGCTAAAGCAATGCCAATAGCACCAATACCTAAAGCCCCCAAAAGTTGCTTCCACTTTCTTTTGCACCAAGCCCAAGTCCTTTTTAATTTTTCAAAAATCTTCCTCATTTATTTCCATTGAATAATCAGGAATAACTTTTTGAGCGGCAGTCATCGCTTCTTTAGCCCATTTGACATTATTGTTAATTTGTTCTCTTAAGAAATTCTGACAAAACTCTAAGGTAGAAGTTCCATAAACCCCCATTCTGCATTGGTTGTAGCCATCTAAGTTGACTAAAACCGTGCTTGTTGTGTTCTTATAGGAAAACTCTGTTTCAAAGTGTGCTTCTTTGGTTGTGGTAGCTTCTCCGTCAAATACATCTTCTTTAGGATAAAAAGTATTAGAGATAATATCCGCATCTAAACTTACAGATTCTTTTTCTGTTTCTATTGATCCGCCAACAGCCATTCCTCCAATGTAAATCGGTATTGTCTTTATTCTTGGCGTGGAAACCAAAGCCAAGCAAATTATTGTAATAATTAAAAGCCCTACTAAGATAAAGAAGATTTTAAAACTTGTTTGCATATTAGTAAGTGTATTTAATATGAAGTGTTGTGTCTGCTGGCGTTCCCGAAGTGGTATCAACATAAGGAACAACATAAGCGTTAGCCGCTATTGAAGCGTCATTAAAGCTGGTTGTGGAAGCATAGCCACAGCTAATGTTAGAGCTTAAAATGGCAGTTCCTGTAGCATTGCTTCTTACTTGGTCAAAAGTTCTTTCATAAAGAGCAATGGTTGCTGTCGCTGTCCCCTCACAGCTTACTTGAGTTATGGTGCTTGCTGTGAAATGCAGTTTTCTTAAACCCCCAACATAAGTTGTATCTGATGTAGTAGCTCCGTCTAAATAGAAAGTATAGCTTCCAGTTAAAGCTCCAGCGTCAACAGAACAACCAGCGTCAGAACCATCACAGCTAAAGAACCCATAATCATCGCTTGTCATATTGGTTGAGGTCACATTTGCATTGTCTGGCTTTGCGTCTATTTGGTCTTGGGCATTGCTGGTTAAAGAGTTGATGTATTTCAGCTCTGTGTCAGAAACAGAACCATCTGAAGCATAACTATTGCCTCCTATGTTTCCTGTTGCTGTAAGGTTTCCAGAGTTATAAAACTTAAATAAGCTCCTGCTTCCGTCCACTCCTAAATCAATGGAAGTGTCAGAGGCGACTCCTGCCTCTAAAATCCACCATTCCTCTGTTCCGTCATCATCAGCCCCGTTGTATAATCTTAATCTGCCACCGCTTCCAGCATTATCGCCATACAAGTAAATAGTGCCTGTTGCTGTATCATCAGAACCAACTGTTAAAAGATTAGTGCCATCAAAAGTGAAGTTAGCTTCAGAGGTTATTCCACCAGCTCCATCATCTGTTAAAACCTGGTTATCGCTTCCCGATGTTCCACCATCATCAGAACCGCAAACTATACTCCCGTTTGCGTCTGTCTCTAAAGCCGTGCAGGACTTCATATTAACAATGGCTGTAATGCTTGTAGTTGAAAAAGTGGAAGTTCCCTCTACTGACAGAGTGCCAGCACTATGCAATAGAGTGGTAATATCTAAGTTAGTTGAAGTTGCGTTTGAAAATACTCCAGTAGAAGCAGAACCCGCTCCTATCGCTGTCCCGTCTATTGCACCAGAGTCAATATCAACATTGGTAAAATTAACATTGTTTATGTCTTGATTAGAACTCCAAGTCCAACCCCCGTTCACTGTAAGCTCATTGACATTGCCAAATAAAGAGTAGCCAGAAACCGCTAAGTTAGTAGAAGTAGAATTGCTGAAAACAGAAGTTGAAGCATTGGAAGCTCCTATGGCTGTATTGTCTATCTGCCCTAAAATGACTGAAATGTTGTTGTCTATGTAATCATCTGTAATGGCCGTTCCCTGCCAAGTGCCCTCGTTTATATTTCCAAAAAGAGAATAACCGCTTACTGTTAAATTGGTTGTTGTAGCTTGTGCTACCACCAAATTGTTCAAATCCAACTCGTTAGCTTCTAATTGGGTAATAACAGTAGTGGCGAAAGTAGAAGTGGCAATAACAGTTAAGTTTCCAGTCAAGTCAATCACGAAAGTATCTGAAGTGCTTGCTGTTGATACTTTCATTCCACCGTCCATTAAAACATTTAAATATCTGTTTGTGTCTGTTCCTTGAGTGGTGTTTTCTATTCCTACTATGCCAGTATCATATATATTTAAAGCTGGCTCCCAAGTTCCTAATCCATCAGCAGCAGTATTGGCCGCTATCTGCAGAGTACCAATAGTGGCAATATCAGAAACTCCCCAGACAACCCTGCCGTGAGCTGTGCTGTATTTCACATAATTGTTTTTGGCAGTGTCAAAAAACAAAATCTTATCGTCTTGCATAAACACATTATCCTCCAAGCTGGTTGTAGCCTGCGCTTGCAAAGTCCCAGTGGCTGTAATGTCGCTTGAAGTAGCTCTATACATCTCCACCAAGTCAAATATGGAAGTGCCTAAAGATTCAAAAATGCTCCCTGCTGTTGTTGTGGAAGAGCCACCTACAATCACTGTTTCTGTTGTGTCTACTGGATAAAGTTTGCTTGAAGAAGTGGTCCAAGCTCCAGAGCCACCACCACCTCCCGTGTCATCAGTGCCACAAACCAATTCTCCGTTAGCGTCAGTTTCCAAAGCGGTGCAAGAAGTATAATTATCAAAAACTATTTTGCTGTAAGCGTTTAAATAAGCAATAGTAGCTGTAGCGTGGGTAGAGGTGCCTGTGATAGATAAAGCTCCAGAAGCATTCAAATCAACTAAATAAGTTGTGCCATCAACCTCTAAAGCGTCTTGAACATATAAATCGCCATTAGCAGAAGGATAATTCACAGTGCCACTGCTTCCAATATGCGCATAGCCATTTGCAACGGTTAACTTGCTTGTGCCTACCGCCGCTGATGTTCCAATGGCTACAGCATCACTGTTGAAATAAGTGTCATTATCAACACGCAGAGCAATCTCAACAGAACCATTTTGATTATAAAGATAAAGGTCAGCGTCCCCGTCAGAGTTTTCTACAACAGAGAACAAGTCCTGCCCGTCAGCCAAAGAGTCAACCTCAATAATCCTTGTTCCTGCCCCTTGACTCCTAATAGCTAAAGCAGAATCTGCTGCTGTCCAGTTTTGGGGATTGCCAATAGCCACTGTTCCATCTCCTTCCACATAAAAGTAAGAAACAGAGCCAGTAGCCACTTCAAAAAGGTGTTCTGGGGTGGTTGTGCCTATGCCTACCTTGTAAGAAGTAGAAGTTGGGAAAATGCCTGTTCCTGATAAGTCCCAATAACCACCACCGCCTCCACAGCTTGTTGTAGCAAAAACTCCGTTAGCGTCTATGGAAGCGCAAACTCCAGCGCCGCCTACCAAATGAGGGACTTTTAACCCCCAATCAGTAACAGGCCTCAAGTCGCCAGAGTCAGGCCTCCAAAGCTCCATTCCTCCAAACCTTGAGCCGAACCAATTAGTAATCCAAGAAGGAAGCCAAGCCGCTTGAGCTGAAGCCCCATAACATAGTCCCGCTATAACCAATCCGAATAAAATGTATTTAAATTTCCGCATACCAAGAAACTTTCTGCGTATTAGCTGTTGCGTCTATGTAAAGTTGGTTTAGGTTTGGGACATAAAACCAATCACCTTGCGTAGCATACAAAGGCCTTCCTCTCATAGTAGCTGCTGCTGCTACGCAATTCACATCCCCTACCACTATTGTCCCTGTATTTCCTTCGTAAGCTGTGATGTGAACCCTTTGACAGGGTTGGTCAGAAGATAACTGCACCCTTGTTCCAGCTGTTGCCACTGTCGCTGTTCCTGTTAAGGGTTTGTTAGTTCTGAAAACCATCTGTATCTCTTGTGTTCCTAATCTGTCGTCTTGCATAGTTAGTTAAAAAAATGTTCTTCAATGTGCTTGTTGACCTTTAAGTTCTCCTCTAAAAGCTTGTTGGTTTTCTCAAGCTGCTTCCAAGGCGTTCCCTCCCAGTCAGAGGGTATCTGAAGCTCCATTTTCTTATCGTCCACCGCTTCTCTTATCTCCTGTATTTCCTCAACAATGCCCTCTAAGGCCTCTATATTCTCTCTTAGAAGCTCCGCTAACGCAGAAATGTCTACTTGGGGATAATTGGCAATCATCTCATTCTTCATCTCCTCAAAGTCAGGCAATGGTTCTGGCTCTGGATACTCTTTCTTCAACAATTCCCCCAAAAGCTCAATCACCTTGTCAATTTTTTGGTTTGTCTTCTTGAATAACATTTATTTCTTTTTCGCAGTTAAAACATTTGACCTTTCTGGTTCTGAAAATGTTGGTATCTTCACCTACCAGCTTTTCCCATTCTGTCATTACCCAGCTATGCTCGCATCCTTTCTGCTGTCTTTTTTTAAAAAAGTTAAACAATCTCATACGTGTTGTTCAATCATTAAGCGAACTTCAAAGGCCTCATCAGCAGAAGCATTGGCAATAGCCACAGTCATTGCTCCCATTACAACGGGGATAGCCAACGGCTCTGCTAAATCCCCCACCCTGTTGGTTCTTTTATAGATTAAAAAACTCTTGGCGTCTGTTATGCTGATATCCCAAGTGGTTGTCTGGGTGGCTGGGGAAACTAAAACCTGCCTCATAATGCCATCTAAAAACGACCCTGTTGTGAGGGATAAACTGCCTGCGGCTGCTGTTCCCGATAAATATTCTGGATGGATTTTAATATATTTGTATTTGGATTATTGACCTTTCTTTGTTTTTATCCTCATATATCTATTATTTTATTTGACTTATTTGTTTGATAGGCATAGGATTTAAGTAATATGTTGAAACTCATTTTTTGGACATTTTGTATCGGTATTATCTCTTTCTATATCATAGGACGAATTATTGAGTTTCTTCGGGACTTGATTCAGGAAATACGTTCGGAGAAAACTCTTTAATCAAGTTCAAGATAGCTGTTTTAGACACTTTTCCTGCTGTATTAGTGGACATTTGCCCTATTTTATTTATCAGCGTTGCAAAACCTGTTTTCACAAAAGGTTGCCTTGCAACTTGCCTTGCTGCAACACCTACTAAACCGCCTACAGGCCCACCTGCAACCTGATAACCCCCAATCCCAGCTAAAATATCATACAAACCAAATCCTAATCTTTTACCTGCCTGGGCCATTGCTCTGTCCACCACTTTGCTTGTTTCTAAAAAGGTTTCAAAATCCTTAAAAACCACTCTCGCAGCAGGCAAAGTCCCCTTAACAGTATTTCGTAAAACATTAGAAGCAATCCCCATTGCTTCTTTATTGACTGGAGCTTGAGTTTGGGACAGAAAAAACCGACTTCCTAAAGTCCTATCTAACTGCTGCCTTAACAAATTAACTTCTCGCAAAGTTATATTTTTTTTGCTTAAAAGACGAGCAATAGGAAGTTTATTGACTACTTCCTTCAGTTCTTTTGTAGTATATTGAGCCCCAAATCTTTTATTTAGTTGATTAGTAATATCATCTAAAATATCTTGAGATTTTAAGGTTGCTTGAGCTCCCTGTAATAATTGATTTACTTTTGTATTAGCTTGCGTAATACCTTCCATTGCTTTTCTTTTAATATGTCCTAATGAACCCCAAATCCCTTTTTCCAATAATGCTTCTGATGGAGACTTCATTTTTTGGTTGATTTTTTGGGTAATTTTCAAAGCACTATTGTATAATCTCTTTGCTATTACAGGGGCAGCTTTTTTTACTACTTTCCCAGCCACACCAGCAACAGCACCAACAGCAGCTCCCGTGAAACCACTAATGAAAGCTTGTTTTGCAATCTCTAATAGCTCTGCTTCTTCCTCTAACGCCTTTCCTGTCCCAAATCCAGCTCCTAAAGCTCCAAATTGAGCAGCTTTACCTAAAATAGTGCCTGCTGGGCCTAACATTGGTGTTCCAGCAGTTAAACCAGCTTGAAGTCCTACTCCAATTGCTTCTTTGGTAGTCTCAATCGGTCTTGCTCTACCAAGATAGCCAGCCCCAAACTCAACAGGTTGTGCTGCTTCTAAAACAGCTACCTGAGCCCCTTTTGCATCTCCCAGAACCCGTCTTACGCCTGCTTCCCCCATTTTATAAGTTCCTCTTGCTGCACTTGCCCCAGTAGAAGCAAGCTTTAAAGCCCAGCTAGTCATTCCTTGGGCTATGCTCTGAACAAACCCTGGCTGTTCTGCTGAAACAACTTTCCCCTTCTCCAAAATCTTCCGTAATTCAGGACTTACCTTTTTTCCTTTTTTTAATATTTCTTCTAATTCGGGCATATTATTGTTTTATATATCCAGCATTTATAAGCTGTTGTTCTTCTTCTGGAGTTAAATCAGGGAATTCTAACATTTCTCCTTCAGGTGATTTAAACACTGTTCCTTCTATTGTAGTTTTTCCTTTTAATGCTCCTTGAGCTACATCTATAATCCCCTGTAATTCTCCAACCTCAGGTGCTACTTGGTTGAAATCTAAATCTAAATCTTTAGCAACTGGCTCATAAGTAGATTTTAAGTTTTCAACAATAGGTTGTGCATTTTTGGTAATTAACCTATTAGCCATATTGAACAATCTATCACGGACATCTTGAGGCATTTGCTTACCTTCTTTTACTCTGTCCAAAAAATTCTCTGCTCTTTCTAATACACCTTGTGCCTCTCTAACAGTCTGGAATTCTGCTGGCCGAACCACACTGCCTGGGTCTAGAAGTCTTGCAAACCCTGAAATCATTGCTAAGTCCCCAGCAGCATCATTTTGCTGAAACCCTGTAAAGATAGAATTGTATGCCAACTTCAAGTCATTGAAAGTAGTTATTGCTTTTTCACCTCTTATGGTTTGCCTGAAACTCATGAATGACTTTGCTTTTGCTTCACTATCTTCTCCAGTAGGGACAACTACTTCATAGCTTCCATCAGGTTGTATCTTTACTAAGCCAACCCCTGACACTGTTCTTAACTCTGCTTTTTCTTCTTCCTTCTCTACTAATCCAACCTGTAAAGATTTAATCTCACCTGTTCTTTTATCTCTTACAATCAAAGTCCTATTACCCTCTGCATCATCAAACTTATCAATCACTTCTTCAAAAGCAGAAACCTCATTGGTTAAAGCCAAATCTAATGCTCCTGTTATATCCTCTAAACTTATATCTCCAATGGCATTGCCCTGCTCGTCAAAGTTTAATAGACTAAATAAAGACATCGGGTCGGTGATTCCCTGTGCCACTAAACCTAAAACCTGTCCTTGTCTCATGATTGTTTCCTGTCTTTCTAAAACTTCTTTATTCCTCTCCAAAGCCACCTTCTGCATCTCTTTTAACTCTTCAGCTTTCTCATTCCTCAACTTTTCTATTCTGTTTATCTTATCGTTCAAAAGCATATAATCCTGTTCTGTCATTGCTCTTTCAGCGTCAGCTATTAACATTAACTCTTCATTATCTAATTCTTTAATCCTATCTAATCCCTGTCTTTCTGATAGAGAGATAATCCCAGTAGCTGTAATCGGAGTATATCTCTGCGTTCCCAAAGAATAGCCAATGGCACGCAAAGAGGCGGTTTGTCTTTTGTTGATGTCCTCCATTTTATTTCTCCTATCAGCATAAACAGCTTTTATACTATCAATAATCGCTTGATTAGCACTTTTAGCATCTGCCCTTATTTGGTCAAGCTCCGCTATTGCGTCTGTGTATTCTTTTGTTAAATCCGCTAATTCTTTCTCTTCTGGCGTTATTTCTGTAGTTTCTGGTTTTGTTGTTGGTCCAGTGGAAGGGGTTTTTGTTTCTGTTATTCCCTCTGTCTTTATTCTTCCCTGCAAATTAGCTAAATTCTGGCTAAAAACGCCCAGCTCTTCCTGAAATGTCTGCAATTTATTAGTGTCTTTATTTATCTGGCTTTCCGCTAAAGAACTATCCAAAAGCCCCACAGGTTTTGATACCTCTTTGGGAGGTTTCACATAATAAGGGGAGGATATAGGTATGAATTGTTCAAACCTCTGACCCGTTTTTGGGTCTTTCTCGCCAAAACGAACCATACCCTTATCGGTGTACTCCGTTCCTATTATTTGTGGGGTGTTTGGCATATATTATTTACAGACAGTATAGGTAATAACAAAGTCATGGTCGTTTGTCCCTCCAAATGCAGGAGTGGCCGTTGTCACTAATTTCAAAGTGAACCCTGTGGAATTTAAAGCCACTAATCTGCCCAAAACAGCGAAAGCAGTATCGGTAATATCCCAAAGGGCTATAATATAATCTTGACTGCCAGCTTGAACGTTTAAAGTAGCTCCAAGCACTATTGACTGCCAGCTTGAACTCCAGCTTGATGTTGCTGTGGAAGTTGCTGTTCCAAAACTGAAACAAGCAGCTACTGGTTCACCGCTGTCATAGCAAGGATATACAGCGTCAATTTTCAAGTATGTCGGGGTGACTCCCAAATCGCCCTTAAAAGTTATAGTCCACACGCCCTCATCAGACAGAGCAAATGCGGTAGAGGTAGCGACCGTATCCGTCAAACAATTATTTGGATGATAATGCAAATCTGAAGCATCTGAGGTGCTAGCTACGGTTAAAGTATTTAAGTTCGTTCCCGTGACAGTAGAGGTTGAGTCTTTCAAGCTTGTTAAATCCGTTCCCCCCACAAATAGGTTGCTTGTAGAGGTCCATCTCATTGTGGTTGAAGCAGTCCAGCTCCAAGCTTCAGCATAATTAAACCAGCTTTGGTCTAAATATCCGTCGGTATCTGCAAAAGGAGCAGAGCTTGTGCCAGGAGAAGTGGAGGCAAACCATTTTACCTCTGGAACTAACAAAGCTCCAGTGCTTCCAGTTGAAGTCCCAGACCTCATTTCCTCTAAAGTGGCTATTTCAACCAAACCCTT
>Ga0180437_10010823_pt1 | contig 11056 bp, 4 predicted proteins | sample SS_ome_4_FD_132410 | JGI IMG/M metagenome (GOLD analysis project Ga0180437, IMG submission 132410) | Hypersaline lake sediment archaeal communities from the Salton Sea, California, USA - SS_3_D_1 metaG | ecosystem: Environmental > Aquatic > Non-marine Saline and Alkaline > Hypersaline > Sediment... | reverse complement strand
TGACTGTGTTGTGTGTTGCGCTGCTGGCCGCACTGCTCATCGTTGGTTTAGCGGGTGAGAAACCGGGACTCAAACGTGATATTGCGGTGGTGGATCGAATAGCCTATCTCGGCACCGACGGGAATCTATATCTGGTGGACAGAAATGGGGAAAACGTTGAACACTTGGCGGTTGCCCGTGCGGGCGCCGCATTGGCTCACCCTACCTGGTCCCCCGATGGGAAACGGGTGGCCTTCATTGCTGACCGTGAAACGGCCGGCGGCATTGAAAGCACCTTGTATACCGTCTCCACGGAGGGAGATGCCTCAAAGAACCTCTATGCCAGCATCGACAATCCGCCCTTCTATCTCTATTGGTCGCCAGATGGACGGTCCGTCAGTTTTCTCACCCAGGAGGACTCTGGCCTGGCGCTGCGCCTTGCGCCGGCCGATGGCAGTCAAGACGCGCGCATATTGGACCGGGGATCGCCCCTCTACTGGTCTTGGTCGCCGGACAGCCAGGAGATGCTTATGCACATTGGGGGATCCCGGCGTTTGAGCGATGAGGCTCGCCTGGCCATTCTCACCCATCGACCGGAGTCCACCCCTGACATTTTGAACGATGCGCCGGCCAACTTTCAGGCGCCCGCCTGGTCTCCCGACGGCGACCATCTCCTTTATGCCGGAGTCGGTGAGAACAGGAAGCAGTCCCTGTTTTTGCGCCAGCGTCAGAGTGGAACGGTGGAGAAGCTTGCCGACGTGCCGGGTTTGCTCAGGTTCAACTGGTCCCCCGATGGTCGTTGGATCGCCTATCAGCAGATTGACGATCTCAGGACTGCCCCCTTGGGTCACGTTTTCGTGAGAAAAGTAGGTGAGGGCGAAGGGGAACAAGAAGTCCGGCAGGTAACACGGGAGAGGGCGCTCGCCTTCTTCTGGTCACCTGATAGCCAACACCTGGCCATTCTGGCCCCTTCACTCGAACAAGAAGTGCCCTCTACGCGCCACGGCCGCCTCGCCGCTCCGCTGCCACAGGAGGCGAGATTGCGTTTCCGTTGGTGGTTGGCCGACATGCCGTCGGCTGAACTTCGTCCATTGGTCACTTTCCAACCTACCCGGTCCTTTCTTCTGACCGTTCCATATTTCGACCAGTATGCCCAGTCCATTCGTTTTTGGTCGCCTGACAGCCGCTACCTCGTTTACAGCGACCAGGAGTCCTCAGAGCAAGCTGGCATTTGGGTGGCCGATGCAGCCGGCGAGGAGTCCCCGCGCCGGCTGACTGATGGAACGCTGGCTGTCTGGTCCTGGCAATAGTCAGGGCAGACCCCAGAGGTATCCAAATGATGGTTGGCACATCCCTATGCGTCAGCAACGACATAGCGATGCTGCCTGGCCAAGAGGCAAATACACCCCTCGATAAATCACGGTTGACCTGGAGAGATGATTGCCTTATACTTACCAGCCAGGCGACCAACTCCTCACCGGCGGGCCGTCCTGGCCCGCGACAGCGAGCCAGGAAGAAGAACGGGCAAGAGAAAGACACTTATTCTGACCTATCGCGGTTATCACTCATCAGCCGCGCGACCCTGGTATGAACAACCAAAAGAAAGTCGTTACGCATTGGCCGTTAGCCATCCTGATAGCTGTTTTTTGTGCCCTTGCAGCCTCGTTCAGTCTGCTCCTGCCACTCAACGAAGCGGTAGATGAGGAGTCGCATTTCGACCTGGTACGCTTCATCGCTGAGCAAAACCGATTTCCTATGACCAACCAGGAACGTGTCTCGCTCGGAGACAAGGGCGATGCTTCACCCATTTATCACGGCCTAGTGGCGGTTCTCTCGCAACATGTTGACACGTCATCGCTTCCGAAACGTCATTTTGTGAGCCGGGCCAGCCAGGCTATTGCTTATGATGCCACGCTTACCACACAAGACCTGCACACAGAGGATGAGCTGTTCCCGTTTAGAGGCATTGTCTTGGCCTGGCGTCTGGCTCGCCTGGTTTCCATCCCTCTTAGTGCGCTAACGATTATCGCTGCTTATCTAACCGCGCTGGCCATCTACCCCCAGCGACGCTTGTTCGCCCTCACTGTGGCTGGCTTTGTGGCCTTTGTGCCCCGTTTTGTCTTCAATAGTGCTGTTATTACCGATGACAACTTGGTCATACCGCTAGTTACCTTTGCCATTTATTACCAGGTACGCATCATCCAGGGCGATAAACGTCTCCAGACACTCCTCATTTTGGGTGCAGTAACCGGACTGGCCGTTGTCACCAAGTATCACAGCTTCGTGTTGCTGTTGGAAATAGCCTTCGTCTTTCTTGTTCTGGCCTGGCGAAATCAGGGGGAATGGAAGGACTGGCTCAAACGATGGGCCTGGGTGATGCTGAGCTTCGTGGTTACAACCGGCTGGTGGTTCTTTCTCATATTCAGTCGCTTCAATCGCGTGGCTGAGTTAGGTTTGGTCCCTGGCTTGCTGGCTCCCCTGGGCGACCCGACTACCACCGAGGTGGCTTCCTTGCAACCCGAATCGCTGGCCATCAGTTGGAATTGGATAGCCCCTGTTTTTCGCACCTTTTGGATTGTTGCACGCCCAGCAGGTCCTTTTTGGCTTGACGCCATCTATCTAATACTGATTGTTTTGACCATTGTCGCAGTCCTTGGTTTGCTTCGATTGACTTACCGCCGCCTGACTTCTCGTCGTCAACACAAGTGGCGCCTGGATATCGCTTTGTTGGGCCTGAACTTGTTGCTTTACCTGGCTATTGTGTTTGGTCGCTACCAGGTGTTTGTCGCTCGGGGTACTCCGCCGCCACCATATAGCACCCAGGGACGCCACTTGTATCCGGCCATCCTCTCCGTCGCTTTTTTTTATGTGCTTGGGTGGCGAGTTGCACTGGGGATGTACCCCTGGCAGCCCAAGGATGCAGAAGTGGCTCGTCCAAACGCCCGACTTCTGGCTGGGGCTATCACTTTCGGGTTGCTCACCCTGAGCATCGCCACCTTCTTCTTTTTTGTTCGCCCTAGCTATCTGCCTGACCTTCCCATCTTCAGGCTTGAGCCTGATGAAGCCAATATCTCAGTCCGGGTGGACGCGGCTTTCCCTGATGGCCCCAGTTTCGTGGGTTACAGTCTTGAAACGCCAAAGCGAGCAGATCACGTTCTGCCTGTCCATCTATACTGGCATGTGGATGGAACATACGACCGCGACTATGTCGCCCGCATCTGTTTGCGTGACAGCCAGGGAGACCCCATATCTTGCCATTGGGGCCATCCTGCAGACGGGCTTTATCCAACCCGAGCCTGGGACGCTGGATACCTGATTCGAGACGAACGTGTTTTGCCGTTTCCGTTCTGTTTGGCGCCGGGTGACTATGAACTCACACTATCTATATGGCCATTGCGTAACGATGTGGCCTCAACCTTGATCGATGATACCGAGCCAGCGCAGGGGCCGTTGTCCCTGGGCTCGGTCACGCTCGTCCCGGCGTCCCGACAAACATTTCATCATGCTTATCTGTGCACGTCCGATGGTTGTTATGCTGAAGGTAGAGTGACTCTGCCGCAAATCCGTCAAACGCTCACGCTCGTCAGGTACCAGCCAAATCCTGCACGCGATGCTGACAATAACGCAGTCCGTTTCGTGCGCGAGGGCGCGGGTGCCAAGTCTCCAACTGAGTGGTTACCCTTTCAAACTGGCGGCCTTTATCGTTGCCCCAACGGCCAGGCTTACCAGGCCCATACCTTCGTCGTTGCCGCATCAGTTGCTCCTGGCTTATATACCCTGGAGATGGAGGATCAGTTTGAAGAAGCGTTCTCGGTGAAGGTCGCAACCCATCCACGTAATTTCGACGTGCCTCCCCAACCCGAAAGGGAATTGGGTATCTCGTATGCCGATCAGCTAGTCTTGCTGGGCTTCGATGCTGACCTGTCTCCACGCTGGCCTGACGATCCGGTTGAGGTGATCACTTTCTGGCAGGCTCAGCAGAAAACCAAACACAATTACAATGCTGCGCTTCACCTCTTAGACAACTCACAAGAATCCCAGGAGCTGGTTGACCATTTCCTCGGGAATCTTTATCCAAACACCCTATGGGCGCCGGGTGAGTTTACTCAAGATAGGCACGTAATCCAAGGTAGTAACCAGACCTTACCGCCTGGCTTATACCCTCTTGAACTGCGTCTATATGATCATTCGCAGGGTCAATTTGAGCCTCTGCCCATGACGGACATCGAAACCTTACAGCCTATTGAAGGCAATCCAATCTTGGGTCAGATCAGGATTATGGACCCGGGTCGCACCCAACCTCCCGCGCACTCCAAAGTCGTCGAGCTGGGTCAAGAGATCCAACTCCTAGGTTATGACTTAACTGATACACAAACTGGGCCCGGAGCATCTGTTTCATTGGCTCTACATTGGGAAGCCATCGCACAACCATCAACCGATTACACGGTGTTCGCCCAGTTGATCGGCCCGGATGGTTTGGTGTGGGGACAACAGGATAATCAACCGCAGCGGGGTCGGTATCCAACAACAGCCTGGTCCACCAGGGATCGGGTGGTTGACCGCTATGACATTGTGGTGCGAGAGGATGCTCCTGAGGGTTCGTATAGTCTGCTCGTGGGGATGTACGATTTGGCAACCGGAGCGCGGTTGCCTGCGGTTGATGAACGTGGACGCCGGTTACCCAATGACGCCATTATCTTAGGCGCCATTGATGTTGTTTCTCCCGATCATTGAACTTCTCGCTTAATCAGATTCGGCCTTGCCCGCCAACTGTGCGGCGGCGACTCCCAATCCCATCGTCAACCAGAAAAGGGCGACCAGGTGAACGAAGTTGATGTTAAAGAAAAAGTGATCAAAAATTCCGCCAGCCAGCGCGCCAGCCAAGGCCGCCACATAGGCTAAAAGCAATCCTTCAAGCATGAGTCCCCGCGGTGTTTGCCTCCAGGCGCGGTACGTGACGACGAAATACATCACGACGATGATCAGGTAGATGAGCAATCCCACCAGGCCCATCTGTTCGGCTATGAGCAAGTAGAGCATGGAAACGCCCAGATACAGATCGATGTCAGGCGTACCTGAGAACCCGACACCCAACAGTGGGTAGCGACTGACTAGAATCACCGCGTCCTTGTACTCCCCAAAGCGCATCTGGGTGGCCAGATCCTCACCGCGTATTCCCTCGATGAAGCGCGTGGCGTAAACCTGGGTTTGGGGCAGCAGCAGCAACAAGACTGCCCCCAACGCGATCAGTAAGAGCAGCTTGCGGTAGCGCAATACACCGACTAACCCCAGCGCTGCCGCCAGGCCCAGCATTGAGCCCCTTGAGAAGGTCAGCGCCAGGCTCAAACCCATCAGCCCGGCCAGGGGGGCCAACAGGCGACGGGGTAGAACGGGGCGCTCGGCAAAGAGCTGCACCACAGCTATGGAGGTCAAGACGACCAGCAGACCACCTAGCGCATTGGGGTCGATAGAGGTGGCAATGGCGCGCATCGGCTGGCTGGGATCGTCTTCCACAAAACGCAGAATGCCAGCGCCGGACGGATAGTTGAAGACGGCCAACCTGGAGAGAATACGTACTGTCAGTGGGCCGGGTAGTACGTAGAACAACACACCCAGAAAGCCAACCATGCCACCCGCCAGGATAATGACGCTGGTGATCAGTTTCAGGGAATGGATGCTCTTCACTTGATTGACTGCCATAAAGAAAAGTGAAACCGCAAGCAGTACCTCCGCGAAGCGGCGCAGCACGGTGGCGTTCAGGGGAGCGTGGGCCAGGCCGGCGATGAAGGTGATAAGCGCCCACAACAAGAAGGCAAGTATAGGCAGACCCAATACTGATACCTCAAACGTCCGATCTGTACGAGTGACCAGTCGCACGAACCAGACCCCGAATAACGCCAGCAGCACTGCGTCAATAAACGTCGGCCGGAACCCCACCTCGATTGGCATGGCAGCGTAGGGCAGCAGGCAGATAAGCCCGATCAGCGCAAAGAGGCCCCAGTCGGTTGACTGTAACATCAGCATACCTATCACCGCCACGCCGATGGCTCCCAGTGCCAGTACAGGCCCAAACGAGCCGAATAGCGCGCCGATCAGTATGCCTGCTGTTACGGCCACACCGATCGCGGTCCCTAGCGCCAGATAGGCGTTGTCGGCAGTCAGCCAGGTTCGCAAGTGGTCAAGTGGGGTGTTTTGCATACCTATTCTTTGGCCTCTACGACAACCAAATCCGGCAACTCCACAAAATCTTGTGTCTCATCTGCCAGGCGTAATCGTTGTCCCGTTTCGAGTTCGTACAAACCTATGCGCAACGTGTACTCGCCCGGCTCCAGATCTGAAGGTAGGAGAATGGTGTGCGTATCCAAAACGATTTCGCCTCGGTCCCATAGTGTCGTCGCGTATTGACCTTGTTGCGGCATACCGTCCTGTTGAGTGCGGATGTTACCCTCCGCATCCAGCACGTGGTTGAATACGGTGTAATCTTGGTCAATTGAGTCAATCGCCTGCCAGTGTAGGGTGTAGGTCAGCGTCTGGCCGGGACGTAGTATACCTTCCTCGAAGTCTCCGCCGATAAGAGCAATCCTATCGCCAAACTGGGCGTGGATTGGATATTCTGGCGGTTCTGGTGGATGTAGCCGGACGTGGAATTTCCCCAGGGTGATCTTATCGTCGGGCGACTGGCTGGCTTCTCCCATTATAACCGGTAGACGCTCTAATGAAAAGTTGTGGTAAAGGCCCACCTCAAAGAAGTAGGCCCCCTCCGGACTATCGGGCGGTAACCAGAAGTTATACGTGTCGACAAAGGTAAGCGGGGCTGACCAGCGGTGGATAATGCTGTTGAGCGGCAGATTCAACTGGCCACGACGACTCCCTTGTGAGATATCCAATACGTGCAGGAACAGGTAGTAATCTCCGTCAATGAGCCCTTGCATTCGCCATTCGAGAAAGAGCGTAACCGTGTCACCTGGTTTGGCGATGGCCGGCTCAACACGATAGCCCGTTAACCAAACATCGTCACTGAAGTTGGCTTCTATTGGTTGCCAGGATATAGGTTCGTCTGATAGCAAAGGGGCATCCGCGGCCAGTGGATAGACGTGAGCGACTGGCTCTTGTTGGCCGTTGAGAATCGTGGTAGGAGACGTGGTGATGTTCCTCTGGCGGGATAGTGCTTCGATATTGGGCACGGTCAAGGGCGGCAACAGGTAAGCCGTCCCGCTCTCATCGGCTGATGGCATAAGCAGTACGAAGTCGGACTCGAACCTTTGCTCATCTGGCAAGAGAACTTGCGCCGGGCTTTCGCCTTGCTCTGGCTTCAAAAGAGCGCGCAATGAGGCGCCGTCAATGTTGCTCAAGTTGGGGTAATGATCTTGCAGTAAGAAGTAAGCGACTCCGTCTTTGTACATACTGAGCGAGATGAGGGAGGCCCGGTCGGACTGGCTGTTCAGGTATTGGGCCATGTGAAGACCGTCATCAGTGCGCCTCTTATTGTAGGTTGTGGCCCAGACCGAGAAGTAATTGCGCAGGCTCGTCAAGCCACCAACTACAAGCACCAACAGCAGCGTGGCCATAACCCATTTTGTAGGCATCGCCACATTTCGCCCTTTGGGCCTCACCTTTCTCACGTTTGTGGCCCATCTAAAGGACGCGTTGGCCAATGTTGTCAGGCCGATGGCAGATATGAAGATGAGGGGGGGCCAGGCGACAATGCTTCTCAGGATCGTGGTCGTAGCTTCCCAGTCTTGTCGAGAGAGTAACATTGGTAGAACACCTATGGCCCACCACAGCAGCAGGAAACGAGGCGTCGCCTTTTTCACATGGTAGAGGCACACAGGTAGCCCTATTACGAAACCCAAGGCCAGCAGCACATTCAGGGTTGGCCAGCCTCCCAGCCATGTGCCGCCCAGGAGGTGGATACGTACTAGGTCTATCAAGTTGCCGCTAATCGTTTGAAGCGGGGCTTCTCCAGCAAGCACAGAAATCGCCCTGGCCCGGCCGCTTAAGGCTTGTGGATTTTGATAAAAATATAGGCCTAATGGAATAACCGTAAGCCCACCTGCCACACCGAAGACCAGGAGGTCGGTGATTTTCTGTTTGAGGTCTGATCTGGTCACTATGAGCTCGACGGCAACAAATGCGACAAACAGCAGGGGCAGCAGGCGCGCCGCCAGGTAGGTATATAAGGTGAGGCCCAACAGAAACCCGGCGCCGACCAGCCACCATCTTCGATGGTACAGAATCCTGACACCGCCACCCAAGTTTGAAGATGCATAGGCCGAGTAGGCGTACCAGCCCTCCCAGAAGCACCAAACCAGCCCCAGCAGCAGTGCCGGTAGCAGGATCGCTCGCAGCGCAACTCGGCTGAAAAAAATGTGCCAGTAGGAGATAGCCAGGCCGGTGGCAGCCAGCATGCTAACCATGTTCAACGTAGGGGCGAGACTCTGTGATCGCCCGGTTCGCAGAACCAGGTTATTTAACCCCAGGCATTTTCCAACTGAGTACATAAGGGGGATAGTCAGGGTGCCAACCAGGGCTGAGGCGAACCTTAAGGAAAAAATCGAGACGCCGTAAAACTGCAAGGCCAACGATTGAAGGTAGAAGAAGAGAGTCTCCCGGCCGAAATTGTTTTGTAGAAAGGGGGTGAGCCAACCCGCCCTGAAGAGTCGCAGCGCGTCTATCCCGTTGACAGCCTCGTCGAGACTCAGTGAGAGTGGTAAGCTGTTCAATCCCGCAACGCGCAAACCAAAGGCAATAACGATAACCAGGGATAAATAGCCTAGCTGAAGCCTGAAGTGAGCGATGTTGGTCGAGAGCTTCGAATCTCTCGCACTCTGCATTTTCTCTGTCTGCTTCATTATCTCACCGCAAGAGTCAGCAATGGAATGGCGTTATCAGGCAATTTCCGCTGGCTTCCATTTAGCCTTCATTGGATCACAATTTCCTTTTCAAGGCGGATGTGGTCGCTAATTGGCTCGCCCTGGTTGTCGAGCACAAGCAGCCGTCTGCCAGATGCAAAGTCGTACAACCCAACCACAATTTCATACTGCCCGGATGGCGTTTCCGGCGTGAGGGGTACCTGGATGGTGTCGCGGATGATTTCGCCCGGGTCCCAAAGCGAGGTAGGATAACCACCGTCAGCGGGCGGACGGTCCATCTGGGCCACGATGGTTCCTGGCTGCCCTGTTGCCTGTCCCGCCGCGTCAATTACGTGGACAAAGGTAGTGTAATCCGCCTGCAACAACGCGTCAACCTGCCAGTAGAGCGTCAAATACAATACCTCGTCATCCAGCTTTATATCGTGACCCAAGAGGGTGACCAGGTCCGCCAGATTAACGGAGCTTGGGTGCGTCGGGGACGGGTTCTCGACCGTGATTCCTGGTGGTGGTCCGCCGACTTTGATGGGAGCGATGGTCACGCTGTTGGCATCCAAGACCTTTCCATCCTGTACCAGCGGTAGGTGCCGGCTCTGGCCGGCAGTGTCTACATACAGTCCGAGGTCCAGGCGATAGACGCCGGGAGGAGCGGATGGGTCTACGGGTACCAGGTACTCGTCGCGGACGATTTCACCTGGCGTCCACAACGCGGTGCTGTAGTAGACTTTTGGCACGCGGTCACGCCCACCCCATTGGCGCAAATCGGCGCTGTTAAGCAGGTGATTGGAGACGATATAGTGCTGATCTATTGGGCGTAGCGCCTGCCAGTAAAGCGTGATGGGAAGTACCCCTCCCGGTTGTGTTTTTCGATGCGGGAAGTCATAGCCCAGCAAAGCTATGTCGTCCCCAAAGTTGGCGTGCACTTCAGCCGACATAGGCGGCACCTCGAAGTTGCGTGGCCGGACTTGAGTGCGCAACACAGGTTCGCTTTCAAGCTTGTGGTCAGTTTCCTTTACGCGTAACACGTATTCTCCGCTGGGCCAGTAAGCGTCAACAAGGAAAATGTATACATCACCCGCCTGAGCCTGGGGAAGGCGTTCTGTACCATCCGGACCGACTAACGATATTGATGCATGAGGCTGTAGATCGAAGGCTGGAGCTTGGGAGAGAGTGATCGGGATCGCGGCCCGGTAGCGGTATTCCGGCACGCCGGTGACCGGTTGGCCGGCTTGCCATATATCAAAGCTGAGTGATCCCTCGCCTGTGGCTTGAAGAGAATGAAGCGGGACGCGCGCGGGCGAGGGGGGGAGTGTTACGTCGGTTAGCGTGAGGCGATTTTGGTCGTCAGATAATGGAGTCGTCTCGTTGGATGGCTGGATGTGCAGCGCCAGACGATAATCCCCACCTTCCAGATTCGTTAACGGCAGCCAGATCGTGTCGCGGATCACTTCGCCGGGTTCCCAGGCTCGAGTGGGATAGCGACCGTCTACCGGATGTCCTGACCATATACTGCGTACCATTCCCTCCTGATCCACCAGGGATAGTTCCACCCGGTAGTCTTGGTTAGAGTGAGCCACGCTGTGCCAGATAAGCGTAATCGGCAGCGCCCCGGATGGTGTCATCTCACCGATCTCGTAGCTGGCCAACTCGATCCCCTCCTCGAAGGCGATATGAAGTGGGTTGGATATGCCTGCAAGCGCGTTGGATGCTGCGCGAACCGGAAGCCGCGGTGGGAAGCCCGGCAGTATGAACCCGAACATGCTAATCAGGCTAAACAACAGCAACGCACCCGCCAGAACCGGACCGGCAAAACGGCGATATGGTGGTGGAAACCAGGTGGCCACCCCCCAAACGAGGAGTATACCCACGGCCGCTGCCGCTGGGAAAAGGATGTGTCGCCCTTGACCGGCCTCAGCCGGGTTGAGTGTCAGGTAGAAGCGTAGCAGGGGGATCGGCAGCAGCAGGCCGAGCTGCAGCGCCAGCAGGCCCAGCATCGGCCAGGGCAGCTCTTCGCCACGACGCCATGCTCGCCACAGCCCGATGACGGCCAGGGTGCATAGTCCCAGAAATATGAATGACAGAGCGGCTACCAGCCTGGCGTTGGCTTCCCTGGGCACAAACCAGAAAGACTGGAAGAGCCTCGTTGCCCAATCCCACAGCCCTGCACTGCCCGGAGCGAAGGTGAATGGTCTCCCGGTTACGCTGTC
>Ga0180437_10010821_pt1 | contig 11061 bp, 11 predicted proteins | sample SS_ome_4_FD_132410 | JGI IMG/M metagenome (GOLD analysis project Ga0180437, IMG submission 132410) | Hypersaline lake sediment archaeal communities from the Salton Sea, California, USA - SS_3_D_1 metaG | ecosystem: Environmental > Aquatic > Non-marine Saline and Alkaline > Hypersaline >... | reverse complement strand
TTCGGCTGCGCCCTTCGACTTCGCTCAGGACAAGCTCAGGACAGGCGTGGGAGCCGCCTCTGCTAAAGCCTAGAGTCCTCGTTTTCAGCAGGCCGGGCTCGCATGGCTGACGACTCATTGAAGCCCTCTCCCAAGCCGGCCCATGCCTCCCGACGGGCAGCCGTAATCTCCTCCTCGGTGATTTCAGGAGTGCCGGCCCACAGCCCGCCCAACTTTACGATGCGACCCTGAGGAGCAGGCTGCTCGTCCCGTGAGCGCAGAAAGGCCACGAACTCCCGCAGCAATCGCAGGTTCTCTGGCGGGAGAAGGTCTAAAGCTGAGATGATCTCAGCTTTGAGAGTCGCTACATCTTGAGCCATATCACACCTCCACAAGTTCGGCCCATCACCGACGAGCCTCCGTCCTCCAGCGGGGACTTGTCGTATGTCACGTTCTCATTTTCAGGGCATCTCACAGTATAGCGGAAAACGTGAGGGATGTCAAAGCCGGGAAGAAAAGCCAGACGAAAAGTCTCGGGGTCGGGACGCAGGCGGCCTTCGACCAGGACTCGCCGTCCTTTGGACAGGTATTGCTCGCAAACCTCGGCTGGTAGGGTTCCAAAGCGTATTGACATTTGGACTGGCTGGTGTAGTATAATTGGAGCAGAACAGTAGTGTGTGAGCAACGGTCTTGAAAGGAAAGAATAGTTACAGTGAAGAAGAAAATCTACTTGATCGTTACACTGTCCCTATGGCTTAGTTTGACTGCCTGCGGCGGTCAAGCTGGCGTCCCGGCGGTCTCGCCTCTGACCGTGGAACAACTCAAGAACGCTGAATACCAATCCGAGTTTCCGGCCAGCGGCAAGGCTAAACTGACCGATGGTGCTTATGAAGAGGAGATTGTGCCAGGTTCAGCCACGAAACTGATCATCGAGCTGAGTGACCAGTACGCGATCGGTGATCTGAATGGTGACGGCACTGATGATGCCGTAGCGATTTTGGTCGCTGATCCAGGCGGCAGCGGTACGTTCTACCATCTGGCTGCTGTCATCAATCAAAATGGGACTCCCAAGCATACGGCTACAGAATTCCTGGGCGATAGGGTACAGTTAAAATCTGTTTCTATTGAATCGGGCGAAATTGCAGTTGAGATGACCAAGCATGGCCCGGATGATCCCATGTGTTGCCCCACCTTGGAGGTCACGCAGAAATACAAGTTGGAAGGGGACACATTAGTTCAGTTTGGCTCAGATAACCCTTGACTGGACAACTTGGCGTGCCGGGCTTCTCACCTTGGCGTGTCTTCGCTGTCCTCCTGCTTTTGCGCTTTGAAGTCGCGCACGAGAGACCAGGGAGGCACGAGACACTCTACCGTACCATCTACCTTGACGCGGTTGGGAGTGGAGTTGGCGGTGGCGAAAACACCCCTGGGTTACTTTATCTGAAATTGTACCATAAGCCGCCGCCTGTGATCAAGCATAGGGAACTGTCAGTTCTGTGTCCCGTTGCTTTATGAAGGTGCATCTATTCTATTTGCAAAAAATTTCATGGGAATTGGCATTTGGCTAATTGTGTGGTATAATAACATAGACATTGACCGATATTTGCCATCGTTGCTCTCATCGCAGACAATAGCTAATGGAGGAGGTGAGAGAGTATGAGATGTTGAGAGCCGATCTTCTCTGTAGATCAGGAGGGGGTTGGCTTTTGTTGTCTCTGATTTAGGTATGAAAAACTCAAGATACCAATTGGGGGATTAGACAGGAAAAAGTTTGTCCAATCCTCCCTGGAGGGGAGAATAACCGTCCATTCATAGTCAGGCCTATGTTGAAATTCAACGCCTATCAAGGAAAGGAGTAAAGTGCCCAGAGATTGAAGGGATTGGCTGGCACTTGCATACCTGCCGTGCGATGGTTCAGATGAGGCAAATGGGAGGAACTGAAGAATGAGTGCCCCGCAAGCAACTCAACTGGCAACCACAATTGTGAGCTTTCTAGCTCCATTTCTGCCTTCTCAAAGGAGCAGAGGAGAGAGCCAAGGAAATTGGCAAAAAGCTGGGCGGCTTGAGCGGCGAGATGGCCTGGGAAAAAGCCCAGGCCCTGTTTGAAAGGATACGACATCGATTCAAGGACGACGAAGAAATAGAAAGCGCTGTCACCCTGATTAGTAAGCAGCCGGAGAGCGAGACGCGGCAAGCTATGCTGGGTGAGATATTGGCGGCGCGGCTGGAGAGTGACCCAGCTCTGAGCCAAGAACTGGCGGCGTTAATAGCTGAGCTATCGGCACAGGGTTTAGGGGGTATCGTGGTCTCCGGGAGTGGGGCGGTAGCCACTCACGGCGGTGTGGCGACGGGAGTAGGGGGTATTGCCGCTAGCGGTGATGTTAGGATAGATATTGGCGATAACAACTTACCAGAAGATCCGATAATTGGTCCAGATTGAGGAAGCTTTATGTCCTTCAATATAGACACCTGGCGACAAGCAATAGTACCTAATCTCTCAAAGTCACCGGTGCTCTGGGAGCAGGCCAGGGCCAGCGGCATTCAAACGCTGCACGGCTTTCTAGCCGGACTCGTGTTTGAGCCACTTGTAGCCGCCTTGAGACAGGCTCAAGATGCCGACGTATGGCTGACGCTGGGACAAATTCACCCCGGCATTAAACATCAGCAACCCCTGGTAGACTTGCTACAACAATGGCAAGGTCGAATCGCTACGGCCAAAGCAGTTGAAGACCAATTGCCTCGCTCGGTCAGCCTGCGTGAGGCGCTCGACGCCATCTTTGACGAACTGAACCTCGTAGCCGAGGCAATGCAGCATCTTGAGAAATCCAACCGCCTGTGGTTTGTTGAAACCCTATGGCGCGATCTGGGGCGGGTGGGGGAATTTTACCGCACCCGCCCCAGCTTGGGCGATGTTCTGCTGACTGGAAGTGGTGCTGTAGCCTTGACCGGGGGAGTGGCCGCCGGGGCTGGTGGCGTTGCCGTGGGTAGAGATCTTCACCTACACATTGGTCTGGTGGCGACCACCGAGCAACCTGCCTCACACCAGGCCCCACTCCCAATATGGCCCCCTACGCTGCCCTGGGATGAGCCCTACTACTTTCTCTCTGATCGTGACCAAACGCTGGTAGAAGTCGTGCAGATTCTGCTCAGCAGAAACAGTTCGTCCACGATCTTTGTTTCTGGCCTGGGCGGTTTGGGCAAGACAGCCGCAGCCATCGAAATCGGCCGACGATGCCTGGCGGAAGAGGGGTTTGTCCGTATTGTAGGTGACAGTGCCAAATTAGAAAAACTGGTCAAAAACCAGATCGTCCAGGAGACTGGCAAAGCCGTCCTCAGCTTCGACAGCTTGCTTGATAAGATTGCCCGTCAGCTTGACCGGCCTGACGTTCGCACTATGTCCTCAGAAGAGAAACGAATTACCTTACAACGGTTGCTGGCACGGGAGCGCTACCTGGTTATCATTGACAACCTGGAGACAACAGACAATGCAGCTCAGATTGTCACAAATTTGCCACAATTACTCGATGGCAGTCGTCTGCTGATCACCAGCCGCGAACAAGTTGATACAGGCAGTTTGCATCGTGTCCACTTGGAAGGCCTATCAGAAGCAGATTCGTTGACATTCCTGCGCGAAGACGCCAGGCGGCGAGGGTGCAACGAGATTGCCCAGGCCTCACGCGAGACATTACAGGAGATCCACCGCGTCACCGAGGGCCAGCCGTTAGCCATGAAGCTGATCGTCGGCCAGGCGCTCGATCTGGACTTGAGCCTAGTGCTTGCCAGTCTGTGTCAGGCACGGGGTAGGATCTACCGTTTCATCTACTGGGATAGCTGGCGACAACTTTCCGAACCTGCCAAGAAATTGCTAGTGTACTTAGGTGGCGTCCCGGGGTCCATCTCTCTTGAGGAACTGATTGACGCTCCAGTTGTTCCGGACTCAGACGATTTGCTGGACGCTATGCAACAACTTATTCGCTTGTCACTGGTCAACGTGACGCAAGGCGAACGACAGAAACGCTACGCGATCCATCAATTGACGCGCTACTTTGTCAACAGCGATCTGCCAGAGATTTGGCGAGAACAGGGTTATGCCTGAGCCAAGCGCGACGCTAACCCCCTGTCCAGACGATGCGGCAACCTTTCATTACTTCCATCGCCGTGAATTGGAGAGCGCCCAGAACCACCTGCAACTCGCCAATCGTTATCAGCACCGTCCTGAACGTCTTGAGGGCGACAACTTCCGCAATATCTTGCAGAGCCTGAGTTGGTGCTATGAAGCAAAGCGCTGGCAGATGGTACTGGATTTCGTGACTGCCCTGCGCACCTTTTTCGACCGACGCGGTCACTGGACGGAAGGAATCGCAGCCGGGAAATGGGCGCTGGAAGCCTGCAAGCATCTGGACGCGCAAGACCAACACGCCCAGTTGGCGTTTGATTTGGGTCAACTCTACGACTGGTCGGGACAGCTATCAGAAGCAGAGGTGCAATACCGGGCCAGCGCCGAGCAGGCCCGCCGCCTGGGCCAGACCCAAGCCTTGGCCGACGCCCTGCATCGCTTGGGCTGGGTTGCCCACGCTCGACGCGACTACCCAATCGCTGAGAAACACTACCGAGACGCGATGGCCCTGCGCCGAGACCTGGGCGACACCATCGGCCTCTCCCGCTCTATGCACCAACTGGGCATGCTGGCCCATGATAGGGGCGACTACCCGGAGGCTGAGCGTCTGTACCAAGAGAGCCTGCAACTCAGACGCGACCAGGGCGATTTGTACCTGATTGCCGCTTCGCTTCATCAACTGGGTGTGCTAGCAACTGAGCGACGCAACTGGAACGAGGCTTACGACTACTTCAGAGAAGCGCTGAATATCCGAAACCAGATTTACGACTTGCCGGGCCAGGCCGACACCTCACACGAACTGGGCATTGTGACTCAGGAGCAAAACGACTACCAGGCCGCTCGCGCCTACTACGTCAAGAGCCTGGAAGTCAAGGAAGAGTTGGGTGACGAACTGGGACTCATCCATACTCAAATGCAGTTGGGCGCCTTGGCCTTGGCTCAGAACGATTTCGATGAGGCTCAACGTTGGTTCCACGACAGCCTAGGCAAAAGCCGATCGCTGGGCGACGGCTACCGCGAAGCTCAGGCATTGCTCCAACTCGGCGTTACTCACTACCGCCAATTGCGATACAACGAGGCATTAGAGAATTTCCGCCGTAGTCTGGATCGGTTCTCACAGTACGAAGGCGCCCAGCGTGAGCAGGCCGGTATTCTGTACCAATTGGGCCTCATCGCTCACGACCAGAAACAACTTGAGGAAGCGGAGCGCTATTACCGGGAGAGCCTGGTCACCCAGGAGCCAGCCGACTTTCAGCCAGACGCGGCCCAAACGCACCTGCAACTCGGTATGTTGGCCCAGGCCAGGGGACAGTTCGCCGAAGCGCAGCGCCATTACCAGGTCAGCTATCCTGTGTTCCAGGCCGGTGGTGAGCAGTTTTCTTTCTACTTGGCCCAGGTGACCCATCGCCTGGGTAATGTGGCCGAAGTACTCGAACCGCGGGACTCGGCACGGGTTTATTATCAACAGGCGTTGCAATTGTATCGAGCGCTTGACCTGCCAGACATCGAATCCCTCATTGAGTATGTGCAAGCAGCGCTCCGACGGGTCAACACAAGTTGACTCCATAACCCAAGGAGGGAGGATTATGAACAGCAAGATCGTTAAGCTCGCCGGGGCAGTTGCCCTGGCCTTATTACTGACGTGCGGCCTTATCACCGGCTTGACCGGTGCCGACTCCTCGCCCTCGACTTCGCTCCCCACCACCAACCAGCTTATTCCGATTGAACTCGCGCCCCCCCCTGCTAATGGCGCTCAGCAAGCAGCGGACTGTTCCGGCTTCAACGACATTGTCGGGGCTACCTACGACCCGGACGCCAACGAACTGATCGTCTTCGGTCAGATCACCGGCACGTTGCCGATGATGGACTACAGTTATCTACGGGAGAACCTAGTGGTTGCTATGCGGGCTGTCCACGCCGCTCCCGAATATCCTGGCGTGACCATCGGTACGACTCCTTCTCCTGACCCAAATTACCAACTGGTCGAGTACTTCGGGAATATCACCGATACCCATTACGGCTACGTCTTCTTCGAAGCCGACCGGCTGTTGAAGTCCTACAGCCTGGGCAAAGATAATCTGAATCCCACCGAACCTTTTACCTCCGGCGTGCCCGGCTACGTCAGCTTCTTTGATCGCTACCTGGCCCTGGAAGACACGACGTCCGATCCCATCAGCCAGCGTTTCTGGTTTTCGCCCACACTCAACCTGGAGACCGTCCCCGGCGACCCGTATGGGGTTGTTTTCTCCAACACCCAAGTCAATCTCCTCTGGACCTATCTCTCGGGCAGCGGCACTAGCGCCAAGGCTACCCAAGCCGCCGACGACTTTATGAACCACTTCAACGCCCACTACCACGATTTTGCGGCCGAGCAGGCGGCGCATGGGAACCAGACTTTCAACGAGCTGGTGCAACTCTTCAAGCTCTTTGGCATCGCCCATTGGACCATCACCGATACGGTGCAGATCAACGTGGCTGGCGTCAGCGGTCCCTGGCTGGACAACTATCCTATCACATCTTTCACGACGCCTGTCACCACGCCTACTGCCTCGCGCACAGGTCAGTTCTCCACTGGGGGCATTACCTACACTATTACCATCTCGGGTGGCGTGAGCACTGAGCCGCCTGCTTACAACCCTAACTCGGTGGCCGGGACCGCGGTCAACGAGGTGCGCAATAGCCGGCTGTCTGGTATGTACAACTACAATCTGGGCCCAGTATCTTGCATTTGTCCTACAGACATCAGTGGGGCTGGTGTTTGCCCGCTGAATGTAGTAGCTTCGGTCTTCCCGATTAGCAGCAAGAACCACGTGAGCAATGGCTCCTTTGAGGACGGCCCAGCCAGTCCGCCCTGGGTACAGTATTCCGCTTTCCCTTATGAGCTAATCAGCACCGGAGCAGGACGCTCTGGAAACTACGGATTGTACTTGGGCGACTACGCCAACGCTGACGATTATATCTACCAAGATGTTACGCTTCCTGCCACAGCGGTTCGTCCGATGCTGATCTATCACTGGTACATGTTCTCTGCCGAACCCTTGGGTTTCGCAAGTTCGCCTGTTGGCCAGTCATCATCGGAGCTTCCGCCGTTCATCATTCCACACCCCGCTGAACCCTGGACCTCACTTTCCTTGCCACGCCGGTCGGCAGAGGCGCCGGGCACTACTGCATCCTCTGGCGGCATAATCCCGGCAGCCGCCCACGACTTTATGTACGTGGAGATTCTAGATACCAGTGACAACCTTCTCGAAACCTTGCAAACTGTAACCAACGACGATGTCAGAAATCAGTGGCAGACGGAGGGTCTCTTCCTGGATGCATACAAGGGCCAGACCATCCGGATACGCTTTCGGGCGACCAACGACGCTACAAACCATACTGCTTTCCTCGTTGACGACGTAAGCCTGGACACAGCCTCCAGCGTCATGCCATGCTGTACGTATCTGCCCATCCTACTCAAGAACGCACGGTGACTTGCAGCAGTAGGCAGAATGTTAGAATACAAAAGCGCCGCTCTTCCTGCGTCTCCTTGTGTGGATACTGTGGGCGCGCTATCGGGGCTTTCAAGGGCCGTTGACAGCAAAACGTAGCGGTACTTGCGTCTGCGACGGTGGCCTTTGTCTCGTGACTTTGTCCTCAACGTGCCCCATCTAAGGAAAAATGTGGTGTGGCGACAGATTGCTGACCAAGCCCAACTCCCGCTGTCACCAACGTCTGCCGGTTGCCAAAAACAAAGACTCCTGCTACACAGCAGGAGTCTTTTCCCCTTTGGACGATCTTTTTCTTGGTGGTACATCACCAACTCATCAATGTTCAACGTGCTGATCCGCCAACTCCTGGAGGAATTGCTTGTACACCTCTATACTATGAGACATGACCACACTCGGATTCCCGGTCACCGTCTCACGCATCGGGCGCATCCCTTTCCGGCGGAGGCGGACGTGCCTTTGGGCCAGGTATTGGCAGACCGAATTGCAGAAGCAGCACCAGGGGAAGATCTGGCGTAGCCTGGCCATCGTCTTCAGGCTGCTCACGCCGGTGAAGATCGGCCTCACTCGTACCCTACTTTTTAGCAAGCCCAAAGAAAAAGCCGCCAACTTAGCCTAGTTGGCGGTTTCCTTTTTCTCGGCAGCCTTTTCTTTGGAACTCGATCTCCCCCTGCCATTACCGCCGTTACCGCTGGAGCGGTTGTCGGTGACGTAGAACCCAGGACCATTGAAGACGATGGTCGGGGGCGAAAACACGCGGCGCACTTGACGGTGACCGTGTGGGCATTGTTGCAAAGGCGGGTCGCTGAAATGTTGGCGGCGTTCAAAATGCATCCCGCAGGTCAGACATTCGTATTCGTACATAGGCATGATGACACCTCTCCGAGCTTGTTGATAGTTGACCGATGAACAATGATTGCAGGATAGCGAGGTAGCCCTCGCCGGGCGGGGCTACCTCGCTCCACAAGTCAAAGTCTGGTTTGGCCTTAATAGGGCATTTGGGGAGGAGCAGCAGGCATTGGAGGCTCCTTCTCCGGGATTTCGGTCACCAGGGCTTCGGTGGTCAGGATCATGGCCGCAATGGAAGCGGCGTTCTCTACCGCACTCCGCGTCACCTTGGCCGGATCAATGATCCCTTTCTTCACCATGTCCCCATAGTCCTGCGCCAACACGTCGTAGCCAACGTTCTTGTTCTTCTGCTCGGCGTGCAGCCGGCGCACGGTCTCGACCACTACCGCGCCATCCATCCCGGCGTTCTCCACGATGCCCCGCATCGGTTCCTCCAATGCCCGCCGCAGGATGGTCACCCCCGTCTGCTCGTCGGCCAGGTCCATCTTGACCTTGTCCAAAGCAGGGACGGCGTTGATCAGCGCCACCCCACCTCCGGCCACAATCCCTTCTTCGACGGCGGCCCGGGTCGCGCTCAGGGCGTCCTCCACGCGGTGCTTCTTCTCCTTCAACTCGACCTCGGTACCCGCACCAACGCGGATGATGGCCACTCCTCCGGCCAGCTTGGCCAGCCGCTCCTGCAGCTTTTCCTTGTCATAGTCCGAGGTACTCTTCTCGATCTCGGCCTTGATCTGCTCGATGCGGCCCTTGATATCCTTGTCCTCACCCTTGCCGCCGACGACGGTGGTGTCCTCCTTGGTGGATACGACCTTGTCGGCCCGGCCCAGGTCGGCGATGGTGACTGTCTCCAGCTTGCGGCCCATCTCCTCGGTGATGACCTGCCCGCCGGTCAGGACGGCAATGTCCTGCAGCATGGCCTTGCGCCGGTCGCCAAAGCCGGGGGCCTTGACCGCCAGAGCGTTGATCATGCCCCGCAGCTTGTTCAGCACCAATGTGGCCAGGGCCTCCCCGTCCACGTCCTCGGCGATGACCACCAACTCTCGCCTGCCCACCTGAACCAGCTTCTCCAGGATGGGCACAATGTCGGTGGCCGCCGAAATCTTTTTGTCATAGATGAGGATGTAGGGCTCTTCCTGAACGGCTTCCATGGCTTCGGGGTTGGTGATGAAGTAGGGCGAGATGTAGCCCCGGTCGAACTGCATCCCTTCCACGTACTCTTTCTCGAACTCCAGGCCCTTGCTCTCCTCTACGGTGATGACCCCGTCCTTGCCTACCTTGTCCATCACCTCGGCGATGAGGTCGCCGATTGTCCGGTCGTGGGCCGAGATGGAGGCCACGTTGGCAATTTCCTCCTTGGTTTCCAGGTCAATGCTCTGCTCCTTGATGGCCTCGACGATGGCCTGGGTGGCCTTTTCGACGCCCCGCTTGAGGAGCATGGGGTTGGCTCCGGCGGCCACGTTCTTGAGGCCCTCGGTGACAATGTTGTGGGCCAGGACGGTGGCCGTGGTGGTGCCGTCACCGGCCACGTCATTGGTCTTGGTGGCGGCTTCCTTGAGGAGTTGAACCCCCATGTTCTCGTAGGGGTCTTCCAGTTCGATCTCTTTGGCCACAGTGACGCCGTCGTGGGTGATGGTAGGGGCACCCCATTTCTTGTCCAGGGCCACGTTGCGGCCTTTGGGGCCCAGGGTGGTGCCCACCGCCTGGGCCAAGACATCAATGCCCTTTTTCAGGGACCTTCGCGCTTCTTCTGAGAAGATCAATTGCTTTGCTGCCATTGTATACATTCCTCCTTAAGATCTGCTCACGCCGGATTGCAAATCCGGCAAGAGCGGGTAGTTACTTCTCGACAATCGCTAAAATGTCGCTTTCTTTCAACACCAGGACCTTGCGGTCGTCGGGCAGTTTGACCTCGGTGCCGGCGTACTTGGCGTAGAGGACGCGGTCGCCTTCTTTGACGTCCATGGGGATCGGTTTGCCGTCGTCATCCTTGCGGCCAGGGCCGACGGCCAGCACGTTGCCCTCCTGGGGTTTCTCCTTGGCCGTCTCCGGCAGGATGATGCCGCTGGCGGTCTTTTCCTCCTGCTCGATAGGCTCGACAATGAGTCGATCGGCTAATGGTCTGAGATTGATGCTGGCCATTTTTGCACCTCCTGAGAAATGATTTTAAATTACCCCCCCCTCGCGGGATATGGTATTCCATGACCGGTATCCAACTTTTATAGTGACTGCTCAGCCACTGTCATTCTGAGCGACCGAAGGAAGCGAAGAATCGCGTTTTTGCATTGAGGGAACGAGATTCTTCGTCGCTTCGCTCCTCAGAATGACATTTCTACATAGGGGGTGAGCAGTTAACCTTTATGAAGGCAATGCGAACGGGGAGAGGGGACGCATCCGGTCCCCATCTCCCCGTCTAATATCCTATTTAGCTTGGATCTTGATGATCTTGGGCTTGACCTCCTCGGCCTTGGGAAGGGTCAGGGTCAGCACGCCGTTCTCGAACTCGGCCGAAGCTTTGTCAGCCACCACTGTGCTCGGTAGAGTGAGGGAGCGGGAGAAAGCTCCGTAGCGGCGCTCCTGGCGGATATAGTTCGCCTTTTCCACTTTCTCCTCGGCCTTGGTCTCGCCCTT
>Ga0180437_10010820_pt1 | contig 11062 bp, 14 predicted proteins | sample SS_ome_4_FD_132410 | JGI IMG/M metagenome (GOLD analysis project Ga0180437, IMG submission 132410) | Hypersaline lake sediment archaeal communities from the Salton Sea, California, USA - SS_3_D_1 metaG | ecosystem: Environmental > Aquatic > Non-marine Saline and Alkaline > Hypersaline >... | reverse complement strand
GTGACCAAAGGCGACGTGGACGAACAGCTTGCATCCCTCGGGCCAGATGCGATGGACGAGCCATTTCCCGGCAGCGAGATTGCCGAGCGGTTGATGGGCCAACGGCTTCCGATTGCCGAGGCTCTTCTGGACCAATCCGTGCTCGCCGGAATTGGGAACATCGCCAAGAGTGAAATCTTGTTCTCGGCGGGCATCGATCCGAGGGCGAAGGTGTCGGAGTTGGGCGATGGTGAGATGCCCAAATTGCTCAAGGCCATCCAAGAGACACTGCGGTCCAGCTACAACCAGGGTGGGCGCTGGAAATGCAGCGTGTACCGGAAGGCTGGTGAACAGTGCGTCAAGTGCGGAGGGACGATTCGGCTAATCAAGCAGCCGCCTTCAAGGCGGGCGACGTATTTCTGTCCCAAGTGCCAGCAATAGCCTCGTCACTCCTCAGTCCCGATCAACGGACGCACTCCGTCGATGCGAAAATGGACGAGATGTTGCGTTTTGCCCTCGTAGCACTCTTCAGGAAGATTTCGCCGCCGAAGCGGCTTTATCTTGTCTTGATCGTCGTGCTGACCAACCTTGGTCAGCGACAGTCTTTTTCCGACGTATTCGTCGCCCTCTTCAATAAAGAGGTAGGCTGCGTGTGGGTTTGCCAGGATGTTGGCATATGACAGGCGCTCGTTCATGATGAACGAGGCCGTGTTACTGTCGTTTTCATCCAGGAAGTGGGGCCGTGCGTAGATGGCAACATTCACCTTGCCATCAGCGTCGGCGGTTGCAAGGACGCCAACACCTTTGGTGCTCTCAAAATAGTCTTTCATATCTGTCATTTGCCTTTCGTCGTGGCTGTGCTGTCGGGGCTAGACTTCCTTTGCTAACTCAGCTTCGATGACCTTTAAGACAGCCGGATCGTCGGGCTTGGTGCGAGGAGAGAATCGGGCGACCACTTCTCCGTCCCGCCCGATGATGAACTTCTCGAAGTTCCAACTGATCTTGCCCGGCCCAACAGGCTTTGTGTCGAGTGCGGTCAACGTCTTGTAGAGATCGCAAGCCTCTTTACCTTTCACGTTCACTTTGGCAAACATGTCGAAGGTCACGCCGTAGTTGACACGGCAGAATTCCTGGATCTGCTCTGCGGCTCCCGGCTCCTGCCAAAGGAACTGGTTACATGGGAAACCGAGGATTGCCAGACCGTCCTCAGCGTACTTGTCGTGCAAAGCCTGAAGTTGTTCATACTGCGGCGTCAGCCCACACTTGCTCGCCACGTTGACGATCAGCACCACTTTGCCCTCGTACTTGCCCAGGTCCACGTCCTCACCGTTCAGGGACTTCATCGTGAAACTCAGCGGCTTCGACACTTTCGGTGCCTCCTGTTCGTTGGCGTTGGACGATGAACACCCCGGTATGGCGACGACGGCGATCAACAATAACAAAGCGTGCTTGAACATTCACCTGACTCCTGGCGTGCCTATCGATTGACAGGCGGCAACGGCAAACTGGACCCGTAGCCTGACACTGTAATGTGTTTCGCAGGAAACGTCAGCCTGGATTCACGATACCTCCCGAAGAGGGGGGCTCGGGTATCACCGTGTCCAATTCACGCCGCTCGGACGGTCGGCATCGACAAGAGGCAGGATTCACTTGATTTCATGGAACTCACGGATCAGTTTTCGCCAAGTCGGAAACTGCTTCCAGTGCTCGTCCTTGAACGATTCTTGCTTGCCAATAGAGAGCCAGAGCTTGCCTTTCTGTTTGTTCGGGGAATATGCCACGAGGTAATACCGTCCTGGCTTCTTGAGCGGGATCGTCTCGCTCCGTAGTATCCAGGACTGTGTGCCGGTGAAATGTTCGTTGAAGAACCGGGGTTTCGCCACATCCTTCGTTGTGAAGACCTTGGCCTCCGTGGACTTGGGCATTTCGAAAGGCACTTCCTCGCTGGGCAAACCGGGGCCTACCAGAGCTATCGCCGGGCGGAACGTCTCCAAACGGTCAATGACGGGCACACCGACTTGGATGTAAAGCTCGAAATTCTCGGGCACCTCAAAGGTTAGCCAGATCTGCGGCGTCTTGTCTGTAATCTCACGATACACCACCTGTGAGATGTGCGGTTCGGTGAGCGGGATGGCTGTATCCGGGCTTGTTGCCGCATCGTCGGTGAAGACAGGCCGGTGTGCATAAACCGGCTTAGACGACCAAATCAGCGGAATCAAAGCCAATAGCAGGAGTGGTAGCCTGCCGGTATGGTGTGGGTGAGACATGTCGTCCTCCTCTTTCAGGAGTGATCCTTGGGGGCGTGTTCAATGGTGGTCGTCGCATGATTTGGTTCGCCGGGACGGCACCAGTATACCGGCTAGTTGCCATCCGAGTCAAACAGCGTTGGCTGGCCTGGATAGTTGACAAAGATCATCGGTCAGCCTCGGTCACCTTTTCGGCTGCAAACAATGCCCACTCATAGAGACCTTGAATCTCGTTTACCGATCCATAAAGAATATGCTCTTCGAACGTGTCCGTGGTGACCACGAGGCTCTTCTGAAATAGTCCACGGCGCTTAATCTCGTTGATCTTCTGCACAGGCAACTCCAGGACGGGGCCACCTCCTCCCGACCTGTCAAAGATCAAGTGGATTTCGCCGCCCACGCCAAGCAAATTCAGCGCCCCCTCAGACTTCATCCCTCTCTGCTCGTGCGTGCAGGGCAGACCTTCGGCCAGGAATCGCCCGGAGGGAATGCTGCTGGGCGAAGCAAGCGAAGTATCGGCCCATTCAGGACTGACTACAGGAGCAAAGGCGGCGAGGTTGGTTACAAATAGTCCTCGCTTCCTCAGCTTCGCCTGGGCATCCTCATCAGACCCGGCATCCAAGTAGCCAGACACTTCGTTGCCCGTCTTGTCCATGCCTTGGAAGCGATACACCGTCATCTGATTGTCCTTGATCCTCATCGGGAGAAATAGCGTACCAGCCAGACGATGCCCGTCAGTACCACGCTGATCAGGATGCACGTCACGATTGGGAAGTAGAAGCGGAAGTTCTCCCGTTCGACGGCAATGTCGCCGGGCAGCTTTCCAAGCCAGGGAACGTGGGGAGTCAGCAGCCAGACCGCACCGATCCCGGCGATGATCAGTCCGACAATGATCAATAGCCATCCTGTGTGCTGCATCATTTCTTCTTGCCGGTCGGTTTCTTCACCTGGACTTTCTGCTTACGCATCTTTTTTTGCAGGTGAGCGAACTTCGAGGCCGGTTTGCGTGGCGTTTGCCGTTGGTTCTTTGACATGGCGGTGGTCCTCATCTCCAATTCTACCGGGCACTGGCTTGGACCGGTAGAATGACGTGGGAGGACCACGACCATGTACAAAGTCCCGAGGCGTTTTCTGGCGATGCCGATTACGTGACAAACCTGCCATGAGGACGACCTGTGATCTCGGAAGGCGATCCAAAGGAACCCGGCGATGACGGGCAAAACGCAGCACCGCTCCCGATGTTGCTTCTCCGGGCCACGTTTCAGTTGGCTTTCTCGTTCGCCATCTGGGGTGGCCTGCTATTTGGGTCAGCCGGGGACGTGACTTGGCTGCGGGGCTGGCTCCACATCGGCGTCTGGCTCGTCACCTTCGCAGTCAATGCCTCGGTGTTGCTCAGGCTGAACCAGGATGTGTTTTCGGCTCGGTTGAAACCGAAGTGGAGTAGCGAACGAGCGGACACGATTGTGCTGATGTTCTTCCTGGTGGTCACGCTGGCCATTCCGGTGGTCGCCGGGTTGGATACAGTTCGTTTTGGCTGGTCGTCGTTGCCGTTTTGGGCCGTCTACCTGGGCATCGCCTTCCATGCGGCGGGCGATGCCTTTGTCGTATGGGCAATGATAGCGAATCCATTCGCAGAGAAGACCGTCCGAGTGCAGACTGAGCGTGGACATCACGTCATCACCACCGGCCCGTATGCGATCGTCCGTCACCCGATGTATCTGGGTGTGATTCTCATGTTCGTGGCTGTGCCTCTGGTGCTGGGATCAGCCTGGACATTTACCCCAGTGGTGGCAATGACGCTGTTGCTGATGGTCCGCACGGTCTTGGAGGAGCGACTGTTGCGCCGGGACTTGCCCGGCTACGAGGTGTACATCGGCCAGACCCGATGGCGGATTCTTCCGGGGATTTGGTAGGCGTGGCTGCGAAGAAAGTCGCCAGCCCAAGCCAGTCTATTGCCGTTCATCGTGCCTCTTCCACGCCCGCACGTATTCGACGCTGTAGGTGGATGGCAGATCCTCATCCTTGGGCATCCCGAACCAGTCGGGCATCGTCTCGCTGTCGAAGATCATGAATAGTGGTTGATGCCAGTGCGTATTCTCGACGCTTCGCACGAGCACACCATCCACGTAATACCGAACCTCATCGGGCGACCACTCCAGGCCATAGACGTGGTAATCGTCGGCCAGCCGCCACGGGGCCACCCACACGCCGCCGACGCTCCAGTGCTTCTTCTCCTGCGGCGTCTTGAAAACGTGAAGGTTCATGTGGTATTTGTGCTCGAAGCCCGGGGCCTTACCGCCAATCTCGAACACGTCGATCTCTGTCAGCCAACCGGGGACATCTTCCACCTGAAACCAGAATGAGCTTGAGCCTGCGGAGTCCATTGGCTTGGCCTTGACCTCGTAGTAGCCGTAATGGGCACGAATCTTGGAATACAGGCAGGCAGAGGTGTAGTCCTTGTAGCCTTGCTTCTCGAACTCCTCGGGCACCTTCTCCTTCCGCATCGTCAGGTGCAGCTTACCATCCGAGACCGTGACATTCTTGTCGCTGAACAAGGCCGGTTGGCGACCCTTCCACCAGCCAAGGCCTTGTGTCCACTTCTTTAGGTCCAAATTGTCGCCATCGAATTCATCCGACAGGGCCTCGACCTTCGCCCAGCCGCCCTTGTTCTCCTGGTCGGACAAAGGGTAGGCATCGGTGACGTGCTTGGGCTTTTCGCCCAGGGGGCCGGTGCGGCTCCAGATCTTCGTGGGCCGCTTGTCGGCATCTGATTGTGCCGATTTGGTGGTTTGCTCATCGGCGAAAAGGCCGTGAGCAAGGAGAAGCACAACTGCCGTCGTTAATATCGTTCGCATACTCTGATTCTCCCTGAAGGCATGTCAGCCGATTCTGCCACCCAATTGCCGAACAAGGTCCACTTTGAGATCAAATGCCTCGGCAACGGGTACGGGCCGTCTGTCGCTGCCCTCGACGCTACCTTCGTTCGTCCAGAGGAACGGATAGAAGTTGAAGCATCGGTCGCCGGGCAATTCGGCCACATCTTCGAGCCATGTCGGCCACCGAAGATCCTGATAGAAGTCCGCCAGGGACGAGGTGAGCGCCCACTGGAAGAACTGAGTAAATCCAAGGCCGAGCGACTCCCATTCCAAATTGTCGGGAGCCCAATAGAACACATCCCGCTGCTCACCAAAGGCCCCGCCGTTGACGGCAAAGAACCCGCCCACGGCATCGTCTGCTACGAGGTAGAACCCGTGGCTCCGACCTTCGTTCCAGTCGGCAAGATTCCGATTCAGCTTTGAGTGGCCGGAACCTAAGAATCGGAGCCAACCACTGTCGATCAGGATGCCACCGGTTTCGTAGGCGAGCGATCCCAGCGTTGAATGCGTCGTCACCTGAGTGGCCAGCAGGACTCGATCACGGTCATCGGAAGGGGGCAGAATCTCGCAGTCATTCTCGGCGTCCTCAACCCACTGACGGATCAAGTCGATGGCCGGATCGTCGGTATTGGTGAGTTCTTCGAGTGATCTCACCGGCTTCGCTCCTGCCAACTGAGCACAGCTTCTTTCTTCCGAATATCGACTCGGACATCGAGGTGTTCGTATTGGCGGGTGTAGACATGGCCGTCATTTTCTGCTGGCCCCAAAGGTCGGCCAAGTGGCCTGTGATACTCCTCGGACTCGTGGTCCCGAAGCGCTCCCAGCAAAGCATCCGGTGTGCTAGTCCACTCAAAATAGGAGTGTCTTCCCGCAACCAATAGGAAGACGCCGAGGGGGTACGTGATATTCTCCCGCATCCACTGACGCATCTCCTTGGGTGTCTTCTGGCTTGCGGCTTTGCTTTCCTCTCGACCGTAGGCACCCGGCCCGGCGCTAAAAAGCAGGATCTTGCCTTGGGCGACCGTTTTCTCCATCGCCTGGATGCTCCTAGCAACGTAACTCTCATATGTCTCGCCGTTCATTGGAACGGCCCACCGCTCGCAGTAACTTCCGTCGAGATACTCCAGGTGGTCGAGGTGGCTGTTCGGTTCCGATGCCCGAATGGCATTGCCCAACAGCAGGTCGTTCTGGTCCAGGTCGTCTCGGAGCTTACGAGCCATCTTCAAGTATCCATCTCGGTAGGCATCGCTGCGAGCATTCACTTTGCATATTGCATCGATGAACACGCCGTCGATCTCAGAATGATCGGCCATTCCATTAGCCGTTCTAATCCACCAGTCCTGAACTTCCGGTTGCGTGAGATCGTGAAGATGATAACGGTCTTTGAATTTGAATATCTCGCCGTGTTCTCGCACTGCCCACCGTTCGGCGTTCTGGTCGAACTCCTGGTTCGCTCGATAGCCGTTGTACTCGATGACGGCGTTGAAGTAGAAAATGACCTTCGTGGTTGGGCTGATCTGCTTTACCGCTCGGGCTGCCGCCAGCGTGCCCGATTCGACATCGCCGTAGGTGACGTGTCCGTTGGCCTTCTCGAAAACGACCACTGGATATTGAGCGATCTGGGCGATCTCATCTTCGGAGTACGCCGTGCTCTTCCTGACCCGAAGCCATATCGGCATAGTATCCCAACTGAATTCGGGTAGCTTGTGCGCCGTTTCTTCAGATTGGCCAGCAGTCGTTGGCGCAGGTTCGGCTCCCCGAGCGACCAACGGCACCACCAGGGCCAAGATTGCGACACTCCGAATCCTGCTCATCCCGTTTTCCCCTCGTATCACCAAAAGAAGATCTGCAAAATGGCAAACAAGACGATGACAACCGCAAGAAAGACAAGCATTGTTCGCCACCGCAGTTTCACGAATCGACGTGCCGCCTCCTCGTCCATGTAGTACCACCCATCCATCGTTTCGATGAACACACCCCTTGCAACCATTCGGCGGAAGATCCACGAATTTCGGCAGCCGATGTCCACCAACGTCGTGGCACCCTTCGGATCTGTCGCCTTGGCGTCACGAAATCGGCGCATCAGCCGGTTCTGATGTATGACGACCACGGCTCCGCTCATGGCATTGCCCTTCGCTCATCAAAACAACATCACCTTGCTCGGCAGACGTGCCACCGACTCGTTGTCCCCCCGCCGACGCCCGCACTGGTTGGAGGTTCAACCAAGGTACTTCTCCAGTGTCGCTGCCGCAGGCTGGATATCCAGTGTATTGATCCGAACCAGACGGGCGAGCAATCGATCCAGGTAGTCTGACCGGAGGGGCTTCCAGCCTTCGCCATCCAAACCGTGCAGCGTGATGATGCACCAACCGCTCGGGCCAGCCAGGAAACCATCGATGATCCGGTCCACATTCTCCTCTGTCGTGCCTTTGCCCCCTGCGCCGCCCGTCGTCAGCTTCGTCTGTCCCTTGTGCGGCCAAGGATTGATTGCACCGCCGCCTGCTCGGAACGCTCTGACATGTTTCGGCAGCCAAGCATCTAGTTCCGGTGTCGAAGCGTTGAACGGGAAGTTGAAGACTGTCTTCTTCCGGTCAAATCCTTTCAGTTCTTTATCAAAAACGTCGAGACTGCGCAGGATCAGATCGGTGGCTTCGTGGTGCGGCAACGCTCGCAAGTTGGCGTGCTTGTAGCCGTGTGGCATGATCTCGTGGCCCCGTGCTTTGAGTTCATTCCAGAGGATGAATTCACCGATTGGCGAAGCGGCTTGATACTCATCCGCAGGCTTGAAGTCGGGGAGATGTGCCGAGGCGATGATGTTGAAGCAGGCTCTTACGCCGTGCTTCTCGTAGATCTCTGCCGTGCGGATGCTGGACTTGCGAAAGCCGTCGTCAAAGCTCAGCGTGAGAATATGGGTCTTCTTCGGCTGCCTGTCGTCGGCCAAAGTAACGGCTGGTAGCGATACTGCTACCGCTCCCAAGGATTGGAGGAAACTCCGTCGTGTTGGTCTGTAGGTTGCTGCTGTCATGGTATGTTGTTCCTATGGGCCTTGATTTGGTTTGCTGCCCTGGCTTCACCGTGGCTCCAGAACCAGAAGCCAGTCGTTCGTGCTCGTGCCGTTGTCGCCGGGGGTGATGAACTGGTGCGAGCCTCGATTGGGAAGCGTGCCATCAAAGGCGTTCTTCCAACGTCCGTCCGCAGGATTGTACCAGCGGGCGGTGATCGGCCCGGAGAACTTCGTCAGATCCACGGTGAGCTGGCGAGAGTCGGTTCCGGTCGAGGGAAGGTAGGTAACGGACAACCGCCCGTCTACCGTTCGGGAAGTCAAGGCCGTGGCGACACCGTCGCCGTAGCCATCGGTGACGACCTCGTGGGTTTTCTCAGGTTCGAGGTGGTGCCAGGGCAGACTGACGAACAAGCTGCGCAGCCGGGCCACGTCCCTTGAGCCGCTTCCCCCGAGAGCTTCGTTCCAGGTGGTCTCCACGGGATACAAGCCCGGACCATCGAAGTGCCACATCGGGTTGTTGCCGAAGAACTGGCCGCAGGCCCCGCCGAGCATTGCCCAGTAGGCTTGGCGGCGAATCTGATCCGGCGTCGAATTGTGTTCGCCCTCGTAAGTAGACTCGATGAGGACGAAGGGGCGAATCGGGCGGCGCTTGTACTCTGCTTGAACGGGCCGGAACAGTGTTTTCTCGTAGCTGTAGACGGAATTGACTGTTAGCCGCACTTGCTCACCGAAGGCGACGACAGCGGAGTGCTTTGGCGAGCCGTGGCCTGTCATGAGGTGCATGACATCCTCTTCTTGGATGCCCTCAGCCATTTCGGCAACCACCCACTGATCATCCTGCTTCGGCGTAAAATCGCCGCCCATGACCCATACGATGTTCGGCAAGTCTCTGAATCTTCTGCCCACGAAACGACCGTAGTGCTTCAGACTTTCCTTGCCGCTGGCCTTCATCTCACGAAAAAAACCTTCGTCCCCGCCACTGTAGCCGAGGTAGGCGGGAAACAGCCACACGACGATGCCCCGCTGGTTCGCCCTTTCCACCACTTCGTGGGCGAAATCAAAATAAGCCGGGTTCGGCGTCGAGAAGTCCCCGGCCTCTGTGAACGGGGCCAGCCCCGCCAGCGTCTTCGGCGGATTCGTCGAGAACTTATGTTCGATCAAGTTCACGATGATCGAGTTGAAGCCTCGGTTCTGGCGGTCTTCCAGGTAGCGGTCGATGTCAGCATCACTGAGTTGAGCGATGAGGGACCATGCGGTGTCCCCAACGATGAGGAACGGTTCTCCCTTCTGATCGATAAGGAACCGGCCATTGCCCGACGTTCTCAAGGGGAACACCGCAGCCGAAGCGTCGGGCAGCAGGCCGAAAAGCAAGGCTCCGATTAGAAGAATCGAGCGAAACATAGAGGCTAGACTCCACAATAATGAATGGACTGGTGCCGAAAGGTACTACGGTACCACCGAGACTTTGCTTACCGGATACCAACCATCTTCGCCTCTTCCCTTAATCGCAAGTCGCACGACCGGTTTCTCGTCTTCTTCACCAACGACGGCGATGGAGATGGCGTATGCGCCTGATGCAAGATTACTGGGCAAAATAATCGAATCCATTACCTCTGCAACTTCACCGGGCGGCAAGTCGGCGGGCTCCTTGAAGAACTCCTCCGTGAAAAGCTCAATGGAGCCGGGAAGCCACTGGTTCACGGTGAGCTTCCCGACGAAGACCTTGGCGTAGCCCCGGTCATTTGACAGCCGGTAGGCCACCCGGTACGGCTTGTAGCATGGAGCGGAACCCACATTCTGCCACTTCATCGCCAACCGGATCTCGGCCCCTGGTTGGGCATTTGCTGGATGGCTCAGTTCCTTCAACACCAGCCGATAACCCAGCCGTCGCAGGAACCGCTCCAACTCTTGGCGAAAGTGTTCGTTGTGGGGCAAACGGCCCGACTTCCCGCTGAACGAACTACCATGGACGGCCAGCCCGTAGTTGAAGATCCACCGGAGAGGCCAGTCCCTCTCCACGAATTCAGCAACCGCAGCCGGTGGCTCGAAGGCAATCGGGCCATTCTGCCAAGCGTTAAGGTCTTGGATGGCCTGAATCCTCTTGGGGTAGCTGCCGAACATGTGGTTCCAAGTCGGGGAAAAAGAGCCCAAGTCTCCCAACGAGTCCGCTCGCCATCCGGTCCCGTTCTTGACTGCGTACCTGAGCATTTCGTCACCGCCGATGAGCATCACCAACGGCGTCTTCTTGAAAGCGGCAAGATAGGCGTCCACGATCTTCTTCCGAGTTTCGGGGGTTGGCATCTTCGCATTGCTGGACCGGCTCATGTGCCATTCGCCCCACCAACCCACGGAGCCGAGATCCAGACGAGTGATGTCGGGATGACCGTCGTAACGAGCCCCGAGCCGTTTGATGAAGTCAAGATGGGCGGCGAGGATGTTTGGATCGTCAAGTACCGGCACTTCAACCTCGCTGCTGTCCCCATGCCTCGTCGTGACGATCTCCCCGCCGATGTCTCGGAGCCACTCTGGATGATACGGTCGGCGAGGGTAGGGCGAGCAGCACATCACCCGAAATGCCAACTGCTGGCCAGCTTCCCGAGTCTCCTTCAGAACACCATCCAGGAAGTCGTAGTCGATCTTGCCCTGTTCTGGCTCCAATACGTTCCAGCCCCAACGGGCATAGTGAATGGTAGAAGGTATCGAAGACGGAAGGTTCTTGTCCTCATCCGCCGTCTTGTGGAAAGTTTCCCAGCCCATGCCGGGGTTGGCCAATATCTCGTCCGTCTTCTCGGGCACGACACGGACCCATTCCGGTTCATTAGCAAGTGCCTGACTTGTCCAATAGAGCATTGCGACCAACACCACCACACATGGCCTTGTATACATCTTTCAAGCTCCTGATTTGGTCATTTCTCGCTCATTTCAAGCAAGCACTTCTGTACGTTGAACTGGTACGG
>Ga0180437_10010819_pt1 | contig 11063 bp, 9 predicted proteins | sample SS_ome_4_FD_132410 | JGI IMG/M metagenome (GOLD analysis project Ga0180437, IMG submission 132410) | Hypersaline lake sediment archaeal communities from the Salton Sea, California, USA - SS_3_D_1 metaG | ecosystem: Environmental > Aquatic > Non-marine Saline and Alkaline > Hypersaline > Sediment... | reverse complement strand
CTCCCTCAGTGTCGTCGAACTCGAGTAAATGCTTACTCCCAGACTGAAACAACCTCACATTGGGATAAGTTCCAGCAAAAGTCGAACTACCAATAATCCCCACACTGCGAAGAGTGGTATCAATATCGTCAGTCTCTCCTTGGATATGTTTTGGAACCATGCTCTCATCGTCTCGAATCCCCCAAACGCCACCGGTCCAAATAGGCTTTTGGGGGTCTCCCTCCTCGAACTCAATCCAAACAATATCGTTAACACTTGGGGGAGCAACAAACCCCCAACCACTTCCACCGATTCCCGTAGCTGGCCAAGCAAAACCGATAAGGTCATTCCCAAGGATAATGGGAACCCTGACCTTTATTCGAAGGAGCTTCTTTTCATCCGTATCCACCTCAGCAATAACACCGCGATACTTTCCGAAGTAGCGACCAGCATATCGTTGACTAAATTCGTTACCTATCATCGTTGTTGCCCGTCTACCACAATCGTTGTCCCAAACTGTTGTGATACTGCGTTAACCTCGGTTCGCGATTCCTGTTGATTGGTTATCGCTGGCTGCCCTGTAGCCGACGTCATCCCATCCGCTTCTGTCTCGTTCGCCGTGCTCGCTTCATCTATCGCCTGTTGCGATTGTCTCGAGGGATAAAACGTCTGACGTTTAAGTGATAACGTGGTTGAAAATGTCTGGTCCGATATCGACTGAGTGATGCCTGTTATTCGATATCTTCCCACATGTAACTCGCTGAGCCCCGCCAAAGTCACCGCCTGAGAAATTCGATATCGCATGGAGGCAATCGTAGGAACCGCGTTTCCTTCTATCACTTCCGATGCCCTCGCAACTCTCCCTGCGTTTCTTCTTTCAGCTTCCTCGTCCGAGTCGGGAGTTGCCGCCCCGCTCGAGTCACCTGGTTGTGACTCCACATTACCTGCAGATTCGTTTTGTGTGTTCGGGATAACCTGACCGAAGGCCTGTCTCACCGAATCAACCACAGTTCTCGTTGTTGTTCTTTCTGTCCTTTGATTCGGAGTTGCGGCCTGTGTGTCAGTCGTTCGAGTTGAATCGCCGCTTTCCTCATCATCGTCTGAATCCTGACCTGCATCCAATCCAAACGCTTCGGCGATTCGTTGCCCTGCCTGCGCCACCGTGTCCCTGGTAGACGCTATCGAAAACATATTGTTATTCTGAGAAGATCCTTGGAGTAGATTGACGTTAGTAGTGACTTGCGCTGATCCCCTTCTGCGTCGTCCCGAAAGAAATTTCATCTCAGGAGAGAAACTTCGCAACGAATGATCATTGATTCGATACGAAAGAGTTTTTACTTCGATCTGTTGACCCAAAACGTCAAGGTCAACGGGGCGCCTAAAGTAAATGGTATTCCCATCCATACCCCATACATAGCCATACCTCTCAGATAACTGTTGGATCAATCGCGCATCGGTAGCATTCGCTTGAATGAGAGGATTATCCTCAGTAAAAGTCACCCCCTCGATAGATTCAGCGTCAAGTGAGTACCCGTATTCGTTCGCGAGTTGCTCCAGTATTTGATCGGGAGTCAAACCCGAGAATCGACGTTGCCTCTGCGTTCGATTCATTTGATGGGATTTGTCCTGGAATTGAACGGTAAAAGTAGATTCACCATCCTCAGGATAATCCTTCTTGTGACTCTTTACGACAAAGGGCCCTCGAGCCTCCATCTCATGGGTCCACCCCATCACAAGAACCAATTCCGCTCCCTTTCGGAAAACACGAGAGTCATAAATTTGATGGTCAGTATCTCGGAAAACTATCTCACCTGAATCGGCTTTTTTCTCTTCCTGTCGAAGAGACACCCTCAATATTTGTCGCGTTCGTTCTGTGGTGATTTCTTCTTCACCAACCCTTATTGCAATAATAGGAGTCCTTATCATGATATTGCCGCGTAAGTTCGAGGAGGAATATAAATCAATGCGCCCGACTGAAGATCGAACGGCCAAAAGATTTGAGGATTAACATCCGCGATAATATACCATTTATTTGCGTCGTCATAGTATCGATAAGCCAAGCTCTCAAACGTATCGCCCGCTCTCGTCTTATAGGGCACTGACCCCCGTGGTATGTCTGCGGGAAACTTCCGCAAAGTGTAGACAGAACTAATTTCGCCGTCGTTATCCTCAATCTGTATTCTATCGACAAGTCGATAACGAGAGCCTCGAAAGATAGGCATCACAAACCTCGCTGTAACGTGCTTGGACTGACTTCAACCATCTGGCGCAATGATTCCAAATGATGGAGCCATGCTCTCAACTCATACTGACTCCTCCAATACTGCGAAAGATTCAACTGAGCCCTCATTCGAGTTACGTCACCGTTCGGTGCCCTCCGAGTTTCACGAAACTGAACGTCGTTGACTACTACGTGAAAAGAATCTTTACCCAATCCATACAACGCCTGTGGGGGAGGAATAAACTGCCCTAAATCCGTGGAATAATCCTCAACATCGGGAAGACAGAACGATTCGAGAAAAGCCCGATAAGCTCCAACCCCCTCCTTGTTATCATCGTAGTCTTCCGCTGCATCAAACATCAGCTCGAGAGTAATTTGACTTCCTGTCCCGCTTTTGAAGGAAGCCGTCGGAATAGGTGATCCTGCCGCCGAAATATAATTGTAAGCCGCAGTAACCCGTCTCGTTGTCTCTGTCGGGTTGTATTGGAATGGAAGAACAGCAACAAGCTCTCCTTGGGCTACTCGACCAATAAATCCCTTATTAATCTTCACACCGGAAACAGTCATGAAAACGTGACCTCCTCCTGCTGTTCTAACTGGCGAGATATTCGCTCAATGATCATTCCGGCCAACTTCTCAGCCTCTTCCGGTGTAGATTCTCCTGCGGTCACGGTAATCTCGCCAATGTTCACAGTGACCGATCGAGACCCACTGCCTGAGCCTGTAGCTCCTTCAACGGCTGCCCCTAGCGGTGACGACTGTTGTATAGGAGAATCCCCAGAAACAATCTGAGAAATTCGACCTGTCATATCGGCAATTCCCGTTATCGTCTCGGGGAATGCCTCGCTCACTCCGCCTAGCCACGTCCGCCATAGTGAGCTCCCGCTCTCGGTAAGTGTGGACAATGGACCTGCCACCGCGTCAGAATGAGGGAGCAAATCCCGTATCTCTGCGATGTTCTCAGAGAACGACACCACCAATGAACTCCATACTGATCGAATACCACTCTTGAACGCCTCAACGAGAGCCTTTCCCGCGTTAAACGCTTTCGTGACTAACCCCGAGAAAAAAGAAAAAATCGTTGTCCCTACCGCTACAAGGATCGTGCCCACTGTCGTCAACAGATTTAGAATAACGGAATAGATCGGAGCCATTACCTGCAATATAGCCCCGACCGCTGTACTGAAAATCCCCGAGATAGTCATCCACGTCTCGAGAAGAAAGTTAGTCAGCTCATTGAATGCCCTCATCAATGGTCGAACAATCGGGGAATAGATATATTGTTCGACCCAGGGCATTACGTGCGCCCTCCAAGGCGCATCAGCCGCCGTCATCTTCGCCCATAATATTTGGAAAAACTCGATCAAAGCCCCAAAAGGTTTGATGACTTCACTCACCCAAGAAACAAGAGCGTCTTTTGCTCGACCGAGCCATGAAACCAACTCGATAACCCCTATGACGAGTAACGCAATCAGAGCGCCTATTGCAATAAACGCAATAATTGGCGCAGCCAAGGCGAGACCAATAACACCCAGAACAACCGCAAGGTTCCCAAGAGCGAAGCCCAAAAGAGCAACTCCAGCAACAAGAACCACACCGAGAACCTTTCCTGCGTTTCTCCAAAAGTCCATATTCTCGTCAAACTTGATGCCCACTGACGCAAGCGTTTCTTCCAACCAATCGATGCCCGAGATAACGGTTTCCAGTGCGAATGAAAACACAGCAACAAATATTTCCCAAGCACCTCCCATAACCTCTGATGCACTCTTCCACATCTCCTGAACTCTAACGATGAATCCCGTAAGAAACAGAAATCCCTTAGCCAGTCCCCTGTCTTCTAACTGTTCTTTCAATGCCGTCGCGATAGACGTTTGACCCGAACCGAACCAATCAACCAACGCCGTCCAAATAAGTTGAATGTCTGACACCCAATCATCGATGAAATCTTTTAAACCACCTAAGTTCTTCTCATAGGCTATTGCGAGAAGAACAATACCACCGACAAACGCCAACATTCCGCCCGCAAGTGCGCCCACTACCAGAAGCAAAGGAAGAACCAAAGTTTCAAGAACAGCGATCACACCAGCTAAAGTCACCCCTGCGGTAGCAGCCGAGGCAAACGATCCGGCTACCATAGACAACGCCAACACCAACCCACTGAGTGTAACGATAAACCCACCAACGGCTAGGCTTGTGAGAGTGAATCCCAAGACAAGGAAAGCAATAACCTGCGCAATTTTGGGGTGAGCCCTGACAAAACCGAGAAACCCATTAACGAACTCCCGAGTAACGTTTATTGCAAAACGAATAGCGGGAGCCAGCGCCTGACCCAACACCACAGCTATTGTTTGCAAAGAACCCACCACGAATACTTTCATTCCCGCAATCGTAGTTTCAAACGATGCCGCCGCTTGCCGAGAAGCTCCTTCTCCGTCGCCTATTCTCCGAATCAACTCGCGAACCGCGTCAGAACCTTCCATTCCATAGCGCTGATATGACGCACCAGCAGAAACAAGCTGTGATGCCTGTTGACCCAACAACGTATTCAATAGCGTAATCTTTTCCTCGTCCGTTCCAAAGTCCTTGTAATTATCGATAAGATCCGTAATAACATCGGTCAACCTACGAACCTGTCGAGTCTGCGGGTCAAATATATCCACACCAAAACGCCGGAAAGACTCCACCAATACGCGGGCTCGACGGGTACCTCTTCCTCCCATCTGTTCTGCTGCCCGAACCTGTCTCATTATAATGGCAAACCTTCGACCCATTCCGGTGAGAGCCTGGGTGGCATCCGCCGCTTGAAGCCCTGACGACCGAAGCATGCCAGCTAGACCGAACACCTCCTGAGAGTTCACGCGCCACACATTGGCCATACCCCGCAAACTTCGCATAACCTCAGGAATCTCCGAAATATCAAACGCCGTCTCTCTTGCAGCCTGAGCCCAGTGATCCATGATCACTCGACCCGCCTGGACGTCTTCGCCTGCCCCTCTAAACTGATGTCGAAACTGAGCAATTGCCGCCGCGGTGGAAAGAGTCGCCTGATCCAACGACAACGTGCCAGCCGACGCCGTCGCAAGGTCGAGAGCAGACCTCAACTCTCTCATGGCTTCATTTGTCTCGAGACCTGCCGCACGAAGACGACGAAGCCCCCCAATTGCCTGGGTGGGAGAGAATTGAGTTTCAACCCCTGTCGTCAATGCCAGTTCTCGAAGTATCTCCAACTCCTGACCTACGGCTCCGCTCACAAATTGGAGGCGGGAAAGTTCGACACCAAAATCCTCAGCATTCGACATCATAGGATCGAGAACTAATCGACGCATTGCCTCTCCTGCGCCGGTAGCACCAAGACCCACCATCAAGGCACCCCCAGCCGCCTGAGCCGAGGCCTGCATTGTTCGCTGAAGTGTGCGGGAGAAATCCTCAGCCTGTCTCTCTGTTTTTTGTTTCAGTCTACCGAGAGACTGATCAACCAATTGAACGCCACGAATCGCGCCCGAAGGATCGAAGTCTAACGCAATGCCCAATAATAGAGTTTCTCCCGCACCGCCTTGCATTTATCGTCTCCCCAGAAGCGCTTTCCACTTCTTATTTTCTTCTCTCTTCAGCCCATTTATTCTTTCACAATACTCGTGCCTTTTCCATCGAGGCAAGTTCAATATATCCTGTTCGGTCCAACCATATACGTGCGCGATCCAGTGAACCTCATCGAGTAGATTTCGACGAATCGCCTCTGCGTCTTCGTCGCTTAGGCTAAAAAAGCAGTAAGATTCAACACTGCCTCAACATCGGAATAAAAACACGAATGACACGAGAGCTTAGACCACATCTTAAGTCCTGGCGTCTTGTCCCTAACTGTGTTGAGAAGTAGAAGCCTATCTCGACTCTTCAATCGCGACGCCTGACTTTGATCCAATCCATCCATATCGCCTAATTTTGTGACACATGCCGCGATCATAGCCGTCACCGCCTGAGCGCGATTCTGTTGAGCGATAATTGCAACTTGTTCCTGATCCGAACCTCGAGCAAACCGAATCTTTCCCTCCTTGTGCCATTTCCCTTCGTAGTAAAAACCACGATTCAACGTGAACTCAATTTCTGTCGCCTGATCAGTAGGCCAAGGAACAACCTGTTGTTCTGAGAGAAGAACCTGCTCCTCAACGAGCTCCCCGCACTTCGGACAAGTACCACTCAACACCGTCTCATCCTTTTCAGCGAGAAGTAGAACCCTCGAATAAAGAAAGTCTCGATCTATCTGGTACATATTCCTGATGAGATTGTAATCAAGTAACGCGTCGGGGTTTTTCTTCCGAGGAATCAACCCCTCAATCTCTTGAATAGCTCGAGACAACACCAAAGTCATCCCCTTGGCGCTGTTATTCCCGACCCGTTTCTTGTCGGACATCAATTGCTCGTCCACTCCCGAAAATTCATCGAGAACGATAGTTCTATAGCGTGTTCCTTCGCTCTCGATTCCAATAGGTAATTCGATACGATCAGACATTCCCTCTTGGATAGAGGTATCCTGGTTTGACATGAGTTTTCTCCTGAGTTTCTTCGTTTCTACGTTTTTCTACTAAAAAAATGAGTATGTAAGTGATTGTTAGATCAATGTCTCTTCTTTGATTCCTTCGTTCGCAAGAACCAAAGTAGAGATAAGAACTTCGTTTCCTGACGCGTCAAGATCCGCCGCCGATTGCTCCATGGGCCATGCCCTATAAATAGTCCATTTCTTGCGACGAAGCCCTGCCTTGTCCTTCAAGTACACAATAACTTTTCGGCGAAAGATTCGATCGTCGGCAAGACCTGCTCCTTGAAATCCGTTGACGCTATCGAGATTAAAAATCTGCCTCATCCACGTAATGAAGTCGGAATCGTTTGACATCCCTCGCTCGAGAGTCACGTTTTCGAATGTCGACTGTCCTGGAAGTTTTTTGGGTGTTTCGTTATCGCCACCCTCTCGGTATTCAACCACTTCCACCGTGTGGCTAAGACCCGACACCTTCGAGAATCCAGCACGAATGAAGCCCAAAATCTCGACCTCAAATTTCATGTTTCTGAAAGGATCCATCTACTTTTTCCTCCTTGAGATTTTACTAGGCCTCAGAAATTGTTGTCCCGCTTTCCATCTGGGTGAATCTCCAAATAATAAACTCACCTGGTTTCTGCGGTGCTATTCCAACTTCACCAATGACTCGCCCTGCATCGATGTCAGCTTGAACCATTGTTCCATCATCTGTTCCCATCTTCACGAAATATGAATCGCTCGCAGTCTCCGAAGGGAACGCATTTTGCGGAGCCAATGACTCAAGAAATTCCTCGACTCTATCTTTCAACTTAGCCCAAAGCCTGAAATCATTATTTCTCAGAATAGCCCATCTGGTGTTATCTGCTATCGATTTCTCGATAAACTGGAACATTCGCCTGACATTAATATAACGCCATTTCTGAGAAACCGAGCTGTCCAAAGTTCTGGCACCCATGACGAGAACGGGACCGACATTCCCATACTGTCGAATGGTATTGATATGCGCGTCGTTCAATAGCGCGTGAGCTGCATCGTCATATTCGGTGACTGCATTGAGAGCATAATTGATTCGGCCATAGCTCCCTTCACCTGCCGGGGATTGCCACGGTCCACCGTTAGGTGACGCAAGATTATCAACGCGAGCCCTCAGTCCCATAACCGCGCCGACACCGGCAATTGAACGTTTCGGGGATGACCCTGCACCTGCGACATCAAACACCTTGATGCCGCCAGCGTAAAGAGATACATAACTGGAATCAATACCCAGTGTTGTCTCTCGATAAGCTACCGCCTGAGCAGCCGTCAACCCTGCTGTGCAATAAGTGATAAACTCCAAATAAATCTTTGATGCCGCATAATTAGCGGCGGCGTGAACCACTGCGGCATTATTATTCCCCACAATAGCGAACGGCATGAATTCAATATTGTTGTTCAGAGCATACAGGCCTGTTCCACCTGTCTCCGATCCAATCCAATCCACATCCGTCATGCCTGTGGCTTCATTTGCCCCACTGGTGAGAGCTACCCCTGCCGTATCCGTTGCCGGCAAGTCAGCGCCAAGACCTATCGCGGCGTCAAGATCGGTTACTTTGATGTAAAACGACCCTGTGGATTCATCGTTCATCAATGTCTCGACATAATTGTCTGCGGTATCGAGCATTGACATTTGCACCCATCGATCAACCTCCACCTCTACGTCGTTCTCGTAGATATGCAGATCGAATTCCTGAGTTTGAAGCGTGGTTACACCCACCACATACGAGTTACTGAACGAACCCGAAATATCGACGAAGAAAGTCGCCGCGCCTGCCGCGATAACCGTTCGCACCGCAGTGACCTGCTTATATTCCGTATTTGTTCCGTCCGTAACCTTTATCACTGAATCAACATTGATGCCTGCAAGAGACACCACTTGAACACTAGTGTCCGCCGCCGTGATATCAACCGCGATATCCGACCCCGCTCCTGCCGATGCGTGTCGCGGATTTTGAGTGATCTTTGTTTTGAGATTATTTCCCCAAGTTCCTGGTGAGACCTGACCTAAATATCCGGCTTCCATCTTCAGTGTGCTGTAAGTTGCACCTGCCGCCGTTCCGGTGATAGTTTCAACAGAAAGACCCAGCGCGGTCAACGCGGTTCCGGATTGGAAGTCTAACTCTGAAGTCAACCCGGTGGTCGGAGACGTTATCGTAAAGTTTCCTGCGGGATTAACCGTCACAAGAGCAGTGGTATCCGCCTCAATAATTGTTTTGATCTCTGTCGCTGTTACCCTATCGATATCCGCGACATCTCCTGTTCCTATGACCGCAGCACCTGGACTGTGACCGATATGCGCTGCCCCACCCGATCCACCGGTCTCTGATACCACTTGAAGCGTCGAGTCGGTGCCGTACGTATCAGAATAGAGATCGATGTTTCCGGCGTTGTCTACCGCGGTTATGCCTGACGTTTGTGCGTGAATGGCGGCAATGGCAAGAGCGACGGTGTTCTCCGTTCCCGCCCAGGTTACCGTCTGATTGTCGGGGTCTTTATCGCATTTGAGAACAACGGTATCGCCAGCATCGGGCGGAAGCGCCGGAGCCCCGCCGGCGATAACAGCTCTCGCCGCATCCCATGTCGCGGTTGCTACACCTACGTTGTCAACATCCAGATCGACATCCCAACCTGGTTCCAGGTTGTAATTCTGAGCCCCACCCGTCTTTGTGGCCGGAGTAGCAGCAACCCCATCGGTTATCGATGTCCTGTTGGCTGCAACGCCAGAATAGGAAGTTGAATCGTCGATATTAGTATAATTTCCCAAACGAACAGTAAGTAGCTCGACTCCACCTTCCCTGAAAAATGCCTCGGCCTCATACGCCATGTCAGACCGAGATTCTCGATTCCCGAAGACCTTCTTCCATTCTTCGAATGAGTTTGTTCTCACCACAGTACGAAGAGGCCCTCGCTCGGTGATGCCCATCAATGCACCGTAGCCAAGTTCTACGGGAACGATAGGACCCTCAAGCTGAGTCACTTCCTCAATATAAACATCAGGTCGGCTATATGTTGGCATTACTGCTTTCCTCCTTGCGCGATGATAGCTGTCGGGTCCTCAGTATATCGGGTTTCACGCTGGTTTATAAAGCCTCATCATCAACAGACTCTCTCACCCTTATGGTGGTGTCAGTTAGCGAAACGTCTGTCACAAAATTAGTTCGTTGAACTCTCCACCTCTGTTCGGTGACTGTCGGTATCGCCTCAGTGACTGTGTCACTCAACAGAGTTGCTAACACGTCCACCGTCAAACTCTTGTGGTAAATGATCTCATCAATATTCGGCTCATCCAATGCTACAATATTCCCTGCCCAAAAAACCCATAAAGTCTCGGTGTTGCCATCAATATCCTCAACACTTATCGATCCTCTGGTCGGCGTTCGTTCAATGAACGCCGAATGTAATAAGTCTCTCTCCTCTGCTGCCCTTACTCTGTGCCAAGTATCTAAAGAATACTGAAGCCGATACGGCTCGCCTCTCTGTCGGTTGGTTGTTACAGGAACGGGAGCTGAAGAAGTCGCAATTATTTCCTTTTCCTCATCCTCGCTGTCTCGGGCAGGGTTATCCTCCATGATCGAAAGTAATTTGACAGAAATAGAAGGATAGACTCTCTCCTCGTACTCCTCCACCGCGGGATCTTCCACAAAAACGGAAACTGACGTTGGCGTTCCTCCCACTGTCAACGAGATACCAGCGTAACGAGCCAACAACGCATCCTCAATCTTATCAATACGCACCGCGGTCATGTTAAAACCCAAACCTTTTCTTTAGGTCTAATATCGAATTCAAATCAGGATGTTTTTTGATTTCTCGAAAAGAAGGACGCCATAATGGCCTGGCGGGGGTCTTTGAATTCCCGTACTCGAGAACCGCGGCAAGTTCCTGCATGTCGATTCCAGTGGAATGCTGCCCTGTGGGTTTCACTTCCAGTCGAACTCCTTTCAGTCCTCTGTCCTGAACTTCCACTTGAATACTATCGACGAACTCACCTGTGTCCCAATAAATCTTTTGTCGTCCGCCTTTTTTGGCGAGAGTCACCTTGCTCAGTTTTTTCCAACGTAAATCCTGAGCGAAGATATGGCCAACAACGACGGATTTCACCGATTCACCGAATTGACCTATCTCTGACGCCATCTGTTCAAATGACGCTCCACTGGCAATCTTACGCCGCCACGTCTCAAAGCGACCCCAATCACCGTACAATCGAGCCATTAATCCCTACTGCCCCTTATTGTATTGGCTAATACTATCATGAGAGTAAAGTTTACACCGACTTGACCTGAAGGCTTGACTTTCTCG
>Ga0180437_10010817_pt1 | contig 11066 bp, 11 predicted proteins | sample SS_ome_4_FD_132410 | JGI IMG/M metagenome (GOLD analysis project Ga0180437, IMG submission 132410) | Hypersaline lake sediment archaeal communities from the Salton Sea, California, USA - SS_3_D_1 metaG | ecosystem: Environmental > Aquatic > Non-marine Saline and Alkaline > Hypersaline >... | reverse complement strand
CGCGGTCCTGGTCGTCGCCCTGGCGATCTGTCTGCCCGCGGGCCTGTCCGCTCAAGAGGAGGAGAAGGAACGCACCCTGAAGCTGCCGGACAAGCGCCTTGGATTGATCGTCAATTTCAGCGGATTGGATTTCAATGCCCTGATAGACGAATACGGCGACAGTTTTCAAACGGGGCTGGGCATGAAGGTCTGGTTAGGGGACAAATCGGCGGTGCGGGGACTCCTCGATTTCCGGTACCAGAACCTTGGTGGTACCTCGGATACATGGTTCGGCCTCAGCGCTGCCTACGAGTACCACCTGCTGCAGCGCCGGGTCTCTCCCTATCTCGGCGGATTGGCGGGTCTTACGGTCCGGACGGGAACGACAAACGATCTGGGACTGTACTTCGGGGCAGTCCTGGGCGCGGAGTTCGAGCTTGTGGAAAACCTCAATCTGTTCGGGGAGTACAGCCTGATCGTGGACATCAACGAGCCGGATTTCGTAATCGACCTGGGGCTCGGCAACAACGCCCAGATCGGAATCATCGTCTACCTGAACTAGGTCCGACGGCTTGCGGTCAGCGCTCCGGCAACGGAGTTCGCGCGCCGAACCCCCAAAAACACTAAGCATCCCCTGCGGCATTCCGACAATATCAGAAGAGGAGAATGCCGTTGAAGACAACTACCCTGAAACGAACGCTTCGTGCGGAAGCCCGCACTTTGAAAGACTTTGCCGAGCTGCAAAAAGGGCTGCAGCAGGCGATCAGCAAGAGGCAGTGGACGGAGCTGAACAAGGAGATCGAGGCTCTTCGCCAGCTGGCGGAGAAGATCGAGATCCTGGAGGAGGATAGGATCCAGGCCTATCAGACGCTCAAGAGCTCCCTCCATGCCGGTGGCGAGGAGAGCTTCACCGAGATCGTGGCTCACCTGCCGGCCAAGGATCGGGATGAGCTTCTCACCCTGTACCGGCACCTGAAGGCCGCTGTGATCCGCGTGAAGGCCTCCGCCGGTCTGCTCAACTACTACCTCCAGTCCATGTCCGAGGCTCTCCGGCAGATTCTGGAAGAGCTTTTTCCCCATCGCAAGGGAAAGATGTACTCCCGCACCGGCAAACCCAAAGAGCCGGGGGACGAGTCGCTCATGCTGTACGGCAACGCTTAGGAGGTCGATATGCCATCGACATTCATGGGGATTGAGATAGGCAAGCGCAGTCTCATAGGCCACACCCTGGGCCTGAACACGATAGGCCACAACCTCAGCAACGCTTCGGTGGAGGGCTACAGCCGGCAGCGGGTCGAGATGAAGGCAACCGATCCGATCTACATGCCCGGGTTGAACCGGGAACTGTACCCGGGGCAGCTCGGACAGGGCATGGAGGTCAACCGCATTGCACGGGTGCGGGACATGCTGCTGGAGGGCAGGATCATCAATGAAACCGCTGGCGAGGGGTACTGGGGCGCCAGGGACAAGTACGTGCTCCTGCTGGAGCAGATCTACAACGAACCGACGGAGGTTTCGGTTCGTTCCCTGATGGACAAGTTCTGGGAATCCTGGCAGGAGCTTTCCCTGAATCCCACGGAGGTGGGAGCCAGAACCGCGGTGCTGCAGCGGGGCCAGGCTTTGATCGATGCCATCCACAGCCGCTACTTCCGGCTCAAAGAAACCCGGGACATGATCGAGGGGGATATTCTGGCCGTGGTCGAAGAGGTGAACGACCTGGGCCGGGAGATCGCCGCCCTGAATGAGCAGATCATCAAGATCGAGGCTCTGGGGGACAATCCCAACGACCTGTACGACCGCCGGGACCTTCTGACAGGACGCCTGGCCGAGCTGGTGGATATCACGATCGGAACCCAGGATCCGGATGAATACGTGATCTACACCGGAGGAAGGCACCTGGTGCAGGGACGGCACCATGAAGAGCTGGTTCCCGTACCCGACCCCGCCAACGACAGCTATTCCCGGATCCTCTGGGGCGAGACCGGGGATTCTCTGGAGCTTCGCGGGGGCAAGCTGGCCGGGCTGATCGAGCTGCGGGACGTGGATGCCCGCGGCGAAATCCAGAAGCTCGATCTGATGACCGTCACCTTCATCGATCTGGTCAATGAGATTCACAGCCGTTCTTACGGATTGAACGGCAGGACCGGAATCGATTTCTTCCGCGAATACCCCTTCATCAACAACCTGGCCGGCAACTACGACAGAAACGGGGACGGGGTGAACGATTCCAGCTATATCTTCCGCCTCAACGGTACCAATGCCCTGGATCCCAAGGAGCAGGTGGCCTTGAGAGGCACCCTCATTCTACCCGGCGCCACGGATGATGTGCTTCTGGATTATTTTCCCACCGACACGGTGGAGGACCTCATCTTTCGCATCAACACCTCGGGAGCGGAGGTCGCCGCCCGGCTGAACAGGGAGGGGCAGCTGACGATCACCGGTGTCCCGGTCGCGGACACGGACAACCCGGATTTCGTGATCCGTCACCTCGAAGATACCGGACAGTTCTTTACAGGCTACGCCGGAATGCTTCAGGCCGGAGGACCGGAAGGCGCCTTCGATTGGGGCGGATCCGACGCGGTGCTGAACCTTGTGGAGCAGGCTCGATTCGCCGTGGCGCCGCAGGCCCACCCGGCCGGCTGGATCGAGGTGAATCCGGCCTTGGCCAAGGATCCTCTGAGCGTGGCCAGCGCGCTGGAGGGTGGGGGAGAGGCCTTCGCTGACGGGTCGGCGGCTCTGGCCATCGCCAATCTGAGGACCGAACCTGTCATGCTGGGAGCCAGCGGCAGCTTTGACGAGTATTTCTCTACGGTGGTTACCGATATCGGCCTGCGGGGGCAGATCGCCGAAACCGCTTTTGAAACCCAGAGTCTTGTATTGAAAGAGCTGCGGGATATGCGGGAAGCCTTATCCGGGGTGAATATCGACGAGGAGCTGGCCAATATGATCAAGTATCAGCACGGCTATTCGGCCGCGGCTCGTTTCGTCACTGAAGTGGACAGAATGTTGGACACGATCATCAATAGAATGGCGGTGTAAATAGACTATGAAACGCATCAGCACCAATATGCCCAATAATGACATGAGCTACTACATGCGGCTTCGGGAATGGAAGATGAACGAGCTGCAGAACAAGATGGCCGGGCAGACACGGTTGAAGAACCTGCGGGATGATCCCCTGGCTGCGGGGCATGCCACCCGCTACCAGTCCAAGATCGTCCGCCTGGAGCGATTCGTCGACAATATCTCCAAGATTAGGGGGGAACTGTCCCTGGCGGAGGGCAACATCCGGTCCGGTGTGGATATCCTGCAGCGGATCCGGGAGCTCACCGTGCAGGGGGCAAACGGAATTTACGACGATCAGCAGATGGCCTACATGGCCGAGGAGGTCGACCAGCTGCTTCGAGAGATGGTGGAGATCGCCAACTCTGTGGACGGCAAGGGCAACTACATCTTTTCCGGCCACCGCAGCAAGATCGAACCGTTCCGCCTTACCACGGGCAGGGTAGAGGGCAGCCGGGATGCGGAGGTCATAACCTCAGTGCAGTACGTGGGTGACACCGGCCGCAACCGGGGAGAGATCGACGAAACCGCGACCCTGGATTTCCGTCTTCCCGGAAACTACGTGTTCTGGGCTGAACGCCAGCAGATCTACTCGTCCGTAGAATCTCTGAACTATCGGGTGCAGAACGATTCCCTGATCGCAATCGACGGGGTCGAGATCCAGCTCAAGGAGGGGGACAACCTCTACGCCATCATCGACAAGATCAACGCCTCCGAAGCGCCGGTGAAGGCCAGACTCGATCCGGTGGAAAACGCCCTGGCCTTGGAGGGAACCTTCCCGCATCAGATCTGGCCTGAAGATCGGCGCGGTACGGTGCTTCAGGATCTGGGGATCATAGCCCGGGGATCCGAGGCCCCACCCCTCAACGTGGCGGATTCCGCAGCCGCCTACGGTGGGTCGGTGTTCGATATGGTCATGACCGTGCGCAACGGGATGTATGAGAATGATCTTCACCGCATCGGCGGAGACGGCTTGAGAGGCATCGACGATGCCATCGAGGCTTTGACCGCCCATCTTGCCGAAATCGGCTCCAAAGACGCCCGCCTGCAGGTAACCGAACGGCGGCTGGAGTACGAACGTCCCGAGTACATAAGCTTCCTGGCCAAGGAGGCGGATCTGGATATCACCGAGGCGATTACCGACTTGAAGATGCTGGAACACGTACATCAAGCGGCCACCGGAACCGCCGCCCGCATCATCAGGCCGACACTGCTGGATTTCCTGCGATAATGGGAGTGAGATGATGAGAGTCGATACCAAGGCCTACGGTGCCATCGATGTCGATGAGCGGCAGAGAATCGAATTCCCCTACGGCATCCTGGGTTTCGAAAAGCTTCGGCAGTACGTGCTCCTGGACGCACCTCAGCAGCCCTTCTACTGGCTACAGGCTCTGGATCTGGTTGAAGTCGCCTTTGTTTTGATCAATCCCGTCATCTTCCGGCCTGACTATACGGTAGAGGTTCCCCCGGAAGAGCTGGATGAGATCGGCATCGACTCCCCTGATAAGATGCTTACCTTCGCCATCGTCACCATCCCCCAGAATCCGGCGGAAATGACAGCCAACCTTCAAGGACCGATCATCATCAACAAGGAGACCCGGGTCGGACGTCAATCCATTTCCACGAATCCAAAGTGGGAAATCAGGCATCCTGTTCTGAAGGAACTGGCGGCGGTAAGGCAGGAACCATGCTGATTCTGTCCCGCAAGGTGAACGAGCGGATCGTGATCGGGGATGAGATCGAGATCTCCGTCATCGATATCAGGGGGGATCAGGTCAAGATCGGGATCGAGGCTCCCCGCTCGATCAAGGTATACCGCAAAGAGGTCTACCAGGCCATCCAGCAGGAAAACATCGAAGCCCTCAAAACCGAACCTTCCGCCCTGCCCGAATGGGACCGCATGGTGGATCGGGCTACTCGCCGAAAAAAGTAATCTCAGCCTCGCTTTTTCTCAAGTAGAGGGGCAGCGGGTCGCTCTCGGGCTCCCCTATTTTCGCCGTGCCCCGGGCCAGCAGCCCGGCAGGATCGGTCGACTGCCCCGAAGCATCGACCACCAGCTCCGGCCCCGCACTCGCCCCTTCGCGAAGCATCAACTCGTACAGTTCCACGGCAGCAGCCCCGGTAATCAGGATCGGGCGCCTGGCTTCGAGGGCGGAGCAGAGATCCGGGAGGGTTGTTTCCAGGTAATCGCCCTCCAGGATGCCGGCCCGGTAGACCGCAGTGTAGTATTTCTTTCGCAAGGAGGGGTTCACCGCTGCCACCAGTCCCGGAAAGCGACGGTAGCGGTAGGCCAGCCCGTCCAGCGTGGACAGACCGATCAAGCGGCAGTGTGCACCATCGGCCAGACCCTTGGCCGTGGCCAGGCCGATGCGAATCCCGGTGAAGGATCCCGGCCCGGTGGAGCAGATGATCAGATCCAGATCCTGCGGCGAAACAGCCGCCTCCTGAAGCAGGGCACTAACGGCGGGCATCAGTTTCTCCGAGTGTTTCAGTCCTACCTGCAGGATAAGGGTAAGGGCGGCCGTCTTCGGCCAGTGGGACGCCTCGCCGCTCGGACGGATTCCCGAATCACTCGCCAGGCACAGACCCAGAGCCGTGGTAGCGGTGTCGATTGCCAGAATGTTCATGATACCGATGGATCCTCAATCTCCACGCTGCGGTCTTCCCCTTCCAGCAGAACGATCTCTACCTGGATCGCGGATTCCGGCAGGAACTCCGCCGCCTTCTCGGCCCATTCGATGACGCATATCCCGGAACCATTGAGGATTTCCTCGATCCCCAGATCCTCTATCTCCCGGTGATGGCTGATCCTGTACAGATCCACGTGGTAGAGAACGATCGGAAGTCCATCCTGGAGACCCTCGTACTCGGCGATGAGGGTGAAGCTGGGGCTGGTGACGGGCTCTTCGATGAGCAGACTGCGGGCGATCCCTTTGACCAGGGTCGTCTTGCCCGCACCGAGCGGGCCGTGCAGCGCCACGATGTCGCCCCTGTGCAGGCGCCGGCCGAGGTCGATGCCGAGATCTATGGTTTGCTCCGCCGAATGGCTCTGGTATTTATGTTTTTGATGCACCGTAGGCTTTCCGTTTTCCGCATGGTACGCGAAAAACCGGAGACGGGTCAATGTTGATTGCTTTCCTCCTCAGCGGGCGGCGACGGGGGTTCGGGGAGGGGAGAAATCGTAGACGTACAGATAGATCTGGTTGAGGTAGTGGCTGGACAGCTTCGTAAACATGATGTGCATCACCCCGCTTCGAAATCCGGTCTTGCGGATCCTCTTGACCTTGCCGAATACGGTGATGCGCTGGCGTCGGGCCAGTTCGAATTCGATCTTGCACAAACTTCCGGTACTCAAAGGATAGACGCTGTTGATCGAGCACCCGCCGGCGGAGATATCGACCAGATTCCCGAGGTAGCGGCGCGTGGTTTGTACGACCGCCTTCTTTTGCGCCCGCCTGCCCGTTCCGGATTGTACAACCAGCACGGGGAAGAAGAAGCAGGGGCGGTGGATCGGGCTGCGGCGATACTTGCGCTGCTGCTCCCGCTGCAGGGTTTTGGCGTGATGCACCAGAACGCATTGGATTCCCTTGATTTTGTCATAACCCAGCACCTTGCTCTCAAAGGCATAACCGGCGTCTGATTCTCTCCAGAAATTGATCTTGAGCCGGGTACCCCGGGGCCAGCGAATCTGACTGCCCGCATCGTCTTCCACGGCGGCGAGGGCTACCATATCCTTTAAAGTCGATACCACCCGCGTGTTGTGGTGCCCGCCGGACTCCGGGGTGACGGTAACGGACTGGCCCGGGCGCATCATGATCGTGGAACGAACACCGCTGCCCCTGCGGGCGTTGCGCTCGATGATCTGTTTGATTTGAAACAGGTAGGTCAGTCGGCGTTCCCGCTGTTCCTCCTTCAGCTTGGTGTTATGGTGGAGAGCGTAGATGCCTTTTTTCAAGATGTCATCGAGCAGTCCCGAGCTGGAGAAGATGAGGAACGGCTGCCGCACGCTGCAGACCCTGATCAGATACTCGAGGATCTCGATATGATGCTTCTGCAGCCCCATGTTTTTCGCCATCCGATGGAACACGTAGCGTCCGTACTTGCGTCGCTGTGCGGGGTCGAAGTTTCGATTCCGCCGTCTGGATATGATCCCCCCGAGGATGATGATTCCGACAAAAGCGGCGGCGATCACAACGAAAATCAGGATCGAACGCCTGTCCGGGGAGGAAAGAAAATCGTACTGCGTCTGGAGCAGGATCACGCCAGCTCCTGCAGGTGGTTGCGCAGCTGCTCCATCCGGGGAGCTATTTCGTACTCCATCAAGTCCCCGATCAAAACGGAATCCTTGGCTTCGAAGGCTTCCAGCAGCTCCGAGAGTACGCTGTTGAGCTCCTTGTAGAAAGACTGCAGATTCTCGTTGCTGTTGTCGGGAAAAATCGATGCGACCAGTCGCACCAGATTTTGGGACAGCTCGGAAAAGCGCACGACGGTATCCATCGCCTGCCTGTCCTTGCCGGTTTGAAGCAGGATAGAAATCTCGCTGATCTCCTCGATACAAACCGCCAGTGCCCCCGAGAGGGTCTTCAGAGCCGATTTGGGGTCCTGAAGCTCCTGCAGCCGGAAGGACACCTGGGTACAGACCAGGTCGATCAGCTTGATGGCCTGCTGCCGCTTCTCCTCAGCCCAGGCCAGCACCTGCTGCGCCTCGCTGTTTTCGAACAGGCTCACCAGGCTCTGCAGCAGCGGGTTGTTCGGGAAATGTTTACCCAGGCTCTCGACCAGGGCGGAGAAGCCGGACAGCAGCTCCTCCAACCGGTCGCTGTTGCTTGCCGTGATGCTATTTTCCAGCATGCCGAGGTACTCGAGGATGGTCTTGAGATTGAGCACAGCTAGTTCCCGGGTGTGCTTCACCTTGACGTCCAGAGTTCCCACCTCACTGTGCGGCGTCAGCCCCCATTTTTCATAGGGCGTGGACAGCAGTTCCCGGTCCTCATGCTTCACCGAGTAGAGCACCAAATCCGTGCCTTCGAGCCAGGCTTCGATGTCCTTGACAACCTCACCGAGGGTTTCGTCGTGCTCGATAGTGAAATCGATGTTTTGATTGTTTACCTGAATTTCCACCTAGTCGTTCCTTCTATTTAAATTCTCGATCGCTCGAGAGGATTTCTCAAGATTATCAAGTGCGCCTTCCATGGCCCCGAATTTTCTTCTCAATTCCGCCTCGTAATCCGCCAGATGTTCTTTGTAGCGCTCGATTTCCCGGTCTTTCCGGGCGATCGAGTTGTCCAGCCCGGCCATCCGGTTGCCGACTATGCCGCCCGTTTCTACGTAGGCCTTGAGGTAGGTGTCGACCTGGTAGGCCGCTCCCGTATCGACCGTCAGATCGTTGTCGCTGTCGTATCCGAACAGCTGTTTGACCCAGTCTCCCATGCGGGCTACGGATTCCTCGAGCTTGGCCTCGTCGATCTGAAGATAGCCGCGCAAACGGGTCATGTCTACGGTACCGGAGCTCTGGAAGCTTCCCCCGGAGGTGCTGATCCCGATTTGAGCCAGCAGGCTCAGGGTCCGTCCGCCGTCGGTCCGGTGGGGATCCATCATGATTCGCTGCAACCGGCTCTTGAGCTGCATGAGGGTCGTGTTGCCTTGAAACAGGCCCAGATCTTCCTCGGCCTGCTCCTCCTCATCCTCGTCCAGAAACACGGCGCTCTCCAGAACCTGCTCATCCTGCCGGGTGAGGATATCAACGTGCATGAGCAGGCGATTGTAGTAGCCGATGAAATTGTAGAGCCCCTCCTTGATTGATTCCAGGTCCCTGACCACAGAGAGGGATACGGGGGCCTCGCCGGCGCCGTGAAGGGTGATGTTCACGCCGGGCAGCAGATCGTCGATTTCATTGCTCTCCCGGGTTATTTCGATTCCGTTCATCTCGATCAGGGCATCCTCCGCCGAGGAAAGGGGATTGACTGCCCTGTAATCACCCCGAGCGGTTTTGTCGTATATCCGGATGCCTCGTATATGGACGATTCGATGGGTGTTGCGATTGCGCACCACCAAACTGTCGATCCGCTGCGGCAACTGGGCAGCTTCGTATTGTAACGGGATGAAATCCCCGGAATCCTGCAGCGGGGGCAGGGCGGTCAGGCTGTCCCCCTCCTGGACGAAGAGAATTTTGGCGTCATCGACCCGTTTGGGCGGCTCCGGTGGTTCCCAGGGCGGCAGGACGGTGCGCGAACGGGCGCTTTCCACGCCGATCCCCTCGAACTCGATCCCTCCAACCGAAGGCAGAGCCGGGCCCAGAGGAGGCGTCGGCTCCTCATAGGCTTCCTCCGGGAGTTTCTCTACCCAAACCTCGAGGGACAGCACCATATTGGGTTTCATGTTGTGGGGCGGACGCAGGGGTATTTTTGCTTCCGAGGTCGGCTCGAGTCTCAGGGTGCCGTCGCTGACCGAGAAACCTCCTCCCTCCACCACGGAGGGGCTCAGGCTGATCGTGCGGCTGGCCTCCAAAGACCGTTCTATGATCCCCGCCTCCTCGCCGAAGGCTGCGGCTTCGTCGTAAAAGCTCAGGGTGTTGCGGGCGCCTGTCTTCTTGCTCTCTATGAGAAACACCCGCGTGTTTTTGCTGTCACTGACCACGGAGGCTTCCAGCAGACCGTCGGATTTGGTGTTGATCGCTTCGGCCAATTCATTGAGAGTTCCGCCGCGGAAGTTGATCCGCACTTCCTCCTCCCCGACCTGAAATCTGTAGAGTCCGGCCGGGGCTTTGTAATCCTTCGGCAGAGGCTTCGACAAGAAACGATCGGAGGCGGCGATGCGCTTGACCAGGATCGATACCTCCTCCTCCACTGCGGTACGGTCTGCGGTAGCGGTTAATATGCTCTCATCGGAAGAGCTGGCGATCCTGTTGTTGAAGGGGTTTTGAAAGCTGTAGAGATTCTGGGCGGAGTCCCGCACCGAGACCATCTGCTGGTTGAGATTCACCCAGGCACGTTTTTGGTTCTGGTAAGTCTCCTTCTCCCGCTCCATCCGGGCTAAGGGAATACTTTCAGCTTCGACGAGCTTTTCGATCGTCTCATCGCTGTCGTACTTGCTGCTGACTCCGGGAATGGAGACACTCTGAGAATGGATGCGCAAATGTGTAAATAGCAGCAGTGTGGATAGTAATATGGTGATGGAAAGACGGGTTTTGGGGCCAACCATGCGGACGGTATTCAACGCCTCTTTCTTGAAGACGCCCGTTCCTGCCTCTAGATCTCTTCGTCGAACAGAATCCCGATCGTTTCCCTGATCCGGGCGACAAGTTTTTGGATTTCCTCCGGCGGAATCTCCTTGATTACCTTATCGGTTGATCCGTCAACCACCTTTACGACCACCCGGTCGATCTCCTCGTTCACACTGAACTTCAGATGCCTGTTGAACATGCGGAATGCTTCCCGCAGAATATCCAGGCTCTTGCCGATGTCCTTTTTCTTGGCCTCGGCGTCGGGTGATCGTGCCCGCCCCAGTTTGCTCCTCTGCTCGGGGAATTGGGGTTTTTTGGCGTTCGGGTATTCCTGGGAGATTCGCGGATTCGATACTCCTTGAATCTCGATTCCCATTTGGTTCCTCCATGAAAGATAAGATAGGGGAGTGCGCGACCTCCCCTACCTAGGTTTACGAAAAGAGGTGACGTCCAGAAACCTCTTTAAGTTTTCGGGAACGGTTAAAACCTCTACTTTTACTGTAGCAGTTGCAGTACTGTCTGCCCCTGCAGGTTGGCCTGAGCCAACATAGCTGTTCCGGCCTGCGATAGAATCTGGTTCTTTACAAACTGCACGGTCTCGGCAGCCATATCCGTGTCCCGGATAAGCGATTCGGCGGCCTGCATATTTTCAGCAGCCACCGCCACGCCTTTGGCGGCTATCTCGAACCGGTTTTGGTACGCCCCCAGATCGGCCCTCTGCCTGGATACGACTGTCAGCGCTGCATCCACCAAACCGATCGCTCGGTTGGCCTGGTCGGGCGTCGAAATCGAGATCGACTGT